>ERZ772807.543-NODE-543-length-23320-cov-12.401633_pt1 | contig 23320 bp, 41 predicted proteins | sample MGYA00511472_ERZ772807 | MGnify/ENA primary metagenome ERZ772807 (study PRJEB29015, sample SAMEA2737947) | human oral metagenome | biome: human oral; feature: human-associated habitat; material: dental | place: China | collected 2039 ...
ACTTGTTGGATGGCTTGGCTTAATTGGTTGTTGTATAGGGCGTTGTTTGGGGCGGCGTGCATTTTGTTCTCCTTGGGGGCTTGCGCCCCCTTTGGGTTAGAGTGTTTTTAGCGTTGCGATGCTGTCCGCGCTTAAAAAGTAGGTGCAGGGGTTGGTTTGGTAGGTGTTGCGTTGCAGCCATGCCCATGCTTCGTTTAGGGTGGGGAACTTCAGCACTTCTTTGCGCCCGATAAACCGTAGTTCGGCTTGTTTGCCGTGTTTGGTGGCTTTGACATAGGCGATGGTGTTATCGTCTTCGCCTAGTGTGTGTTCTACTAGGGTTAGTTTGACTTCTTTCATTTTGGTCTCCTTAGGGCATTCCGCGCATAAAGTTGTATTGGGCGCGGGCTTGGTTGCGGGTTTGTTTGGGTTGGGGTTGATAATCTTGCTTAGGCTGTTTGAGTTGCTCTTTGTGCTGCTCAATCTTGGCTAGGGCTTCGGCTAGTGTCATCTTTTTGCTTCCTGTGTTTTGTTGCGATGGGTGAATAATACCAATGGTTAATAATATTGTAAATACCATTGGTTAATTTATTTGCAATAAATCCACTATCCCCTTGTTTTTAAACAAAACAAAGTTTTCGCAAGGCGTAAAAAAACCGCCACATGGGCGGTTTTCTGATTTTCGTCAAAGAAAATTTGATAACTTTAAGCTGCTATTTCTTGATAATCGCGCAGGTACTCTGCTTCGGCTACGTCTTCTTCAAAGTTAAGCGATAACTGGATGTTGCTCCCTTTTTTCTCGTTACATACATCCACATCGGTTTTTAGCTGGAAACAATCGCCTACAATTTGTTGGCGGCGTTGCGAAAAGGCTTCGGCAGTTATTTTGATTTCATCTTGTAGATTAGGGCGATACAAACCGTTATCTAATGCCCAGCCTGCTAAATCATGGGTATCAATGATGCCATCTGCAATACCTTTGGCTTGCTTGTATTGCTCAACAATACGGTTTAATTCATCTTTTTTTGCGCTCATATTTTAATCTCCGTTCACTAAATCCCAGCCATCATAAGTTGCACCATTAAGGACGAATTGACGAATAGGGACAAGGTGTTTGCGTAGTTGTTGATATTTGCCTGTGCGGTTATGCAACTGTCCAACCACTAATCCTGTGTGAATTTTGTTTACGCCTGCAAAAGCAATAATTTTTTTCTCTGCAAAAATATAAGCTCCTGCGCGAATGATATAGCTGTCAAGTTTTGCTGTGGGTACGCAAAAATTGGCAGCGGCTTCATTGGCGCGTTGTTCTTCCACTGGCAATGCTTCGCTTGGTGTGCCTAAATCTTCATCAAGAATAGGCATATTTTGCCCATCTCCATTTAAGACGTGTTCTAATTCGTGGCGCAAAGTAAACCAAAAATTATCTATGCGGTCGTATCGCAAGGTAAGCGCAATAACGGGCGTTTGGCTGTCCAACCAAAAGCAGGCTGCATCTAACTTGCTATTGGGTAGGCTCTCTATTACTACAAATTTAATACCGCTTTCTGATAGTATTTTAGGAACGTGGCGGATTTCTTCGGGTGATAGCAATAAGGCGGATAATTTTTCAATTGCTAATTTGGCTGCCTGTTTGCTAAATTTTCCTGTTATTTGGCTTTGGGCAAGCTGCTTGGCTTTATGTAGCCAAGCTATATTAGTTATGCTGATGCTTTGATGATAGGCGGCGGCATTTTGTTTGGCTGCAAATTGGAAAGTGCTGGGTTGTTGAATGTCGCTGATTTGAAAAAATGCTTTAACAGCAGCTTCCAAATCATCCAGCGTTTGCCCTGCATGTATCCAGCCACGCTTAATCATGTCCTTAATGGGGTAGTTCTGATACAAAATAGCACGACGAGAAATGTCGGCGTATTTGTCTTGCTCAATTTGGGAGAGTTGGTAACGAGCTTGCCAATTTAGCCATGTTTCGGCTGAAATATTGAATGCTTGGGCTAATTGCATAGCTGTATCTGGGGTGATGCCTAGCTTCCCTGTGATAATTTGGTTGATGGTTTTTTGTGGGCGGCAAATAATGTCGGCAAGGTCGCCTTGCGTCCAGTTGCGAGCAGCAAGCTCTGCTTTAAGTAGTGCGCCAGCATGGATGGGTTCGGCTGGCAATAGCTGCTGATTGTTCATAATGTTTCCACGATGTTGATTACATGAATTTTGTCGTCTGTTATTTCTAAATATAAACGGCGTTTTGGGTCTATTTTGATGCTTGGTGGCTGCCCAGAAAAATCTAGAAACTTGGCAGCCTTTAAATCTGCTGGGCTGTTGGCAGCACATAAATAGTTCACGACAAGGCGATAGGCTTGTGTGGCTTTAATGCCCATATCATCTTGAAAGTATTTATCTTGAAACAGCATACGCAAATAGTCGGTCTTAAAATCTACCTGCATTTCCTTTTCCTATTTTCCCAAAAATAACGGTTTGTGTAAATCTGTTATTTTGCTAATCCAACACGCTCCACCAAAACACGCGCCCGATGATGCGGATGTCTTCGCCATCTACTATTTCGTCCTCGTAGTTTTCGTTTTCGCTGCGGATGCGGACTTTGTTGCCCGGCAAACGGGAAAGGTATTTCACGCGGAATAATTCGCCATGTTGGAAGGCGTAGATTTTGCCGTCCCTGATGTTTTCTATCCCCTTATCTACGGCAATGGTGGCGTATTCTGGTATGCGCGGCTCCATGCTGTCGCCTGTGAGCGTGCAGCAAATTACGTTGTCGGGCATGATGCCTTTGCGGTGTAGCGTGGCTTTGCCAAAAGGCAGCCTGAAACCGTTGTAGTCGGGGATTTCAAACGAGCCATCGCCGCCCCTAAGTTCGGTTTCTTTTAAAAACGGTGCGAATACATAATCATCTTTGGGCAATGGGGTGTTGTTGCTCCACAGCATCGGGCGGTGGATGTCGTGCAGTTCGTTGATGCGCGGGGCGAAGTTGGCGGGGTTTGGGGAGGCGGTGGTGATGGGGTACATCTCGCCTTGTCCTGTTTCCAGCCACATAGGCGATACGCCTAAAACCTCCGCAATTTTTGCAATATTGGTTGAGCCTTGATTGCGCCCCGTTTCAAGTGCTGCGATAGCGGATTGTGATTTGTTGATTGCTTTCCCAAGCTGTTCTTGGCTTATTCCTTTTTGTTCTCTCGCATAAATTAAACGGTCTTTCAGCGTAGAGTGAGAAACTTGCATAGTGGTTGATGCTATGGTTTGCGCCATGCGCTCAATCTCCGCAGCAAGGCGGGGGCTGAAATCTGAAACAGGAACATTAAGTAGTTCCGCAAATCTACTTGCAATAGGTGTGTTTAATGGGTTAATGCCATTCAGATACATATTTACCGCGCCCTGCGATACGTCTAGTTTCTCCGCAAGAATGGCTTGCGTTAAGCCTAATTCTTTCTTTTTTTTGTTAAAAATTTCTTTTAACGCTTCATTTTCTTTTTCACGACCATCCGTCAATTTCGTTTTTTTCATAACAAAAACCCTTTCAAAAACAGAATTATAAACCGTTGGTTTGCTTTCGTGTTTAACCATTGGTATTTACAATAAAAACATGAATGGTTATAATTTGGTTATCTTTTTGTTTTAGGAATAAAGATGCATCTATCCGATTACGTTAAACAGAATGGCGTAAAGAAAACGGCGCAGGAACTTGGCGTTACTGCCCCAGCTATTGCAAAGGCTATTCGTTGTAACAGAAACATTGTTATCAGCGAAGAAAACGGGAAGCTGGTAGCCAAAGAAATACGCCGTTTCCCTGCCCCGAAAGCCATCCGATGACCAAATTATCCCCACCCCAACAAGAAATTGCCCGCAAGAACGAACGCGCGATATTGCACGCGCTTGCGTCTGTTTCGCAAAAGCGCGTTGCGGATTTATCGGGCATTTCGGAAACGCGATTAAGCCGCCTGAAAGATGGCGATTTGGAAAAGTATTGCGCGGCTTTGGCTGCGCTGGATTTGAAGCTAGTGCCTGCTGATGCGGCGATTGTTACCCGTGCGGAACGCAAGTTTATGGCGGAAAAGATGGTTGAGCATTATCAGGCAATTGCTGATGAGGATTGAATAATGGCTAAAAAGCAAAAAGCCCTATCCAAAAAGGACAAGGCGATGATTAAGAAAACTCTTTTGAAAAAAGTAGTCAAAGTTGATACCGAAATGGAAACAGACTTTGTTTCAAGACTAGTCGCAGCAATGAAGCAAATCAATCAGGCTTAGAGGAACGAATAGACGCTAATTCTTTCGTAAGCGTTTGAACAAAATCCGAAAGATGCTTGGCTTGTGTGTTGGCTGTCTTTTCGCTGGGAATAAGTAGCGTTGAGTTGTTTTCCAAAATGAGTTTGGTTAGTTCTAGCGCGTCTTTGTATGCGTGCACATTCATAGCTTCCCCTTTCCGTGGGAATGGTTGGTAGGACTTCCATTCTACCACGACAAGGCGAGAGAGCCTGACGGCGGGAGAGACCGCATTATCGGATTTTGTAGCAACGATAAAAGGGCTTGATGTGGTAGTGCAAATACTGTCCTTTTGATGGCGCATTAAGTAGGGATTGGTAAACGTTTTCGGGTACCCCGTGATACTGGTATAGCCCATTTTTGAAGCGAACTTCCAATATCCCATTTTCATAACCTACGGAGACTAAATTAGATGACTGAACAGCAACGTGTTTCATTTCCTGCGCCTTTTGCAGAGATGACCAAAGAGGAAATTGTAGCGTATTTCAATCGCTACAACTTCAAAGATGAACTAGGGCATCGCCTTGAATTATGTGGCGATTTTTTGGACTTGGTGGACTTCGCCAAGCGGTAAAGAAAAAGCCCACGCGCTAACGTGGGCATGACTGAATTACTTGCAAGGAGATTTGATTATGACCGAATTATTTACTCTCGTCAATCGCCCCGTAGCAGGGCAGGCGCAACAAACGGTAAACGCGCGTGAGCTTCATGCGTTTTTGGAAAGCAAACAGGAATTTTCAAACTGGATAAAAAATCGCATTGAAGATTACGGCTTTTTAGACGGCGTGGACTTTTTGACAAATTTATCAAAAACCCAAGGTAGACCGCGCATTGACTACTTTTTGTCGCTAGACATGGCAAAAGAACTCTCAATGGTGGAGCGCAACGCCAAAGGCAAGCAGGCGCGGCAGTATTTTATTGACTGCGAGAAACGGCTTTCAGGCAGCCTGAATGCTATCCCGCAAACCCTGCCCGATGCCTTGCGCTTGGCTGCCGATTTGGCGGAACGCAATCAGCAGCAAGCGGCGCAGATTGCAGAGCTTGCGCCCAAAGCCGAAGCGTTGGCACGGATTGAAGTGGCGCAAGGCGATTTGACGGTTACGCAGGCGGCGAAAATTTTGAATATGCCGCCCAAGCAGTTGTTTGACTGGCTGGCGCAGCATGGTTGGTTGTATCGCAGCGGGGGCAGCGGGGTGTGGTTGGGCTACCAGGACAAGGTGCGCAGCGGTTGTGTTACCCACAGCGTGCATCGCTATGAAAGCCGTAGCATAGGCGAGCAGCGCATTGCGACACAGGTTTATTTAACGCCTAAGGGCATGAGCAGGATTGCAGAGAAATTGGGAGTTTGAATCATGGCAAGCATTAGAAGCAGATTACCAGATGATGCTTTGGCGGGCGTTGACGATGCTTTATTGGCACGCATTGACGATTTAATTAACGATTTATGGGAGTGCCATGAAAGCGAAGAATTGGAGGCGATAGGTAAATTGGTATCTGCGGTGGGCAAAGCCATTGATATGTCTTTGGCGCAAACGGAGAAAAAGCAATGAGCAACCTATTGATTAACGATTATCCCTTGATGGTGTCGCCAAAATTGGCGGCGCGTATCGGGCTGGAAGAAGCAACATTTGTGCAGCAAATACATTGGTTGTGCGAAAAAAGAATAAATATCCGCGATAGTTTGTCATGGGTTTACAACACTTATGAACAATGGTTGGAGATGTTCCCATTTTTTGAAAATGAGCAAAGAGTGGGGCGGATTGTTCGCAGGTTGGAAAAGTTGGGTGTGCTGGTTACGACCAAAAAATATAACAAGCTGCCATTGGATAAAAGGAAGTGGTATCGCGTGAATTATGACTCGGATGTATTGGATTTTTCAGCTTCAAATTTGAACGACGAAACTTCAAATTTGAAGGAGCAATATACACAGACTTCCAGCATAGACTTTCCACATAGACTTTCTTCTGGTTGCGACCCACTTTGCGCTTTCGCAAGCGAAACCGCACCCACTGCTGACGTTGATTTGATTGAAGAGGGGCAGCCTGAAAACCCTGTTGCCGTTGTTGCCAACCCGCAGCCTGAAATCTTGCCCGCGAACAACCCCAAAAAACCTGACCCGCGCAGCAACCCTGACAACGTGAAGACGTGGGAAGCCTATGCCCGTGCCTATCGGGCGCGCTATGGCGTGTTGCCGATGTCCAACGCGAAAGTGCGCGGGCAAGTGGCGCAGTTTGTGAAGACGGTGGGGGCGGAACTTGCGCCTGTGTTGGCGGCTTACTATCCCTCCCACAACAAGCAGTATTTCGTGCAGCGCCGACATGATTTTGGCGCATTGCTGCACGATTACCAGCAAGTTGCCACCGATTACCAAATCGGGCAGCAGATGACCGGCGTGCAAGCGGCGCAAGCAGAGAAGACCCAAGCCAACCGCAGCAGCCATGACGAAGCGTTGGCAATTTTGAGAGCGAAAGGATTGGCGTGATGAGTCCGATGGAGGAAATTTTGCAGGTGATTACCGTGGTGTGCGAACTGACCGCAACCGAGATGAGCGGCGTGGCAAAAGCGGCTATGGCGGAAGAATTGTTGCCTTACCCGCTGGCAGATGTGTTGGCAGCTTTGCGCCGCTGCCGCCGAGAATTGACGGGACGCGTAACCCTTGCCGCTGTTTTGTCGCGCATGGATACGGGCTTGATTAGCGCGGATGAGGCGTTTGGGCTGTTGGTGGATAGCTGGAAAAACGAGAGTTTGACGCTGGTTATCCCCGAGATTGCCATGCAGGCTATGGGCATGGGCGCACAGGGCTTGCTCAATGCGGGCGACAAGGTGGGCGCGAGAATGGCATTCAAGGAAGCCTATAACCGCCTTGCGGGCAGCCTGAAAACGGGGGAGAAGCCTCAATGGTTCGTATCGGCTGGCACCGACAAGCAGCAGATGACGCAAGCGATTATGCAGGCGGTGGAACAAGGCAGATTAACCAAATCGCACGCCAATGCGCTGTTGCCCGGCGAAGCGGACGAAGCCAGACATTTGCTGGAAACAGGCAAGCCGTTAAGCCTTGAAGACAAAACCAAACAAGCCAAACGCATTGCCGCGTTGCTTGAACCTTTGAAAGCGAAAATCGGGCAGCCGCATTGGTTGGAAGCGGAAGCGGAAAGGGAACGCCAAGCCGAGCGCGAACGGTTTGAACAGGCGCGGCAGAAAGCGTTGGCACAGGGGGTGGGATATGCAGCTTTGCATTAACTGCCAACACGCCGACTTTCGCGCGGCGGCGGAATACTGGGGCTGGAAATCGGCATCGGTGGTATGCAAAAAGGGCGAGCCGTGGCGGTTTATTCCGTGCCGCAGCGAATGCCGCAATAGGCGGTTTCAGGCTGCCGCTGATGATGTGGTGGTAAAGCGCGTGCAGTATGTGGAGCGGTTAAATGGATGAATACAAACAACTCTGCCTTGAATACTACCAACGCCGCGCGGACGAATTGCAGCAGCGCTGGATGAATGCAGAGAGCGAAGCAGAAGCCGCCAAGATTGCGCTGGATTTAGTGCCGTTGCAAAACTATTTGGCAAAGAATCAACCTGAATGAAGCAATTTTAATTTTTAAGAAAGGCAAAAAAATGAAAAATTTACCGATTGAAGCATTGATTGTTGCACAGGGCAACGAATTGAAAACCGATAGCCGCAAAGTGGCAGCGGTATTTGGGCGGCAGCACAAAAACGTGTTGCGATGCATCGACGAGTTTCTGCAAAAAACGCCCGAATTTGCGTCGGCTCATTTTTGGGCTTACATTGAAAAACAACAAGTTGGCAATGCCGAACGCGAATTGCGCGGCTACATGATGGACAAAGACGGCTTTATGTTGCTGACCATGGGCTTTAATGGCAGCAAGGCTTTCAACATCAAGATTGCGTACATTGAAGCCTTCAACGAAATGCGCCACAAGCTAGACAACATCAACACATCGCTGATTAGAGCAAGCTGCTGGCTGCGCTGGAAGCCGAAAAACAATCCGCCGCGCTGGCAAGCATAGCTGGGCGTATTTTGCGCGAGCGGCGCGATGATAAGCCTGCCAACCAAATGCGGATTGAACACTATGAACAGCAAATTCAGCCGTTGCTGGTGGGGTTTGAGGCAGCCTGAAATGAACAAAATCATCCTACCCTATCCCAACCCCGCCTTAATGCCCAATCGCAAAAACGGGCGGCATTGGGCAAGCGTGCAACATGCAAAAGTGAAAGCCCGCCAAGAAGCCTATTTGCTTTCAGGCAGCCTGAATTACACAGGCGGCGGTTTAAAAATCACGTTCTACACGCCCGATGCCAGAAAGCGCGATTTGGATAACCTACTCGCCGCCATGAAGCCCGCGCTGGACGGCATGGCGCAAGCCATCGGTGTAGATGATGCGTTGTTTCACCCGCTGCTGATTGACAAGGTTAAAGCGGAGAGCAAGGACAAGGCGCGGGTGGAGATTGAGCTGCTTTCAGATTAAGGCTTTATCCAGCAGGGCAAGCGCGGTGGGAATATCGCCCAAAGCGGCGCGGGTTTTAAAGCGGTTTTCGGCATCAAATTCCGCCAGCATCACGGTAGCGGCTTCGTCCATCAGCTTGTTTACGCTCATGCCGCGCGATTCGGCTAACAGGCGCAGGCGGCTATGTTTTTCATCGGGGATGCGTAGAGTTACGGTAGTCATATTTGCTCCAATAGGGTTTCAGGGGTGCAGATTTTGATTTCGGGAAAGAGTAGTTGGCTGCGTGCAAAATCTTTTAGGTTGCGGGTGGCGATGTATTGCGCCCGCCCCGCTACGGCAAGTTCTATCACATGGTTGTCGCCTTCATCACGCAGATTGGGGCGCCAAAGGTAGTAAATGCGTGTCCATTGGGCAACGGAAAGCAGCGCATTGAGCACTTGGTTGCGTTCGGCAAGGTTTAAAGGGCAGCCTGAAAACACGTTTTCCCGCGCAATCACATCTTCATATTCTGACAACAGGGCAGAGCCAACCAGCGGGGTAAACCGTTGTTGCAAGCAAGCGGCAATCAGCCGATTTGAACCGCGCGAACCCATGCACGCACCCACTAGGATATTGGTGTCTATAACGATTTTCATAGGGGCATGATAGCACATACGCTGTCAAAATAAACATGAATGAACGCAAATTCCGCCTACAAGTATCCAATCAACGCCCCTTGTTTGAAAACTTGTACAAAAACATTGTTCCCGAGCTGCTGGCGGCGCATGGCGATTTGGAAGTGGTTATCCGCCCGTATAAAGCCAAACGCAGCTATGAGCAAAACCGCCGCTTATGGAGTTTGTACAACCAAATTGCCGATCAGGTGTGGCTAGACGGGCGGCGATACGAAGCGGCGATGTGGCATGAATATTTTAAGCAGCAATTTATCGGCTGCGATGAGCGGGTGTTGCCCAATGGCGAAATCCAAAAAATCGGATTATCAACAATCAAGCTGAACACGCAGCAGATGGCGGATTACCAAACGCGCATTGAAGCATGGGCAGCAGAGCAAGGAGTGATTTTTGAATACTGATAAAGATTTTCAGGCGTGGGTGCGGCGGCAGCCAAGTTGTATTTCAGGCTGCTTTTCGGAATGGGTGGATGGCGAAGGGCGGTGCGAGTTTGCCCATGTGCGCCGCGTATCAAGGGGCAGCGGTGTGGGCATCAAGCCGCCGTTTTCGGGCGTGCCGCTGACGCATGCGGAACACGCCATGCAGCATCAATATGGCGAAGCGTATGTGCTGGCGGCAAATGGGATTGTTGCCGATGATGCGGCGGCTTGGTTTGAGGCGGTGGCGGATGAGTATTGGGAACGTTGGCAGGTTTTGCAAAAGAAAGGATCGCTGAAATAATGCAGTTGGATGAGTTGATGGAACAATGGGCGCGATGGAGCATGAGCAATGGCAGCCGAAATGTAAATATTATCGGGCGATTGATGGAGCAGTTTATATCACATGAAGCTCACGTAAGCTGTATTCCGTATGGTGTGGATAGAGATGGTATCATGCTGGCGATTGACCGCGCTGTTTGTGCTATGCCGCCCATTCGCCGCCAAGTGGTATTGTTGGAATATATGCAAGGCGGCACGCAAGAACAGAAAGCGCGGCGGTGTTGCCCTGCAATTGGGCGCAGAGCGTTTCAAAATCAACTTGCGCTTGCCCATGCACAAATCAGTAGCGTTCCATCAGTAAAAAGACTGCTGGATATGAATTATTTGTAAAAGTTCTTTACATTTCGGGCATTTGTGATACAATTTTGCTAAATTCGGGACGTTGTTGTGAATAGCACAAACGTTTTATCAAACCGCCCTTGATGGGCGGTTTTATTTCTAGGCTGCCAACAAGGCGGCTTTTTTTGTTTCAGGCAGCCTTAAATCGTGTAGATACCGAGCCGTTTTTGCGGTGGGATTGCCGCAGTAAATCAGCCCTTACACAAGGGCTTTTTTATTGGAGCTTAATAATGAATAAAAGTCTGTATATCCCTTTTGAAGTAGAAAATTTGATTATTGTTGAAAATGACGGCAAACATTACATAGCCATGAGACCTGTTGTAGAAACAATGGGTTTAGGTTGGGCGTGCCAAGCAAAGAAAATACAGAAAAATTTTCGTAAATATGGTTGCAAGCGAATTGCAACACAAACGAATAGTGGCATTCAGGAAATGCTTTATATCCCATTGGAAAAATTTCACGGCTGGTTGTTTGGTGTTAATTCCGCTAAAGTCCGTGTTGATTTGCGCGAGACGGTGAAGCGGTATCAGGAAGAAGGGTTTAAAGTATTAAACGGTTATTGGAGATTTATTGAAATAATGCAATATGTTACTAATGCGAAGTAAACCTGTTGCAACCTGATTTGTTTCAGGCAGTCTGATTTTCAGGCTGCCTTTTTTGTTTGCCTGATATATCAGGCGTTTTTTGAAAGGAGCGCGTGATGCGTACAGTTCCAGTAGCGGGTAAACCGCATATTTACAATGTAAGACGTGGTGGCGGGCGCGGACATTCTAGTTCAGCATCACATCATCGTAGTGCTGGTTCTTGATTTGAAAATTTAATCCCATGCAATAGGTGTTTGAATGGCTAAACTTTGTGGAGCGAAAACCCGTTCAGGCGAGCCTTGTCGTTCCAAAGCGATGCCCAACGGCAGATGCCGAATGCACGGTGGGACAAATAAGGGCGCGCCCAAAGGCAACACAAACAAGGTGTCTGCGGGCGCGCTTTATTCCGATTACTACACGGACGCGGAAAAGCTGCTGGCGGACGAATTGGAGCTTGAAAGTATTGATGCGGAGTTGCGCTTGTGCAAAATCCGTTTGAATCGGGCTTTGAAGTTGGAAGCGGAGCAGGAAGGCTTGGAGTTGGAGCGGATTGTGGAAACGCCTGCGCTGGTGGGTGGTGTGCCGATTACGGACGACCCTGATGTGTCGCCTGTGCAGCAAAAAACGTTTGTGCGTAAGGATTATGAGCCGATTATCCAGCGGCTGTTAGGGCGTATTGAATCGCTGACTTTGACGCGGCAGAAGCTGGTTAGTGGGATGAAGTTGGATATTACTAATTCGGACGGCAGTTTGCGCCAAATTACGCGCGTGATTATTGACCCCAAAGACAAAAATGAACCTGACGATTAACACGCCGTGCTGGGCAATTCCGCTGATTGAGCCTTGTCGCTACAAGGGCATCAAGGGCGGACGCGGTTCGGGCAAGTCGCACGAGCGGGCGGAAGCGTTGGTAGAGCGGGCGATATTGAACCCTGATTTGAAAGCAGTGTGCATTCGGGAAATCCAAAAGACGCTGCAACATTCGGCAAAATCGCTGATTATGTCCAAAATCCGCCAGTTCGGCGTGTCGCATCTGTTTGAAGAGACGCGCGAACAAATCCGCTGTTTGAACGGCAACGGGCTGATTATCTTTCATGGTATGCAAGACCATACCGCCGACAGCATCAAGTCGCTTGAAGGCTTTGATATTGCGTGGGTGGAAGAAGGGCAGAGTTTGTCGCATCGCAGCTTTCAGTTGCTGCGCCCAACCATTCGCGCATCAGGCAGCGAGATTTGGGTAACGTGGAACCCTGAACATGATACCGATGCCGTAGATGTGTTTTTCAATGAAGCGGTTGCCAATGGCGCGGAAGATGTGAAGCTGGTGCATGTGAATTATGACCAAAATCCGTTTCTGCCAGACGAGCTGCGCAAGGAAATGGAGTACGACCGCAAATACAACCCGCAATCGTTCGGGCATGTGTGGCTGGGCGAGTACAACGTCAAAAGCGAAGCGCAGGTATTCGCAGGCAAGTTTACGGTTGATGAGTTTGTGCCAACGGCAGAATGGGATGGTCCGTATTTTGGGCTGGATTTTGGTTTCGCCAAAGACCCGACAGCGGTTGTGAAGTGCTGGACGTTTGGCGATTGTTTGTACATTGAGCAGGAAGCGGGCGGCATTGGTTGGGATTTGGACAAAACTGTGCCGCTGATTGAACAAAGGCTGCCTGAAATCGGCAAATACGTTATCCGTGCGGATAGTGCGCGCCCCGAAAGCATCAGTTACCTAAAACGGCACGGCTTGCCGCGCATTACGGCAGTAGATAAATGGCGCGGCAGCGTGGAAGATGGTGTGGAGTTTATCAAGTCGTTTGCCAATGTGATTATCCACCCGCGTTGTGAGCATACGGCGCGGGAGTTTCGGCTGTACAGCTACAAAGTGGATAGACGTTCAGGCGATATTCTGCCTGTGTTATTGGATGAGCAGAACCATTGGGTAGATGCCGTTCGCTATGCCCTTGCGCCGTTGATTAAACAGCGCGGCAAGGCGGGCGCGATGGCGTTTGTGTAAAGGAAACAGTATGAAACGGGATTTTGATTTAATCCGCCAAATTTTATTGCGTCTGGAAGAAGAGCCATCTGCTGCGGCGCGGCTATTTGCGCAGGATTTTGAGCAATGGCAGCCTGAAACGGTAAATTATCATATTTGGCTGTTGATGCAGTCGGGTTTGATTGTCGGTGTATGCAATCACGATTATCCGCGCAATGGTTTTATGTGCTATGGCATTTGTTTGACGTGGCAAGGGCAGGAATTTTTGGCGGAAGTTCGCGATGATGCGCGCTGGCGAAAAATCCGCACGGTGTTGGCAGAAAAATCGCTTGATTTGTCGCTGGATGCGATAAAAGCGGCGGCAGCTTGGGTATTGAAGAGTATGTTTTAGGCAACCTGAAAATGGACAACAAATCAAAAGAAGTGCAAGCCATGCACCGCGAGGGACAGATTGTGCGCGATTTGCTGGGTGGCACGCGGCGTATGCGGGAATGCGGAGAACAGTATCTGCCCTGCTTTTCTTTGATGCCGCCTGATATGCACAAGAATGTGATAGAGAAAGCGACACTCTACCCCGCGCTTTCGGAAACGCTGAAAGCGATGACGGGGCGTGTGTTTTTTCGTGGTGTAGACACGGGCAATGTGCAGGAGCAAGTCGCGGCGTTGTTGGGCGATATGGATTTGCGCCATCACGATATTCACACGCTGGCAGCGGATTGGTTTGAAGATGCGTTGGCGTTCGGCGTGTCGTATATGCTGGTGGATTATCACAATGCACCTGCGGCGAGAACACGCCAAGATGATGCAGCATTGGGTTTGCGCCCGTATTGCGTGCCGATTAAAAACAGCCAAGTTTTAGGCTGGAAAACGGCAATGGTAAACGGGCGCGAAACTTTGTCGGAGTTTCGTTTTATCCAAGAGTGGTTAGACGAAAACGGCAATGAAATACGCCAAATTACGAAGTGGGAAATTGGGCGCGTCAGCACTTATCGCCAAACGCCAAGCGGCTGGCAGCAGCATAGCGAAACAGGCGTTTCCGCCAACGGCAAGCCTTTAACCCGCATTCCGATTGTGGCATTGCAGTTGGAAGGCGTGGGCTTGTTGGGCGGTCGCCCGCCGCTGGCAGATTTGGCGTATTTGAATGTGAAGCACTGGCAGGCGCAGGCGGATTACGATAACTTGGTGCATTATGTGTCGCAGCCGTTGTTGGTGGGCACGGGCTTTGAGTTGGTTGGCAGAGACGAAGTATTCCAAACGGGCAACAATCTGATTACGCTGCCTGCCAATGCTACTTTGCGCTATGTGGAGCATGGCGGCTCGGCAATCGCGGCGGCTGCGGAGAAAATCGCCAAGATTGAAGCGGATATGGCTACGGCAGGGGCTAAATTGTTGCAAAAGGCGGCAATGGCGATGACGGAAAGCCAAGCAATCGATGAGCGCGGTAAGGAAGTGTCGCGTTTGCGTGTGATGGCGAACCGCTGTGAAGAAGCGATTGGGCAGGTGTTGGCTTGCTTTGGGCTGTGGCTGGGCATTGAACAAGTGGGCACGGTGGAGATTAGCGGCAATATTGATGTGGAAACCAACCCTGCGGCGGGTTTTGCGGAAATATTGAAGCTGCACACGGCGGGCATCATTAGCACGCAAACGGCGTTTGATGAAGCGGTACGGCATGGGTTGTTGTCGGAAGCGATGAATTGGGATGATGAGTTGCTGCGGCTCAATCAGCAGGAACAAAAATGGATTTAATCACGCGCCAAATTGATTTAATGCGCTTGGAAAAGCGGATTTCGTGGGAGATGTATCAGCGGCTGTTGGCGTGGCGTGAACAGATGGAAAACACGGATGAAGTGGACAAGCTGATTGACCGTTATTTCGCGGAATTGGAAGCGTGGTTTATGGCGCAGCATGAAGCGGTTGCCGATGATGAGAGCGATTGGCTGTTTTGGCTGCTAACCAGTTTGGGCATAGCGGCGCAGCGGTTGCCGCAAGGTGCGCTGTATGATTTGCGTGTAGGCAGCCTGAAATTGCCTGAATGGTGGGCAAGCTGGCGGGCAGATGTGAAGCGCAGCGCAAGGCAAATGCTGTTGTTTCATCGCTTGCATGATGAGCCGCTGGATTGGCAGCGTGTTTTTCAGGCTGCATGGTGGCGTTTAAAGGCGTTGAGCGCGACTTGGATTAGCTCGTTGATGAGCGAAGCGGTGTATCAGATGGGTAGGCTGAATCCTGCGGTTAAGGGCTTTCGCCATATCAGCGTGTTGGATGGCAAAACCAGCAGCGTGTGCGCGGCACGGCATGGCTTGCTGTGGGGGCGCGATTTACAACCGATTGGACATAGCTTTGTGTTTCAACGCCCTGCGCTGCATCCGCATTGCCGCAGCCGTTTGGTGTGGTGGCTGGGCGGGGCTTGGCATGATGTCAGCGGCGATGATTGGGTTAAATCGCGCACGCTGGACGAGTTGCAAGAGCAGTTTGGCGTGGGCGTGGGGCAGATGCTGCATGACGGCACGATTGAACTGCATCAGGCGGTTAAAAGCGGTGGATTGCAGGCGATGACGCTGCGGGAATTGCAGGCGATGACGCTGCGGGAATTGCAGGCGAAGTATGCCAAGAAGTGATTATAGGCTGCCTTTGAGCAGCTTTTTTAATGGGCAGCTTTTCAGGCTGCCTTTTTTGTTGCCCGCTGCTTGGAATGGCACGGGTGTTTTGCGGTGGAAGCCGCGTTTTTTATCGGAGTAAACCATGAAATTAAAAATTGATGAGCAAGGGCACGCTGTGCTGCAAGACGGCAAACCTGTGTATGTGCATGATGATGGCAAGGAAGTGCCGTTTGATGCGGCGCAGGCGGTAACCAAAATTGCCAGCCTGAATGCGGAAGCCAAGCAGCATCGTGAAGCCAAAGAAGCGGCGGAAGCCAAATTAAAGGCGTTTGACGGGCTGGACGTGGACAAGGCGAAGCAGGCTTTGGAAACGGTGGCGAATTTGGACGCGAAAAAGCTGATTGATGCAGGCGAAGTGGACAAGGTTAAAGCTGAAATGGCGAAAACCTATGAAGCGAAGCTGGCTGATGAGCAGGCGGCAACGGCAAAGGTGCGTGAGCAGTTTCATCAATCGCTGGTGGGCGGCGAGTTTGCGCGGTCTAAATTTATCGCGGACAAAATCGCGGTGCCTGCGGACATGGTGCAGGCGGTCTTTGCGCGGCATTTTAGCGTGTCGGAAGACGGCAAATTGCAGGCGAAAGATGCGGCGGGCAATCCGATTTACAGCCGCGTGAATGTGGGCAGTTTGGTGGACTTTGATGAAGCGTTGGAAATGTTGGTTTCCAGTTATCCCAACAAGGACAGCATTTTGAAAGGCAATCAGTCTAATGGCGGTGGGGCGAATGGTACGGGCAGTTTGCCCAATGGTGCGCCTAAATCGTTGGCGGATTGCAAAACCGATGATGAGCGCAAGGCGTATTTGCGTTCGTTGGCAGATTAACAGGCAGCTTTTTTCCCCGAGAGACTTCCTTCGGTCGCAACTGCTTTTTTGATTTTGATGAAAGGAAAGCGATATGGCTTTTGATTTACAGGTGTTCAACAGACAGGTTTATACCGTGATGACGGAAACGGCAGACCAAGATGTGCAGAAATTTAACGAAGCATCGGGCGGGGCAATCGTGCTGATGAACAAACCTTTTGCGGGCGATTTTGATATTAAAAGTGCGTTCAAGCACGTTTCGGGTTTGGTGCGCCGTCGCAATGCTTATGGCAGCGGCGCGGTTACGGCGGTGCGCCTGCAAGAGATGCTGGACGTGGCGGTAAAAGTGGCAGCGGGGACTGCGCCATTGGAATTTGAGCCGCAACAATACCGCTGGACGATGCGTGAGCCTGAATTGGCGGCAATTCGCATTGGCGAGATGCTGGCGAAGGAGCGCATGGCGGATATGCTGAATGCGGCTTTAACGGCTACGGCGGCGGCAATCGGCAACAACACGGCAATGGTGCATGATGCTTCGGCTGCCGCGCCATCGTTTGACGCGCTAGTGCAAGGTGCGGCGAAAATGGGCGACCGTTCAGGCAGCCTGAAAGCGTGGGTGATGCACTCCAACACGCTGCACAAGCTGTACAGCAATGCGCTGGCGAATGTGGAGCGTTTGTTTACCTACGAAGGCGTGAATGTGGTGCGCGACCCGTTCGGGCGGGTGTTTGTGGTTACCGACAGCCCTGCATTGACCGACGGCAGCGGCTTCCGTGCGCTGGGCTTGGTGGAAGGCGCGGTGGTTGTGAACGACAACAACGACTTTAACGCAGTGCTGGACACCAAAACAGGCAACGAGAACATCCAAAGCGTGTACCAAGCTGAGTGGACGTTCGGCGTGGGCGTGAAAGGCTATGCGTGGAATCAGGCATCAGGCGGCAAATCGCCGACCGATACCGCGCTGGCTACGCCGACCAACTGGGAGCAGTTTGCCACCAGCAACAAGGACACGGCGGGCGTGTTGGTGAAATTGAAATAGCCCAGATAGTTGCCCTATGATGTAAACGTTGATACAATGTTTCTACGCTTTAAATGGAGACAAAATCATGCGTGTACAAAAATGGGGCAACAGCGCAGCTATGCGCCTGAATGCCGAACTGCTCAAACAATGGGGTGTAAAAATCGGCGATACGGTGGAAGCCGAAATCGCCGATGGCGCGTTGATTATGCGCCCTGTGCAAACGCGCCCTGTTTATCGCTTGGCGGATTTGTTGGCAGAGATGCCCAGCGATGGCTTGCCGCGCGTTGCGGGGTGGGATGAAATGCCAGCGCTTGGCAAGGAGTGCGAATAATGTATATCCCTGAACGTGGTGATATTTTCTACCTTGAATTTGACCCATCAGCGGGGCATGAAATGAAAGGCGGACATTATGCCTTGGCGGTATCGCCCAAATCCTTTAATCGGGCGACTGGCTTGGTATTTGCCTGTCCTATTTCGCAAGGCAATGCCCATTTGGCACGCGGCATGAGTATGTTGTCCACGCTACACGGCGCAGGCACGCATACGCAGGGCAATATCCATTGCCACCAAATGAAATCGCTAGACTGGCAAACGCGCCAAGCGAAATTCAAGGAACGTGTGCCTGATTTTGTATTGCAAGATGTGTTGGCGCGGCTGTCTGCCGTGTTGTTTGATGATTGATAAGGCAGCCTGAAAGGGCTGCTTTTTTTAACCACGTCGCCTTTGCGCGGCGTTTTTTTATTGGAGCGATGATGAAAATTCTTTACTTTACGACTGATTTTTCCACCGAAAACGTTGCCTTTGCCAAGCAGCACGGGATGATTATCCGCGCGGCGAATGCGATTGACACGGCGGCGAACGTGGAAAGCTGCGATGCGGTGTATGGCGACGTACCTGCTGCGTATCGCGTGTTTCCCGAATACACGCTGCCTGAAACGGAAGGTTCGGCGCAGCTTGATGCGCTGCAAGCGGAAATTGCTGCGCTGAAAGATGAAATTGCCAAGCGCGATAACACGATTAGCGCGTTGGAGGCTGAATTACAGGCGGCAAAAGCGCAGATTGAAACATTGCAGGCGCAGCTTGATGCGTTACAGACGACTGAAAAGCAGCCTGAAAACGGCAAACCTGCCAAAGGCAAATAAACGTGAACGCTTATGCTGATGTGGCAATGGCGGATAGTTACCACGCCGCGCGTCAATCCGCCGAGCGTTGGAGCGATTTCAGCGCTGCGGAAAAAGCCCGCCGTTTGATGTCGGCTTCGGACGCGATAGACCGCTGGTTTGATTACATTGGGCAGCCTGAAAAGCCGAACCGTGCTTTCCCGCGCAAGATTAACGGTGTATCGGTGCTGCCTGATGCGGTGGTGCAGGCGTGTTGCGAGTTGGCATTGCTGGATAATATTTCAGGCTGTCTGCCCACGGCGGCGAAGCTCAAACAGGTGGGCGGCATTTTGCTGAAAGATGGCGAGTGCGAACACGCGGCAGATGAGCATCATTTGGCGGTGGCTATGGTGGCGCGATTACTTGCGCCCTATTGCCGCGTGGTGGGCATTGTGCCGATTAGGAGATGCTGATGCAGGTGTTGTTTGATTTTCCTACGCTGCCTGAAATAGAAATATCGCCTTTGATGCGCGAGATTGCGCGGGCAATGGAAACATCGGTGTTGCTGAACTTTACGCAGCAGCGTAACCCTGATGGCATTCGGTGGCTGCCGAGCAAACGGGCGCAGCGGGATGGTGGCAAGACGCTGATTGATACGGGCGGGTTGTTGGCATCGGTTACGGCGCAATCGGGCGCGGATTTTACCGAAGTGGGCTTTGTTCATGGTGATTTGCCGCGCTGGCTGCATTTTGGCGTGCCGCAGAATAATTTACCCGCCCGCAATATCTTGGGCTTTCGCAAGGAAGATGAAGACAAGATTTTGCGCTTGACGGCGCGGTATGTTGAGACGCTGTTTCAGGCTGCCTGAAAGGACTAAACATGAACGATTATTTTGCCGTAGGCATGGCGATTGAAGCGGTGTTGCGCGACAACATGGGCGATAAGCTGGACGGTGTGTACAGCCCGTTTACGGTAAACGACCCTGCGGTGTTGAAGCAAAAAGCGGTAACGGCGCATGTAAATTTGTTGCCGTCCGAGTTTGGTAATGACAGCGGAAACGGGGCGCGGCAGACGGAAACGCAACGCTGGCAGGTGTTGCTGTGCTTTAAAACGCCAACGACCCGCGAGCAGGAGCAAATCTTGCGCGAAAAAGCGGGCGCGTTGGTGTTGCAGATGCGCGGCTTGTTGCAAGGGGCGAATTTGGGCGTGGTGGGCGCAAAGCCGTTGAAAGCGGTGGCGAACCATGCTTATTTGTCCGAAGATTGCCGCTTTTGGATTTTTGCCACGACCTATTCGGTGGTGTGCGTGATTTAGCCTGAAAAGGATTTTTTTGTTGCCCCATTTGGGGCTTTTTTTTATGGAGTAAAACATGGCTGAACTAGTCAAAGAGTATTACAGCGGGCAAGGCATGGTGTATGCCGCGCCGTATGTGGGTGGGGTGGTGCAAACCGAAAAGATGCGGTGGATTGGCAACGTGCCAAGCCTTGAATTGTCGTTTGAAACCGACACGGCAGAGCATAAGGAAAGTCATTCTGGCACGCGGCAGAAAGATTTGGTGCTGCGTAAAGAGTTATCGGCTTCGTTTGCGCTGACAATGGAAGATTTTTCGGTGGATAACTTGGCGATGGCGTTTATGGCGAGCGTGGAAAGCGCGCCCAATGGCAAGGTTACGGATGAGACTTCCAGCGCAACGCTGAAAGCGGGCGATTACTGGCTGTTGTCCAAACAGAAAATCAGCAAGCTGGCGATTAAAGACAGTACGACTGGTAGCGCGGTAAAGCTGCAAGCAGGCGTGCATTATGAAGTGGATGAAACCTATGGGCGCGTGAAGCTGTTGGATGCCAACGGTTTGACTTTGCCGCTGTTGGCAACGTTTGAGCATGAAGCGAGCAACACGTTGAACTTGCTGACCGAAATAGTGGAAGGCTGGTATCTGCGCTTGGAAGGTTTGAATACGGCAAACGGCAACGCGCCCGTGTTGGTGGAGATTGTGAAAGCGTATTTGTCGCCTGCCAAGACCTTGTCGCTGATTAACGATGAATTGAGTTCGTTTGAACTGGCGGGCAATGCGCTGTTGCATAATGGCAAAACTGTGAAAATCACTAAACTTTAACCATCGCCCCCGTTTGGGGGCTTTTTGCTTATGAAATTAACCCATCCCAACGGCGAAAGCCTAATCCTTTCTGATGCGCTGCTGTGGAAAGATGAGTTTGACTGGCGCGATGTGGCGCAAACCGAGCCTGTGCGCACGTTGTCGGGCAGTTATGTTATCCAGCAAGGCATCAAGCAAAAGGGACGACCGATTTCGCTTGAACCGCCCGATAACATGGCTTGGCATACACGAGCTGTTGCCCAAAAGCTGCAAGCATGGGTAGGGCAGCCTGAAACCGTATTTAGCCTAGAAATGGCGCAGGGCACGTTTGATGTGCTGTTTGTTGCGCTGTCTGCCGAGCCTGTGTTGGGCTATGGCGGGGAAAAGGCGAATGATTGGTTTAAAGTCAAAATTCGGTTTCTGACGGAATGAGGAATAGACAAAACCTTTTTCATGTGTATAATTACACACATCATGAAGCAATAACGGAGCGCAAATGACAAGTCATGAGATTATTGCCCGATTGGAAGCCGACGGCTGGTATCACGTTGCCACGCGGGGCAGCCATAAGCAGTATAAGCACCCCGAAAAGATGGGACGCGTTACCGTGCCGCATCCGAAAAAGGATTTACCCATCGGCACAGTAAAAAGCATCCTGCGGCAAGCTGGATTAAGTTAAAACCATTTTATAGAAAGGCATCATCATGTTTATTCCCGCTGCTTTGCATAAAGACGAGCATTCTGTTTACGGCGTAACCATTCCCGATTTACCTGGTTGTTTTTCCTATGGCGACACCGTAGAAGAAGCCCTTGCTAATGCCAAAGAAGCCGCTTATTTTCATATAGACGGCTTAATTGAAGACGGGCTGTTTCAAGAGCTTGTTCCCAGTAGCATTAAAACCTTGCAAGATGATTTTCAAGATGCGGTTTGGGTAATGCTGGAAATTGACCCCGCTAAAATCAGCAGTCAACAAACGCGGTTTAATGTGAGCTGGCCGCAATATTTGCTTAACCGCGTAGATGAATATACTGCTGCGCATCATGAAACCCGCAGCGGTTTTCTTGCCAAAGCTGCCCTAGCAGCCATAAACCAATCCTAATATCAAACCCGCCTAATCGGCGGGTTTTTTATTTCAGCCTGCAAAGGACACCCCATGACCCAAAAACACACCCAACTGACCACGCAAAACCTGCGCCTCTACAAATCCCAACGCTTAACCGACACCGACGACGGCGGCGGGATGATGGTGAACGAAGCCCTAACGGGCGCGGACAATGAATTGTTTAACCCTGTGTCCACGCTGGATAACACGCTGGGCGGCTTTGATGCACGGCTGGTTTATCCTGCGGTACTGGTTGCCGATACGTCCACGCTGCTGGGGGCAAATGTGATGATTAGCCAGCCGCCTGCGGCGGAGAATGTGTCGGTGTTGTTGGTAAAAGGCGATTATTACGGGCAAGAGCGTGCGTCGATTATGGAGCGCATGGAAAGCTACCGCACCGCCACCACCGAAAGCCGCATGACGCTGTTGGGCAAACAGCGCAAGGGCAGCCGTTTGGTGGAAGCCTACCAGCAGCAAACCGCGCCGCTGCCCGTGGTGGGCGATGTGTTTGCGCTGCGTTTAATCATTGATGGCAACGAAGTGTATGAATTTATCCGCGTGGCAAGTTTAACCAGCGAATTGCGCACGTTTGAGGATGAGAAGGGCGAGTTTGTGCGCCGCGTGGTGAGCATGACCATCAGCCAGCCTTTGGAACGCGACTTTGAAGGCATGGAAGATGCCAGCCGCTATAAAGCCACGCCCAAAGCCCGCGTGATGCAAACGCAGATTGCCGATAGCGCGAGCTATTACGGCATCGCCCCTGTTGCCCTGCCGCCAAAAAAAGGCGATGCAGCGGTAAAAGTCGCCAGCATTTATGAGCAGCTTGTCCCCGTGTCTACCGTAGAAACCGCCATTGCAGATGATTGGGCGCAAGGGCGGGCGATGTGGATAGAAACCGCGCCGCGCCGCGATGTGTTTAGCGGCTGGGTGTCGGGCGGCAGGCTGTATTTGGAAACGCCGGTATTGCCGACCAGCGTGCAGATTGCGGGCTACACCGACGACGGGCAAAGCAGCCTGAAAAACGGCGACAGCATCATCAATGTGGATTATGCCAACGGCGTATTGAGCAATGTGCCGAATGCCAATATCACGGTGTCCGCCATCCCCGCCGTGCAGGTGCGCAACTATGCCTATTCGACGTATATCAATGTGAACGATACCAATGTGGGCAGGGAATGGGCGCCGTTGCTGCGCCCCCGCCCCGCCCGCGGCAGCGTGCAAGTGTCGTATCGCAGCGGCAAGGCGTGGTACACGCTTACCGATTATGGCGATTACAGCCTGCGCGATGAGAACGGCGAAGTATGCGGCAGCATTACGGAAAACGGCAGCGCCCTGATTAGCCTGCCTGCCATGCCCGATAGCCCCAGTCAAATCGTGGTGAGCTGGATTCCGCGCGATTACTACCAAACCTTAAACGGCAGCGACGCAGGCAGCGTGATTGCGCCCGAAACGGTAAACACGGAATTGGTGCTGCCTGAAACGCCGATACCCAACCTAA
>ERZ772807.546-NODE-546-length-23316-cov-7.393921_pt1 | contig 23316 bp, 15 predicted proteins | sample MGYA00511472_ERZ772807 | MGnify/ENA primary metagenome ERZ772807 (study PRJEB29015, sample SAMEA2737947) | human oral metagenome | biome: human oral; feature: human-associated habitat; material: dental | place: China | collected 2039 ...
CGGGCCACCCGCATGGCCATCCAGGCCGGCTCGGTCCTCAAGGTGAGAACTGCCGCCCCGGAGAAGCTGGCCGCCCTGGCGGCCGCCGACGCCGCCTCCGGCGCCGAGGTCCCCGCCGGCTGGAGGCTGTCGCCCCGCTCCGTGCGCGCCTTCATCGTGGGCGACCAGGCCCTGGGCGTGACCCGCAAGTTCTACGGCGACGACCCCCTGGTCGACCGCGCCGTCGTCACGCTCCTGGGCCACCAGGGGCTCATGCTCGTGGGCGAGCCGGGGACTGCGAAGTCCATGCTCTCCGAGCTGCTGAGCGCGGCGATCTCGGGGGTCTCGACCCTGACGGTCCAGGGCTCGGCGGGCACCACCGAGGACCACATCCGCTACTCGTGGAACTACTCGCTCCTCATCGCCGAGGGCCCCTCGCGCCGCGCCCTGGTGCCCTCCCCGGTCTACCGGGCCATGGAGTCGGGGCGCCTGATGCGCTTCGAGGAGATCACCCGCTGCCCGCCCGAGATCCAGGACACCCTGGTGTCGGTCCTATCCGAGAAGCAGCTCATGGTGCCCGAGCTGGGCGACGGCTTCCGCGTGGCCGCGGCGCCGGGCTTCAACGTCATCGCCACCGCGAATCTGCGCGATCGCGGTGTCCACGAGATGAGCGCGGCCCTGAAGCGCCGCTTCAACTTCGAGACTGTGCGCCCCATCGCCGACCGCGCCTTCGAGGCCGAGCTCATCACCCGGGCCCTGGACTCCGAGCTCGGCCCGCGGCGCGCCCCCATGAGCCCGGAAGTGCTCGACGTGCTGGTCACCGCCTTCGCGGACCTGCGCACCGGCGCCACCGCCTCCGGATCCCCGGTCAAGCGCCCCGATGCGGTCATGTCCACCGCCGAGGCCGTCAACGTCGGAGTGGCCGCCTCCATGAGCGCCCGCTACTTCGGCGACGGCTCCGTGCGCGCCGCCGACATCGCCCGTCAGCTGGTCGGCGTGGCCCTCAAGGGCGAGGACGAGGACGCCCGGCGCATGCGCCTCTACGTCGATTCCGTGGTGCGCGAGCGCGCACGCTCCTCGGCCGCGTGGAAGGACTTCCTCTCCGCCGCGCAGGGGTTGTGGGAGTGAGGACGGCGGGCGCGGCAACCCCGGTTCCGCCACGGCTCCGGCGCGCCCTGGGGGCCCAGCGCGCCTGGGGCGAGGCCGGAGTCCATCTCGCCCCGATCCGTCACCACTCGCCGGCCTGCGCCCTGGCCCTGAGAGCGCTCCTGGAGCAGGTGAGTCCCGCTGTCGTCCTCATCGAGGGGCCGGCCGAGTACACCGGTCTGCTGCCCGCCCTCCAGGACCCGGACACCGTTCCCCCGGTCGCGGTGCTCTCCCTGGCCGACCGCACCGCCTCCTACTACCCGCTCGCCGAGTTCTCGCCGGAGTGGATCGCCCTGCGCTGGGCGGGCGAGCACGGCGCCGAGGCCGTCTTCATCGACCGCAGCCCCGGCGCGGACGACGACTGCCGCGACGAGTCCCGCGATGACTCCCATGACGGCCACGGCGTCGCCGCCCGCACCCTGCAGGCCGAGTACCACCTGGCCCGCTCCGCCGCCCTGGACGCCCTCGCCGCGCGGCTCGGCTGCCGCGATCACGACGAGGTCTGGGAGCAGCTCTTCGAGGACCGCGGCACCGCCGATATCCGCGCCTGGCGGGACTTCTTCTCCGACACGCTCGCCTGGTCGGGGCTGGCCCGCCTGGATGCCGAGCGCGAGGTCCTCGACTCCGACGGCACCCACGCCCGCGAGGCCGTCATGGCGGCCGCCCTGCGCGAGCGCCTGCCGCGCGCGACCGGCGGCGGACGCGACGGCGGCCCGATCGTCGTCGTCACCGGCGCCTTCCACGCCCTGGCCCTCCTCGACGCGCTCGACAACACCCCCGAGGCCGCCTGGCTGCCCTCCGCCGACCCCCGGCCGGGAGGGGAGAGCTGGCTCATCCGCTACGACTTCTCCCGCCTGGACTCCCTGCGCGGCTACGGGGCGGGCATGTCCTCCCCGGGCCTGTGGCGGCGCGCCTGGCGCGCCCGCACCGGTGCCCACGCGGACCCCGGAGTCCCCGCGGGACCCCGTGGCTTCGCCACCGCCGTCGTCCTCGATGTCGTCAACGCCCTGCGCGGGCTCGGGGAGCCCCTGGGCACGGCCCAGGCGCGCGCCACCGTCGAGCAGGCCCTGGGCCTGGCCGCGCTGCGCGGTCGTGCCTGGCCCGGACGCACCGACCTCCTGGACGCCTTGACCAGCTGCCTGGTCAAGGACGACACCGGTCTGTCGGGCAACCTGGGTGCCGCCGTCGCCACCGTCTTCGCCGCCTCCGACCTCGGGCGGGTGCCCGCGGGCACCGCCAGTCCACCGCTCGTGGCAGAGGTGCGCGAGCGGCTCAGGGCCCTGCGCTTCCGGCTCGACGACACCGTTGAGCGCCGCGTCGCCCTGGACACCGCCCGCAGGCCCCGTCACCGCGAGCGCCGCGAGCTGCTCGCCCGCTTGCGCTTCGCCGAGGTGGGCTTCGCCCGTCAGGTCGGCGGGGCCGATCTCGTGGCGGGCACGGGCCTGGGGCGGTTCGTCGAGGAGTGGGTCTACGCCTGGACCCCCGTGGTGGAGGCCGCCCTGGTGCGCGCCGCCCAGGAGGCCCCCACCCTCGACGTCCTGGTGCGCACCCGCCTGGCCGAGCGCCTGGACGGCGAGCGGCGCGCCGTCGCCCTCGCCGAGCTCCTCGCCGAGCTGGCGGTCATGGGGCTCGACGAGGAGGCGGTCGGGGTGTGCGACGTCCTCGAGACCGCTGTGAGCGACGTGAGCGACCTGGCCGAGCTCGTCGAGGTCCTGCACCGCCTAGCCTCCCTCGTGGAGGGCACGGGGCGACTGCGCCTGGAGCGCGCCAGCCGTGCCGCGCCGCGTCTGCGCTCCATGCTGCGCCGGGGCACGGCGGAGATCGCCCGCCTGGTGGCCGAGCTGGTCGGGATGGCGGACGACGAGGCGGCGAGGGCGGTGGACGCGCTCATCGCCGTGCGCGATCTGCTCGTCCGATTCGCCGTCGCCGACGGCGCTGTTCATGCCGCCGACGCCGCCGACGCCGCCGACGCCGCAGGCGACGTCGGCCCCGGCCGCGAGGCCGTTCTGCGCGAGATCGACGTCCTGCGCCGCGCACGGGCCACCGCACCGGTGCTCGTGGGGTGCGCCACCGGCATCGCGTCGTCCACCGGATCCTTGAGCCGCCGGGAGGTGGCCGGTGCCATCGTCGCGCGCCTGAGCCCGGAAGCGGACCGGACCGGAGTCGCCGACTTCCTCGTGGGGCTGATGCGCACGTCCCCGGACGTGGTCCTCCACGACCCCGACATCCTGAGAGCGGTCACCCGTACCCTGTCCGGGCTGGGGGAGTCCGGCTTCCTGGCCGTTCTTCCCAACCTGCGGCGCGCCTTCACCGCGCTGCGCCCCACCGAGACGCATCGCCTGGCCGAGCGGATCGCCGCGCTCACGGGCGTCGATGCCGCCCGGATCGACGTGGTGCGGAACGCGAGCCCCGCCGACGCCGCACTCGGATGGCGGATCGAGCAGGACCTCGTCGCCTCGCTGGTGCGCGACGGCCTGGAGCAGTGGGTGGGCCGATGACCGCGATGGCGGCGCCTCCCGGAGACCCCGACCGGGACCGCGACGGCGACTCGACCGGGGGCTCGGGCGGGGACCCGGACGGTGGGCTGGACGGTGAGCTGGCGGCGCGCCGCTGGCGCATGATCCTGGGGCGCTACGCCGAGTCCGCCCTGCCGCGCGAGGCCGCGGACGCCGGGTTGGACGACGCCCTGGGCCACCTCTACGACCGCGAGTACACCGGGCGCGGCCACCGCCTGGGCCGCGGGGGCCCGGATGCGGCGGGACGGGGGGACTCCGACGGCGACGGCGGACTGGGGCCCTCGGCGCTGCGGACCATCGATTGGCTCGAGGGGGCCCGTCGCCTCCTCCCCGCCTCCGCCCTGGAGCGCATGGAGTCCGACGCCCTGACCCGCTACGGGCTGACCGACCTGCTCGCCGACCCCGCCGCGGTGGACTCCGTGCGGACGAGTCCCGAGCTCGGCGCCGCGCTGCTGCGCATCAAGGGCACGATCCCGTCCCGGCTGGCGGACGGCTTGCGGGCGCTCATCGCCCGCATCGTCGCCGACGCCATCGAGCGGCTGCGCCGCCCCGTCACCACCGCCCTGACCGGCGCCCGCCGGCGCAATCGGCGCAGTCCCCGCGCCTCGGCGCGAAACCTCGACTGGCGCCGCACCATCGCCGCCAACCTGGGCAACGTGGACCCGGACACCGGACGCATGCTCGTTCAGGAGGTGCGCTTCATGTCCCGGCAGCGGCGCCAGAACCTGCAGTGGGACGTCATCATCCTGGTCGACCAGTCCGGCTCCATGGCCTCCTCCCTGCTCCACAGCGCCGTCATGGCCTCGATCCTGGCGTCCCTGCCCGGCCTGTCCGTGCGGCTCATCCTCTTCGATACCTCCGTGGTGGACGTCAGCCACCTGGCCGACGACCCCGTCGAGGTCCTCATGACCTGTCAGCTGGGCGGCGGCACCAATATCGCCAACGCCGTGGACTACGCCGCCGCTCGGGTGACTCAGCCCACCCGCACCGTCCTGGCGCTCATCAGCGACTTCGGGGAGGGCGGCTCGGTGTCCGCGCTCGTCGCCCGGGTGCGGGATCTGGCGGCCTCGGGCGTGACCATGCTGGGACTGGCATCCTTGGGCGACGACGGCGAGCCCTGGTTCAACCGGACGGTCGGCGACAGGCTCGCCGCGGCCGGCATGCGGATCGCTGCGATGACCCCGGACCGCTTCGCCGCCTGGCTGGCCGAGGCGACCGCATGACCGACTCGACCTCCCGGGGTCCGGCGCGCCCGGTCCGCTCGACCTCCCCGGTCCGCTCGACCTACTCGGCCTACTCGATCTATGCGGCCTTCGACGACGTCGCCCTGGCGGCCCTGGCCAGCCGTGGGCTCGTGCGACGCGGGCGCGCCGAGGTGGCCGCCGGACACGTCGAGGTCCGGGACGCGGAGGCGAAGGCGAACGGCGGGAGCGTGACGGTCGCGGTCGGACGGCCGCCGGTGCCGGTGGTCCTCACCACCGACGGGCCCCGGGACGCGCGCTGCCCCTGCCCCGTCGCCGGGACGTGCGTTCACGTCGTCGCCGCCTGCCTGTGGATGCGCGAGGCGGTTCGCGCAGCCGATCCCGGTGCCGACGACCCCGCCGGGCCCGACTCGGCGGAGGGCCCCGCGGAGGCCCCGGGGCCGTCCGGACCGGCTGAGCCCTCTGAGCCCGCCGAGCCCTCGGGAGCTCCGGGGCCCGCGGTCCCGGCGCCCGTCCCCGCGCAGGACCCGGTCCTGGAGGAGGTGCTCGCCTGGGAGCCCGCCGTCGTCGAGAAGGCGCTGGGAGCGGCCGCGCTGCGCCGCGTCACCGCCGCCCTGGCGGACGCCGACCCGGCCCGGCTCGCCGCGGACCTCGAGATCACCCGCGCGCCGGGACGCCTGAGCGTCACCTGGCCGGACGCCCCCGAGGTCGTCGTCGTCGCGGGTCTGGGCCCCAGGGACATGATCGTGGCCGGGCGCCACTCCCGGGTCGCCCACGCGGCCTGGCGCCTCCAGGCCGTCGTGCGCCTGTTCGCCCGGGCGGGCAGGGCCTGGCCCTGGGCGGCCCGGAGCGCCACCATGACCGCCGGCCGTCGCCGGCTGCTCGCTTCGACCGCCCGCACCATCGAAGGCGTCATCGCCGCCGGGATCTCCCACGCCGGACCTCGCAGCGCCCACGAGCTCGACCGCCTCGCCCAGGTCGCCCGCCTGGAGGAGGTCCCGCGCCTGGCCAGGCTGCTCGTGTCGGCCGCCGGAGCGGTGCATGCGGTGGCCCGCCGCGACGACGCCGTTGACGAGAGCGCCGCCCTCAGCGCCCTGGCCGCCGCCTGGTCCCTGACACGGGCGCTGGACGCCGCCGCCCTGGATCCCGTCCTGCTCGGGAGCGCCGAGGCCGAGCGGACCCGGCCGGGCCTGCTCGTGCCCCTGTCGGCCGCCTGGTGGACCGCCCCCTCGGGGAGCCGCGGCCTCACCGCCCGCTTCTGGGACCTGGAGCGCCGCCGGCTGGAGTCGGTGACGACGGGGCGGGCCGCCGGTGCCGACCCCGCCTTCCGACGCTCGGAGGACGTCCCCCTGGTGTGGAGCGTCTCCGTCGGAGTCCTGCTGTCGGGCCCGCTGCGCCTTCAGGACGCCAGCCGCAGACCGGACGGGACCCTGGCCCCGTCCACCCGCACCACGGTCAGCCGGTGCGACGGTGACGGCTGCAGGGATGACGGTGGTGCCGGCGATGGTGCCGATGGCCGCTACGGCTGCGTCGGCTACGACGGCTACGACGGCATTGACCTGGCGGCCGTCGCCCGGGAGCTCCGGGAGTTCCGTCGCGGCCCGCGGGCGGCGAGCTTCGAGCCCCCGTCCCCGCCGGTCCGGCTGCTGCTGACCCGCTCGTCGGGCCTGGGGAGGATCGACCTGGATGAGATCCACCAGCAGTACGTGTGGCCCGTGCGCGGCATCGAGGGGGAGACCCGCGTGCTGCGCCTCGACCCCGACGGCATGGAGGCCCGCCTGGTGGCCGACCTCTTGGCCCGGAACGTCCCGGTGGTCGCCATGACCGTGGAGGGGGACCGGCCCACCGGGATCTACGTGCGCGACCGGGGCGCTCTCGCCCTGCTGTCGCCCAGCATCTCCTCGGTGCGAGCCGGCGCCCCTCGCTTCTACCGGCGTCTCGCCGAGCGCCTGGAGCGGCTGCGCGCAGGGGCGACCGCTCCGGCACCGATCCCCGACTCGGTGCCGGTGGTGGAGTCCCTGTGCCGGGACGCGCACGAGGCGCTCACCGCGCTCGCGGCCTCCGGCGGGGACCTGCGCCCCGAGGGCATGACCGCGCACGTGCTGACCACCCGTGCGCGCACCGCCCGCGAGCTCCGGCTGGAGACCCTGGCCGCGGCCCTGGATGGGACGGGGGAGGATGCCGGGCCGCGGGCGGTCCTGCGCGCCTGCGCGGTGGTCGACCGGGTGCGGGCCCTGGCGATATGAGAACGCCGTGCCCATGATGGCCCATGATCCTCCTCGCCCCCCTCCGGCGCCGGCTCGTCTCCCGCGCCCTCCTGCCGCTCAAGGCGGTGGATCCGGCGCTCCACCGCGGCGGCATCGACTACGTCGTCACTGGTGCGGACCCGCACGTGCTCATGGACGTGGCGTCCTCCGGAGCCGGACCGCAGGAGTGCCTGGGGCCGGCCGGGACCGGCTTCAGCGCTCACGACTCCTGGTGCCTCCGCCTCCGGAGGGCCGGCGTCCCGATGAAGAATCCCGAATACCTCTACAGCAGGAAGGAGGGGATCATGGGGCTGCGGGATCGCCTCTACCGCAGCAATACCCTCACCATCGATCAGTGGGTGCGTCTGGGGCGGCTTCTCGAGGCGGTGGACCGCGCCGGCGCGTCGCGCAGCGATTCCGGTCCCGATCGCGTGCCCGCCTGGTTGTGCATGCTGATCTCCGACGTGCTGCGCAGCGCTCGTATCCAGCTCGATGAGCGCTCGGCGATGCCGAGGGACCCGCTGGCGGGAGTCAGACCCGGCTGGGACGTCTCCCGCATGATCGCACTCCTCTCCGAGGACGGCGTCGGCGAGGAGGACCTGCCCGCCGCCGTCTTCCTGACCGCTTTCACCGGAGTCGATGACGTCTCCGGCTACGGCTGGCGCCCGTTCGACCCCCTGCCGGTGGTGCTGCCCGGAACGCTGGACTACCTCGTGGAGCACGCCGCCGACCTGCCCGCCCGCCTGCTGGGCGACCTGAGTCCCAGGGGCCGCACCGGTGTGGTCGTCTGCGCGAGGGCGAGTGAGCCATGGGCCGCCGCGGGGGCCCACCTGGTCGGCGCCCTGGCCGTGGATGCGTCGGGGCAGCTGCGGCGGGACGCCATCGAGGTGCTCAAGGCCCAGGGAGCACCGGTGCGCCTGAGAGCGCTGCCCCCGGTGCTGGCCGAGGCCCCCGCCTCCCGAACCACCGAGCTGATGGAGCTCCTGTCCGTCGCCGAGGACGGGGACGCGATCCTCGTCCGGGCGGCCGAGATCGGCAGGAGACCGACCGAGCCGGTCCGCCGGGCCCTCAGCCGCCGAGACATCCTCGCGGGGGAGGAGACGCCCATCGAGATGCCGTCCTTCACCCCGATCGAGACGGGCATCCCCGCGGCCCCGGCCAGGGCCGAGCTGCGATCCGCCCTGAACCGGCTCGAGAAGCGCGCCAGGGAGAGGGGCGAGTCGCGGGCGAGGATCGTCGACGCGGATCTCGACGCCCTGCTGGCGGTGGCCGAGGGCAGGAGCCGGAGGATCCCGAGGAACCTGAGACGACTCGACTCGTGGTGGACGTACGGCGTCATCGACGTCATCAGCAGCGCGCCGAGCCTGGCCCCGGTCCACGTGGTGCGGATCGCCACCGCATGGGGCGATCCGTACTCGGCGGCCGAGTACTGCGCGAAGCACGGGATCGATCCGCGCGCCCTGTCGGATCTGGCCGTGCGCCTCGATCTGGATGAGAGCGAGATGGCCAGGAGCATGGGCAACGCCTTCTTCAACTTCGGTGATCCGCAGGTGTCGTGGCCGTGGTTCGCCGAGCGCCCCGAGCTGCTGCGCGCACTGCTCGGGAACTCCTCGCAGGCTCCCCGCGCCCTGGAGATCCTGGGGGCCATGCCGTGCATTCCCGCCGAGCTGCTGGGGGCGGTGGCGGCCAGGGCGGTGGGCTCCTCGGAGATGAGCCGCCCTCCGGCCCGGGCGGCGCTGCGCTCCCACCCGCGGGTGCGCGAGCTGGCCGAGCAGGGCCTGACGGAGCGCAGGGCGGAGGCGCGGGCCTCGGCGGCTGCCTGGGTCGGCTCCCTGGGGGAGCGGACCTCGGTCCCGGCGCTGGAGGCCGCCCTGCGCAAGGAGAGGAAGGGAGTCGTGCGGGCAGCCCTTCTGCTCGCCATGCGCGAGTGCGGCGGGGACGCGGGCGAGTTCCTGTCGCCCGGGGCGCTGGGCGCCGAGGCCGCCGAGGGGCTCAAGAGGAGGACGCCGGCGTCCCTGGCCCGGTTCGACCTCGATGCCCTCCCGGAGGTGCGCTGGAAGGACGGCGCCGGCGTCGACCCGCGGATCATCCGGTGGTGGGTGGTCCTGGCCAACGGACTGAATGAGCCCGACGGGCGCGGGATCATCGGCCTGTACCTGTCCCTGCTGGAGCCGTCCGACGCCGACGCCCTGGCCGATCACGTGGTGCGCGCCTGGGCCGCCCCGACCCGTCCGGGCCCGGCCACGGCGAAGGGCCTCCTGGCCTTCGCGGTGCGCATGGACGGGGCCGGGCTGGTGGAGCTGGTGCGCTCCTGCATGCGGGCGGGCCCGAGGCTGCGCGTCCGGCTCGACGCGCTCCTGCACGTCCTGCACGCCCACGGCAGTCCCGAGGCGCTCCAGGTGCTGCTCGATGCCGCTCAACGCCACACGATGGCCAGTATCCGGGGCACCGCCGCGGCCCTGGTGAGGAGGACCGCCGAGGAGCGGGGGTGGAGCCCCGAGGAGCTGGCGGACCGCACCATCCCGACGGCGGGCTTCGACGACGACGGCCTGCTGCACCTGTCCTACGGGGATCGGGGGTTCACGGGGCGTCTGAGGCCGGGCGGCACCATCGAGCTGGCCGACGACTCCGGAAGGGCCCGCATGTCCCTGCCGGCGGCCAGGGTCGGCGAGGACGCCGCGGTGGTCAAGGAGGCGAAACGGCGTTTGACGGCCGCGCGCAAGGAGGTCAAGGCGGTCCTGGGCCTCCAGACGGAGCGGTTGCACGAGGCCATGTGCACGGGTCGGACGTGGTCGGTCCCCGAGTGGTGCGAGGTGCTGGCGGCGCACCCGATCATGGGCCGGCTCGTCACCCGGCTCATCTGGGCGGCCGTCCCGCCCGGGGGCGCGGCACCGCCCGACCGGGCCGGCGGGGAGATGACCGACGGCGATCCGATCGGCGGGACCGGCGAGGCGGGCGGATCCCCCGGGACCCTGATTTTCCGGCCCGTCGAGGACGGGGCGCTCATCGGGGTCGACGACGCCGCCGTCGACCTCGCGGACCTCGCACCGGGCTCCGTCGTCCGCCTGGCGCACCGGATCCGGCTCGGTGATGAGGAGGCGGTCGCCTGGCGCGAGCACCTGGCCGACTACGAGGTGACGCCCCTGTTCGACCAGCTGAGCGCCACCGCCCCGCGCATCGAGGAGGGGCAGAGGGAGCTGCGGGACCTGGAGGGGCGCGTGACCGGCACCCTCGCCCTGCAAAGCGCGGTCGCCAGGCGCGGCTACAAGCGCGGCGACATCGGGGACAAGGGCGTTTTCGACACCTACGTCAAGGACTTCGCCTCCGCAGCGCTCACCGCGGTGCTGGGCTTCACCGGGACCCGGGTCCCGGAGGGCGACAGGACCTGCGCCATCACGAGCCTGTCCTTCACCCACGAGGGCCGTCCGGTGCCGCTGACCGAGGTGCCGCCGGTGCTGCTGGCCGAGTGCGGCGCCGACTACGCCGCTCTGGCGGACCTGGGCCCCTACGACCCCGACTGGAGGAAGAACATCAAGGCCTGGTAGGGCTCCGGGCGGCGGTCCCGTCGGATTCGTGTCGCCGCCCGCCGTTGTCCTCCGAGCAGCAGAAGCCGACTCCACCGGCGAGGTGCGAGGGCCGGCAGCAGGAACAAGACGAGGAGACCCCGTGACCTCCATGACCGATCCCGCAGTCCGCCGGCTCGTCGACCGCGCCCTGCTGCCGCTCAGGGCGGTGGACGAGTCTCTGCACGTCCGCGCGGTCGACTACGTCGTCGACGGCGCGAGCTCGGAGGTCCTGCTCGAGATCTCCTCCCACGGGGACGATCCGAGGAGCCTCCTTGTGCCCGCGGTCATGGGCGCCTCCCACTTCCTCTGGGGGAACGGCTCTCGGCGCGGGCGTCTCGAAGCCGTGGGGATCAGGTGGAGGCCCGCGGACCACACGGTGGGCCCGGTCCTCGCCCTGCGTGACGCCCTCTACCGCAGCGACCGGGTGCTCCCGCGCCAGTGGGCGCGACTCGGACGGCTCCTGGACGCCGTCCTGCGGGCCGGCACCGATCGCGAGCCGCCTTCGGGGCGCGCTCCCGGTTGGTTGGAGGCGCTCCTCGGGGACGTCGTGTGGACCATCGACCGCGAGGACGTGGGGACGACTCTCCGCGCCCATGCCGAGCGGCTGGGACAGGACCGGTCGGGCTGGGACGCCCGACGCCTGGTGACCCTGCTGACTGAGGAGGGCCACCAGGGGGACGAGCAGGAGGACGCCCGCGATGACGGGGAGGACCGCATACCCGCGGCCCTCTTCCTGGCGACCTACTCCTACTCGACCTTCAGGCGCCTGTCACCGGCCGACCTGCCCGGTGTGACCGACTACCTCACCGGGCACGCGGACGCGCTGCCCGCCTCCGTCATGAGCGAGCTGGACCTCGACGGGCGGCGCCACGTGCTCGAGCACATGGCGGTCGACGCGCCATGGGCCTGCGCCGGAGCCCACCTGATCGCGGCCCTGGCCGCGGGCGCGTCCAAGGAGGTGCGCCGGGAGGCGATCGAGCTGCTCGGGGAGCTGGACCCACCGGTGAGGAATGCGGCGCTCGTCCCGGTGCTGGCCGTGGCTCCGGCCTCCCGGGCCACGGAGCTGGTGGAGTTCCTGTCGGTCTCCGAGGGCGGTGCGGACCTGCTCGCCGAGGCGGCCGAGGCGAATCGACGGCTGGCGGAGGTGATCTGCCGTACCCGGGCCCGGCACGACGCGCTCAGCGCCGAGGGGGTCGATGAGCCCATCATCCTGCCGCCCTTCACGCCGTTGGAGACGGGCCCGAGCGCCGCTGCCGTCAAGGTCGAGCTGCGCGCCGCCCTGGACCGGCTCGCCGGGCGCACCGACGCGCAGCAGAACTCGTGGATCCGCGCCGCGGTCGACAGGGCGCGCACGACCACCGACGCGGATCTCGACGCCCTGGTGGCCGCGGCCGACGGCGAGACCCGCGAGCGCCCCGCGCTCCTGGGCCGGTTCGACGTCCGCTGGATCGCCGAGCACGCCCCGAGCCTGACCCTCGCGCATGCGCTGCGGCTCCACGCAGTGGAGGCGGTGGGGAGCCCCGGCTACTGGTGGTACGGGATGATGCTGAGCCGCTACGCGGGCCGGGGCGCCGACCCGCGAGCCGTCGAGGAGCTCATGACGCGCCTGGGATGCGACTCCGACGCCCTCGTCGCGGGTTTCCACGGCCACGTCTTCCACAGCGTTGAGCCCGAGACCTCCTGGCCGTGGTACGCGGAGCATCCCGAGCTGCTCCGCGAGGCGCTCGCAGACACGTGCTCGGCGACCCGTGCCCTGGAGATCCTGCGCGGGTTCCCCCGTGTTCCGGTCGAGCTGCTGCCCGCGGTCGCGGATGTCGCCGTGGGCTCCTCGAAGGTGAACCGCCCCCCTGGCCCAGGCCGTGCTGCGCCGTCACCCGCGGGTGCGCGATCTGGCCGAGCAGGGCCTGACGGACCGCAGGGCGGAGATACGGGCCTCGGCGGCCGCCTGGGTCGGCTCCCTGGGGGAATCGGCGTCGGCGCCGGCGCTGGCGGAGGCTCTGCGCGGGGAGAAGCGGGACGTCGTGCGGGCCGGGCTGCTGGCCGCCCTGAGGGACTGCGGCGGTGATACGGACGAGTTCCTGTCGCCCGGGGCACTGGGCGTCGAGGCCGCCGAGGGGCTCAGGAGGAGGGCACCGGCGTCGTTGGCCTGGTTCGACCTCGACGCCCTGCCGGCGGTGCGCTGGCGGGGCGTCGGCGCCCGCTCCGCGAGCCCCGTGGACCCGACGGTCATCCGCTGGTGGGTGGTGCTGGCGGACAGACTGAAGGATCCGTCCGGGCGCGGGATCATCGACCTGTACCTGTCCCTGCTGGAGCCGGCGGACGCCGCGGTGCTGGCCTCGTACGTGGTGCGCGCCTGGGTCGTCCGGGACACCCGTCACCCGGCGCAGGAGGAGAGCCGGGCGCACGCGCGGACCGCCGGTGAGCGGGCCCACGACCGCGCTCAGCGGTGGCTCGCGACCTGCCGCGCGGATGCCCACTCGGCGCGATTTCTGAGCAGGGCCGAGGCCGAGGCCGCGATCCCGCTGGAGGAGCGGGTCGCACGGGCCTATGCGGAGCACCAGCGGACCTATCTGGGCTCGGCCATGACGGACAAGGGACTGCTCGCTTTCGCCGTGCGCATGGACGGGGCCGAGCTGGCGGAGCTGGTGCGCTCCTACATGCGGGCGAACCCGGGACGGCGGGCGCAGTTCGACGCCCTGGTGCGCTGCCTGCACGCCAATTCGAGCCCGGAGGCGCTGCAGGTGCTGCTGTCCATCGCAAGGCGTCACACGATGGCCGGTGTTCGGTCCACGGCCGCCGCCCTGGCCCGGGACGCCGCCGAGGAGCGGGGGTGGAGCGCCGAGGAGCTGGCGGACCGCACCATCCCGGCGGCCGGCTTCGACGACGACGGCCTGCTGCGCCTGTCCTACGGTCGGCGGGAGTTCGTGGGCCGTTTGACTCCTGAGTTCACGATCGCGCTGACGGACGCCGACGGCAGGTCCCGCCGGTCCCTGCCCGCGGCCCGCTCCGGTGAGGACGAGGACGCCGTCAAGGCGGCCAGGAAGCGGCTGACCGCCTCTCGCAAGGAGGCCAGGACGATCCTGGCCCTCCAGTCCGAGCGACTGTACGAGGCCATGTGCGTCGGTCGCACATGGACGGCGGCCGAGTGGCGCGAGTTGCTGGCGGCGCACCCCCTGGTGGGCAGGCTCGTCACCCGCCTGATCTGGACGGCCGCCCCGCCCGCGGAGGACGAGGACGACGCGCTCATCGGTCCCGGGGGCGTCGAGGGGATCTCGTCCACGGGCGGCGGGGTCCTGACCTTCCGCCCCACCGAGGACGGGGCGCTGGTGGGGGCCGACGACGCCGTCATCGAGCTCGATGAGCGGGGACGGGTGGGGGTGGCCCACGGGACGCTCCTCGACCCGGGGCTGGCGGCCGCCTGGCGCGAGCACCTGGCGGACTACGAGGTGGAACCCCTCTTCGACCAGTTGAGCGCGACCGCCCCGAGGGTCGAGGAAGGGCAGGAGGTCGTGAGCGACCACGAGGGCCATGTGACCGACACCCTCACCTTCCGCGGCACCGCCGCCGCACGCGGTTACAGGCGCGGGGAGGTCCTGGACGGGGGCGCCTTCGACACCTACGCCAAGGTCTTCTCCTCCGCGGGACTCACCGCGGTGCTGGGCTTCACCGGCTCCTGGGTGCCCGAGGAGAACATCCCCTGCGCCACCACAGGCCTGAGCTTCAAGCGGGGCGATCGAGTCCCGCTGAGTGAGGTGCCGCCCGTGCTGCTGGCCGAGTGCTACGCCGACTACAGGGCTCTGGCCGCCCTGGGCCCCTACGACTCCGACTGGGAGAAGAACGCCTCACCGTGGTGAGTCATGTGGCGAGTCGGTGGTGAGGCGACGATGAGCCGACGACACCGCTGCGATCCGTCCACCGGTGCGCGGATCGCAGCGGTTCCGCACCGGCCGCGCACCGGTTCCGCGCGAGCGTCCGGTGAGCGGTCTCTCCTCGCCTTCGTATGCTCGCCAGGCTAACCTTACCTCGATTGCTCGCGCCGCTCCCGCAGTCGGAAAGGGGGGAGCCGTGACGTACACCAGCGAGAGTCGCACGCCGCAGGCCGCCATCTCCTCGCGTCGCATGGCGCGCCGCCTCCTGTCCGGGGCGGGCTGCGCCTCCCTGACCGCCTACCGACTCGACGACGGCGCTCCCTCCCAGCTCGTCCTCCACGCGCTCGATGTCACGGGGAGCATCATCGTGGCCGCCCACCCGGCGGCCGACCATCCGATGGTCGACGTGCCGTGCGAGGCCCCGGTCGAGGTGCGTCTCGACGTCGCCCTCGAGGCGGCCGAGCCCGGCCTGCGCATCACCACCGCCACCGTCCACCTCCTGGGCGTGCTCACCTGGCTCGACGACGGCGGGCGCGACGCCGTCCTGTCGGGGTCGGTGGCCGGGTGCCACTGCGCGATCACGGGGGAGGACCCGCTCACGGACTTGGCCGAGCTCGCCAGGGCGCCGGGCGGGCGGCTGGGTGTCGTCGAGACGAGCCGGATCATGGTCCACGACGCCATGGGCGTCAGCGGGCACACCATGGAGGAGGTGCTCGACCCCGACGCCAAGGGCGTTCGCCCGCTGCTGTGGTCCGCCTCCGAGACGTTCGGCGCGCAGGATGAGGTCAAGGCCCTGGGCGAGGGCGCGCTCGAGGTTCTGTGCGATGGTGTGGAGCAGGGCAGTGTCCCCGGGATCATCTGCTCCAGGCGCCCGTCCGGCGGACTGCACGAGGCCCTGTGGGGACGAGTGCTGTGCGTGGACGTGTCCCCGCACGCGGTCACCCTTCTGCGGTTGGGGCGCGAGACCACCGACACTCTTCAGATCCTCCTGCCCGCGGGTACGACCCGTGCTCACGAGGCCGGGCGCCACCTGCGGTACCTCGTCCAGGAGGCCCTGGTCGGCGGAATCCTTCCGTGAGCGCCCCGGCCGCCGGTCGGACTCGATAGCGGGCAGGCTCGTCGCGGAGCCCCTCCGCTCGCTCCGCCTCATTTCTGCCGCGCCGCCGCGGACTACCACGTCCCATGGAGCGGCGGGTGCGTGGAGGCCCTGCCGCGTGACCCGTTGCGGCGTCGAAGCCGGCGCCCCGGGGACGCGGGCGCCGGCGGATTCTCAGCGGGCCTCGTAGGACAGGCAGGAGGCCGTGTCCTCGCCGATGGTGATGGCGTCGGCGGTGCACATGAGGTCGGTGTTGTGGACGCACTCCAGACGCTGGCAGGCGCCCACGTGCCCCTCGGCCACCGGCAGCCCGCCGCGGGCGTCGAGGCTGACGAAGGTGGAGCATGCCGGGGTGGCGGCGTCGCCGCCGACCGTGATGGCGAAGGCGGTGCAGCCGCCGCGGTTGTAGGCGCAGGCGGTGGTGGCGCAGGAGTTGATGGCGGTGACGGTCGACATGATGGGTGCTCCTTCGACGAGGTGCGATCACTGACGTAATTCACGGTAGGGACGCGTCCGGGCAGTGGCAACAGCGGCTTGGGGATGTGCGCGCACGACCTGTTGGAACGGCGTCATTGCAAGGAAGACGACGGATCGCGTGAGCGTGCGGCGCGTCGTTCCCGAGCATCCGGGCGTAGTTCTTACACGCGTCCGGAATTCGCTTAACAGGTGAGCCGAACCTGTTTCCGGGGCTGTCCGGGACCGCGGGACGGCCCGGGGCGCGGGCCCTCGACGGGCCGGGAGCCGAGCGGGCTCGAGAACTTGACGCCGCCGACCAACTGTGTCACTGTATTAGTGCAGTAATACAGATGGTCCGAGGAGACCGCCCGACTGCACCGCCGGGTCGTGCTCCATCGCCTCCCATCCGCATTCCATCCATGTCCAGCCCATCTGCTTGAGGAGGGCCTATGCCGATCGATGACTCCCGTCCGATCTGGGTCCAGCTGGTCGACGACTTCCGCATGCGGATCGTCACCGGTGCCTGGCCCGCAGGAACCCGGATCCCCAGCGTGCGCGATCTCGCCACGCAGGCCGGAGTCAATCCCAATACCGTCCAACGCGCCCTGGTCGAGCTCGACCGCAGCGGCCTGACCGCCGCCGAGCGCACTGCCGGGCGCTTCGTCACCGCGGACGCCGCGGCGCTCGCCGCCGTCCGTCGCGAACTCGCCGTCGGAGCCGCGGACACCTTCATCACCGCCGTCACCGCCATCGGCATGGATCACGCTCAGGCGAGCGGAATCCTGGCCGAGCGGTGGCCGGCCACCCCCGTCCAGGAATCAGAATCAGGAGAGTCCTCATGAGCACCTCGTCGACGGCGGCCCCGTCGGGCGCGCAGAGCCCCGACCCCGGTCCCGACGCCCATCCCGACGTCATCGCGTCCCTGAACGACGCCCCGCCCCTGGTGGTCGTGGACCACCTGACCAAGAGCTACCGCGGCAGGCCGGCCCTGCACGATCTCAGCCTCGCGCTGCCCGCCGGCCGCATCGTCGGTCTCATGGGGCCCAACGGCTGCGGCAAGACCACCCTGCTCAAGATCCTCGCCGGAGTCCTGGCCGACTACGACGGCCGGGTGCGTGTCGCCGGCCACGCCCCCGGGCCGGCGTCCAAGGCGCTGGTCTCCTTTCTTCCCGACGCCGAGTTCCTGGCCGCGAGTCTCACCCCGCCCCGGGCCGTCGCCCAGTTCTCCCGTTTCTTCGCCGACTTCGACGCCGTCAAGGCCCGCGGACTGATCGACTTCTTCGACCTGCCCGCCGACCGCTCCATCAAGGAGATGAGCAAGGGCATGGGGGAGAAGCTGCGCATCGCCCTGGCCATGAGCCGCCGCGCCCGCGTCTACCTCCTCGACGAGCCCATCTCCGGGGTCGACCCCGCGGCGCGCCAGATCATCCTCGACGGCGTCCTGCGCGACTTCGACCCCGATGCTCTCATGCTCATCTCCACCCACCTCATCGCCGACGTCGAGTCGATCATCGACTCCGCCGTCTTCCTCAAGGACGGGCGTCTGCTGCTAGCCGGCGATGCCGACGACCTGCGTCAGGCCCATTCGATGAGCCTGGACGCCCTGTTCAGGAAGGAGTACCGCTGATGTTCCGCACGCTCTTCGCCGAGGAGGCCCGCACCCAGCTGTCGCGCAATGCTGCGGTGATGGGAATCTGCTCCGTCGTCCTGCTCGGGTTCCTCGGGCTGTGGTGGCTCCTGGCCCGCGTCGGGCCCCTGGCCGTCCTCATGCAGATGGCGTCCATGGCGGTGATCATCGCGATGCCGGCTATCGTCCTGGTTCAGATCGCCGTCGAGTACTGGCAGTCCATGTACGGGCAGCGCGGTTACCTCACCATGACTGTCCCGGTGCGCGGACGGGTGCTCTTCACGGCCAAGGCCCTCTACGCCTGCGCTTTGGCGCTGGTGGCGGGCGCACTCGACCTGGCCGGCCTGGTCGCCTGGTTCGCCGCGCTCGCCCACGCCACCGGCACGACGCTCGGTGAGGTCCTCGCGCCGCTGCGCGACGCTCTCACCGTGGGCGGGCCGGGCCCGGCCCTCGCGACGTTCTTCATCGTCTCCTCGCTGGTCGGACTCCTGACGGTGATCGTCGAGATTGGCGCCGTGATGAGCATTGGCGCGCAGGGGCGATTCAACCACCTCGATATCGGGGCTCCCCTGATCGGGATCGTCCTGCTCTACGTGGGCAACCAGGTGCTCGGCCTGGCATCGACCCTCCTCCTGCCCGTGTCCCTGGACATCACCACCGGCGATGTCGTGGCCCGCATGATGTTGTCGCAGTTCCTCGAGACGTTCAGGACCGGTGTCCAGCCGACCGTCATCGGCATGGGATCCGTGGTCGTCGGCCCGCTGCTGGCGGGAGTGCTGGCCTGGTGGGCGGTGCGCGCGATCGAGCGGCACACCTGCCTGCGCTGAGGGCGGTCCCCGCGGCTCCGTCGCTCCCGTGCGTGACCGGAGAATCCGGTTCGCACGGGAGCACGAGCGTCGGGGCCCCCACGAGTGATGCGGGCGGGCTCCTCATCCGGTCCGCATGCGCATGGCAGCGCGAGGGTCAGGCCATTGTGGCCTGGGCCAGGACTCGGTCGCCGTCGGGGGCGTCCCCGGGGCTGTAGACGACGACGGACTGCCCCGCCGCCAGGCCCCGCAGGTGCTGATGCAGTCGTGCCCGCAGGGTTCCGGTCCCGAGATCGATGGTGACGTCGGCGGGGACGGGGCGACCGTGGGCGCGCACCTGCACGGTCACGTCCCGCCAGCCGATCCCGCCGTCCTCGAGGGGGGAGGGCTCGGCCAGGAGGACCGGGGCGCCGGCGTCGATGGCGCTGCGGCGGAGGAGCTCCTCCGGGCCCACGACCACCTCGTTGGTCTCCGGTCGGGTCTCGATGACGTAGCGGGGCCGCCCGTCCGGGGCGGGGCGAGTCAGGCCCAGCCCCTTGCGCTGGCCGACGGTGAAGCCGAAGTAGCCGTCGTGGGTGCCGAGCACCTCGCCGTCGGGGGAGACCAGGGCGCCCTGGCGAGCGCCGAGGCCGCGGGTCAGGAAGCCGCGGGTGTCGCCATCGGCGATGAAGCAGATGTCATAGGAGTCGGGCTTGGCGGCGACCGGTAGACCGCGATGCTCCGCCTCGGCCCGCACGGCCGCCTTGGACGGGGCGTCGCCGAGCGGGAAGAGGGCCCGGGACAGGCCCTCGCGCCCGGAGACGGCGAGCACGTAGGACTGGTCCTTGGCGGTATCGACCGCGCGGCGCAGCTCCAGGCCATCGGTCTCGCCGGGGCGGCCGGAGGCGGCGCCGCCGCTCAGGCGGGCGTAGTGGCCGGTGACGACGGCGTCGAAGCCGAGCGTCAGGGCGCGCTCGAGCAGGGCGTCGAACTTGACGCGCTCGTTGCATCGCACGCAGGGGTTGGGCGTGCGACCGGCGCGGTACTCGGCGAGGAAGTCGGCGACGACGCGCTCCTCGAACTGCTCGGACAGGTCCCATACGTAGAAGGGGATGCCGAGGATCTCCGCGGCCCAGCGGGCGTCGCCGGCGTCCTCGATGGAGCAGCAGCCGCGCGAGCCCGAGCGGGTGACGGCGCGGTTGCTGGTCAGGGCCATGTGCACTCCGACGACGTCGTGGCCGGCGTCCGCGGCGCGCGCGGCGGCGACGGCGGAGTCGACTCCTCCGGACAGGGCGGCCAGGACGCGCACGGACGTCTCCTCGAGAAAGCTGGGTGCAACCGTGGCAGGCTACCGCAGGTCGCGGATGGCACGGGAGTCGGGCGGGCGGCGCGACGGGGAAGAGGGGATCGTCGCCGTTGCTTGACGGAATCGATTGTCCGTCATATCGTCGTTGATCAGGGATGAACGAGATGTGGGAGGATCCCAATGCTCAATGGTGCGCTCATCTTCTTCGTGCTCTGCGGGCTTTTGCTTGTGCTTCTCCTGGTGCTCGCGATCTATGGTGGGATCCGATCCGCGGGAAGACGGAAGCGTGAGCGCCAGAATTTCCATCATGTCTACGGCGCGTCAGTCGATAAGGATACTCGCGGAGAGTCCGGTGGATCGTGACGAGGCTCGGCGTATGCGAGATTCCGGTCGGTGGGGGCGTGCTCGTGCCATTCGCCGGGTCAGAGAATTGGAGCATGTTCCGCCTGAGGTCGCGACGACGTTCGTCGACCTTCTTCGATAGCGAGTCCTTGCCCGCTTCATCGTCCGGCCATGAAGGGCGCCGATCACCGGAAGAACGGGATCCCGTAGAATCCCATGGCCCGTCCTCTCCCGGCCTTCACTCCACCGACAATACTCAGGAAGAAGTGGAGGACTGAGATCAGGAGCCAGATGGTGATGGGAATTCCGATCGGGAAGAAGGCGTCTGCCGCTTCCGTGCCGTCCAAGGCGAATAGGAGATAGAAATGGAGACCGAGGAATAGGAGCGTCGCGAGCAGGTAGGTCAGTCCCCAGCTGGCTGCGCGAGCGCCGACGGTGCGTGTCGGTTCGAGGTTCTGACGCCTGTACATCAGTCCGACGCATATCATGGCGATTGACGCGACGACCGAGCTGATGAAGGGAAGGAAGCAGAATATCAACAGGCCTGCATACCACGATGCCGCGCCTGATGAGGGGCGAACGAGCGGGGGAGTTGGGTACGCGGACGGTTGTGGTGACTGCGGTGCGCTGGGATATCCTTGCTGCGGAGGGTGGTCGGTCATGTCTGACTGAGCTCTCCTTTTTATTGAGTGCTGTTGAAGTTCGGGGAGCAATACTACTGCGTTGATGCCGTTGTCGCCTGACGCGATCAGATCGTGAGAGATCGAGAATCGCACGGTCTCGAGTAATGATGTGGGACGTCGTCGAGGATCATCCCCGCTCGCGCGGGGTTTACGCGATGGTCAAGGAGGCTCAGACCCTGTTCGTGGGATCATCCCCGCTCGCGCGGGGTTTACACGAGTGCGGCCGGACGGGTCGATGGCACCGGCGGATCATCCCCGCTCGCGCGGGGTTTACTGGTCGATCCCTCCAGTGCAGGTAGCTTGTACCGGATCATCCCCGCTCGCGCGGGGTTTACGCGAACTCGGGGATGCGTGGCGCTATCGGAGGCGGATCATCCCCGCTCGCGCGGGGTTTACCCCAGGATGCGGACGGCCTCCTCCAGGCGGTCCGGATCATCCCCGCTCGCGCGGGGTTTACAAGGCGGGGGCGGTCGCCCAAATGTCGTTCGCGGGATCATCCCCGCTCGCGCGGGGTTTACCCCGGATACGGGGGCGACGTCGATCTCAACAGGGATCATCCCCGCTCGCGCGGGGTTTACAAGAACGTCTCATTCGGGTTCGCCGCCTTCAGAGGATCATCCCCGCTCGCGCGGGGTTTACGCCAACGGGTCACTGACAGCGTCACCCGTCGGCGGATCATCCCCGCTCGCGCGGGGTTTACATGACGATCGTGGAGGCCCGGCGGAGCAGCATCGGATCATCCCCGCTCGCGCGGGGTTTACGTCGCCTTTGTCTTTGGTGCCGGTGCGGGGCTGGGATCATCCCCGCTCGCGCGGGGTTTACTAGCGGCTGGGGGCATCGTCCGTCAACTCGGGGGGATCATCCCCGCTCGCGCGGGGTTTACGGATGGCCGGGCAGTTCCAGAAGGTGACCAGCCCGGATCATCCCCGCTCGCGCGGGGTTTACGGGTGCGCACTGTACGCCTCGCGGGCCCGGCCCGGATCATCCCCGCTCGCGCGGGGTTTACGTCGAAGGACGCCCCGGATACGAGCACGTCAAGGGATCATCCCCGCTCGCGCGGGGTTTACGATAGCGCTCTGGGAGGGGCGGATGCTGGGGCAGGGATCATCCCCGCTCGCGCGGGGTTTACGGAGCGCGATGGGCAGGATGACGAGCTGGGCGAGGATCATCCCCGCTCGCGCGGGGTTTACGATCACGGGGATGTCCAGCCGCATCGCTAACCCGGATCATCCCCGCTCGCGCGGGGTTTACGCCCTGGCCCCGGGAGGCGGCGCTACGGCTGGAGGATCATCCCCGCTCGCGCGGGGTTTACCGCGGCTTGTCTATCTTCACATCGCCCCCGCCGTGGATCATCCCCGCTCGCGCGGGGTTTACGTCCTCAGCGATCCACGCCTCGGCCAGGCCGTCGGATCATCCCCGCTCGCGCGGGGTTTACCCCGCACTGATCTGCGCGTAGAAGTCGCGGAACGGATCATCCCCGCTCGCGCGGGGTTTACCGTGGCGCGAACCACGGTCGTCAGTGTTGTCTTGGATCATCCCCGCTCGCGCGGGGTTTACATGCGGGCCGCGGCCGTGCCGCTCGGCGCTTCCGGATCATCCCCGCTCGCGCGGGGTTTACGGGTACCGCCACCCGGTCACAGTAGCCACGTCGGGATCATCCCCGCTCGCGCGGGGTTTACCTCAGATGAGTGACGCTGCGCGAGAGGCCGCGGGGATCATCCCCGCTCGCGCGGGGTTTACGCCAGGGCGAACTTCCTGGAGTCTCTGCGCGCGGGATCATCCCCGCTCGCGCGGGGTTTACGCGTCGTCTGCTTGTGGGTTGCGTGCGCCCCAGGGATCATCCCCGCTCGCGCGGGGTTTACAGCACGACTAGGAGGGTGAGGGGACTTGGCTGAGGATCATCCCCGCTCGCGCGGGGTTTACCCCAGGTCCTGAAAACCTTCATCGTCCCGTTCCGGATCATCCCCGCTCGCGCGGGGTTTACTCGGCGCCGGTACTCGACGACGCCACCGTCCTCGGATCATCCCCGCTCGCGCGGGGTTTACTCCCCGTGGACGACGTGCCACAACCCCCCTCAGGATCATCCCCGCTCGCGCGGGGTTTACCCCGCCGGCCACGGCAACACACCCGAGTCCGGCGGATCATCCCCGCTCGCGCGGGGTTTACCTCGTGAGGCCTCCACCAACGCGGCGAATGCGCGGATCATCCCCGCTCGCGCGGGGTTTACCCTACATCCGTTCCGCCACTTGTCCGGAGGGGGGATCATCCCCGCTCGCGCGGGGTTTACTGTCAGGGTCCGAGCGGTGTCGCCGAGTACAGGGGATCATCCCCGCTCGCGCGGGGTTTACTGTTGGTGAGAGTGAACGTCGGGAAATTCGCAAGGATCATCCCCGCTCGCGCGGGGTTTACTGTTGGTGAGAGTGAACGTCGGGAAATTCGCAAGGATCATCCCCGCTCGCGCGGGGTTTACTGTTGGTGAGAGTGAACGTCGGGAAAT
>ERZ772807.549-NODE-549-length-23252-cov-7.992413_pt1 | contig 23252 bp, 19 predicted proteins | sample MGYA00511472_ERZ772807 | MGnify/ENA primary metagenome ERZ772807 (study PRJEB29015, sample SAMEA2737947) | human oral metagenome | biome: human oral; feature: human-associated habitat; material: dental | place: China | collected 2039 ...
TGGAGGCCGAGCAGGACCCGGCCATCGCCAACCCCCTGGAGTACGCCCGCAAGGCGCGCGCCTACCTTGAGGGCACGCTCTTCAAGGCCTGAGACGTCGCGGGACTCGCACGGACTCCCCTCCGTGCGGACCTCACCGGCTGACGCCTCACCTCGACGCTCCCGACCACCGCCGGTCGGGAGCGTCGTCGTTCCCAGGCGGCTCAAGGACGTCGACCAGAGCGATCGGCCCGCCCCGCTGGGGCCCGACGACCGTCACCCTTCACACAGAGCCGGCGACAGTCATACCGTAGAAGAGAGGTTCTTCATCGCGATGACGCACGGGAAAGGAGAACATGCCTTCTACAGAGACATCGGGAACGGTTCAGGGGTTCTTCTCCGACGTCCGCCGCTGGGAGCGCGAGAATCCCCGCCTCACCTGGAGCGACGGTCTGCTGGTCGCCTACTGCGCCCTCTTCTGGGTCGTCGCGGGCCAGGGGATGCTTGAAAACCTACTCGAGGACGACTCGCCCGCCTCGAGCGCACTCGTCTGCGGCATTACGGGGATCACTGCCTGGGCGGCCCTGCCCCCGCTGCAGCTCATCACCCCCTGGCCGGCTGCCAGACGGGCGCTGCGAGCCGCAGTCTCAATCCTCTCGATCGGCGCAGGAGCAGCGGCTCTCGGGCTGCTTCACGGGATCGGGCTGACGACCCAGCACACGACTCTTTGGGACTACCTGCTCAGCGCGACCCTCCCCGCGACGGCACTCATCTTCCTGGGCACCTCCGGGGTCGCCACGCTGCTGCGCACCGTTCCGGCCCACCCTTGACCCAGCCCGTCGGCCTGTAGCCTGCGCACTATGCGAGCACACGCGCACGCCCAGCAATAGGCGGCCCAGCGCCGCAGGAAGCAGGAGGAGACGGTGACCAAGGCCTATGCCGCCACCCAGAGCGACGTCGCCCGCGCCGCCGGGGTCTCGCGCAGCCTGGTCTCACTGGCCCTGAGTGGATCACCCAAGGTCGCCGCCGGCACCCGCGAGCGCATTGAGGAGGTGGCCGCCTCTCTCGGCTACCGGGTCAACGTCTCGGCCTCCTCGCTGGCCCGGAAGCGCTCGACCATCATCGGCCTGGTACTGCCCAACCTGCGCAACGCCTTCTTCGAGCAGATCGCGGCCTGCCTGGGGCGGGCGGCCGCCCGGCGCGGCCTCACCCTGTTCGTCACGGTCGGCTCCGATCAGTCCGAGGTCCTGCACCAGGCCGTCGAGAGCCTGCTGGGGGTTCGGGTCGCGGGCATCATCTTCGTCTCACCCTGGCTGCCCGGCGAGGACCTGGTGGCCATCGGCGAGGAAGTGCCCGTATGCGTCATCGGGCGACGCAGTCCCGGCGGGCGGGTCGACTCGGTGCGGGTTGATGAGGAGGCCGCCGCGCACCTCGTCGTCGACCATCTGGCAACCCTGGGCATGCGCACCATGTGCTACATCGGCCCGCGCCTGACCGACGCGGCCTCCCGTCACGACCGTGAGCACTCGCTGGCCCGTGCCGCTGACGCGGCCGGTCTGGCCTTCGAGGTACGCAGCTGCGGCGAGGACGCGGGCCCCGCCACCCGGGCGGCCCTGCAGGACCACCCCGAGCCGCTGGGCCTGGTCATCCACAACGACGTCCTGGCCATCGACGCCGTGCCCGTCCTGCGCGAGAGTCGCCGTGAGCCCGGGGTCGACGTCGCCCTGGCCTCCTACGACAACACCTACCTGGCCCTGCGCGAGGAGTTCTCGCTGACCAGCGTCGACCAGCCCGAGGACCTCCTGGGCGAGCAGGGCGTGGACCTGGTGTGCCGACGCGCCGGGCTCACGTCCGACGACGGATCACAGGTCGGGGCAGCCAGCGGAACCGAGGCCCACAGCGTGGTCCTGGAGCCAGAGCTCGTCGCGCGAGCCTCATCCCTGGGGCGCTGACGAGCGATACTGTCTTGTCTCCTCACTTCTGAGACATGTGAGTGTCATGACTTCTGAGACACTCGCTCGAGCGGGACCCCAGGATGGGGCTGGTCGTCCTGAGGCGACGGCGAGCCGACGAAAGAGGCTTGGCAGGTCGTAGGTGTCCACACGGCGGACATCAACACCGCACAGGCGTCGCAAGCAGAGAAAAGATCGCAGATCTCCGGGGATCCCCTCCGGGCGTATCGACAAGGGATAATGTCCGCTGCGTGGACGCCGGGCCTCGCGCGTGATCGAGTCCACGGTCCTTGCGGCGGGATTCTGGCACCCCGCCCAGGTCCGGCCCCATCTGCCCCTGTCTGGCCCCTTCTGGCTCCTGCACAAGGACCTGATGGCACTGACTCAACGCCGGCTCCGGCCCGGCCTACTGCACGAGGGTGGGGGTGTACTGATCAAGGGTTGTGTGTGCTGCACGAGAGCCCCACCCCTGTGGAGTACCCCCGAACCTTGCCCAGCAGCCCCCGACCCTCGTGCAGTACACGCCAGGCACCACCCAAACGACCCAACCAGCCCCCTGCCGGCTGGGCGAGTGACGACAATCAGGCCTGATCCACCCGTCGCCCCAGTGTCTTGAGATGTCACGGCATCCGAAACTCTTAGAAGCCATGAGACAGCACGGCTGACGAGCACTACATCCGACGCCGAGCCGGCTCACGCACCGACCGTCGTCGGAAGCAGCGGCGCCTCGAATCGCCTGCCGGACCGAGGACCACGGTCCCAGCCTCTCCGACCACGCCTCGGAACGGCCTCCTTTGTCAGGATGAAGATCTCCTCACCGGTTGACATCGCCACCGCCGGAACGCAGACTGAGGTCATCAGTTCACGCGCGTGAATTCTTGTCAGCACAGGACTTCAACCAGTCACCCGCTCGTCAATGAGGACATCCGAGGTAACCATGAGCACCACTCCCCTGTCAGTCGCCGTCATCGGCGCCGGTATGGCCGGCACCACGCACGCCAACGCCTGGCGTCAGGTCGGCACCGTCTTCGATCTGGGTCTGCCGCAGGTCCGTCTGCACACCATCGCCGACGCCTACCTCCCCTTCGCCGAGGACGCCGCTCAGCGCTACGGCTACGAGCGCGCCGCGGACGACTGGCGGGCAGTGGCTGAGGACCCGGACATCGACATCGTCTCCATCGTGGTGGGCAACGCCCTGCACCGCGAGATCGCCGAGACCCTCATCAAGGCCGGCAAGCACGTCCTGTGCGAGAAGCCCCTGGCGGACACGCTCGAGAGCGCCCGTGCCATGGCCGAGGCCGAGAAGGAGGCCGGCGTCGTCACCGGCGTGGGCTTCACCTACCGCCGCAACGCCGCTGTGGCCGAGCTCGCCAAGCTCGTCGCCGAGGGCCACCTGGGCGAGATCAACCACTTCGACGGCCGCTACTGGTGCGACTACGGCGTGGCCCCCTCCACCCCCATGGCCTGGCGCTACAAGGGCCCCATGGGCTCGGGCGCCCTGGGCGACATCGGCAGCCACCTCATCGACACCGCCGAGGTCATCTGCGGCCCCATCGTCTCGGTCTCGGGCGCGGCCATGATGACCTCCATCAAGGAGCGCCCGGTGGCCACCGGCCACGTCACTCGCGGAACAGCCCTGGGCGACGGCGACTGCGCTGACGTCACCTACGAGCCGGTGGAGAACGACGACGTCGCCACCTTCACCGCGCACTTCGCCAACGGCGCCGTGGGTACCTTCTCCTGTTCGCGCGTGGCCTGGGGCCTGCCCAACTCCCTCATGGTGGACGTCCTGGGCACCAAGGGCCGTGTCTCCTGGGACCTGGCGCGATGCGGTGAGATCAAGATCGACGACGTCAGCTCCCCGGCCGGACTGGGCGGGGCCCGCCGCGTCCTGGTGGGCCCCGACTTCCCCTACTTCGCCCGAGGCTCCTCCATGGCCTTCGGCGGGGTCGGGCTGACCCAGATCGAGCAGTTCACCTACCAGGCCCACGCCTTCCTCCAACAGATCGCCGGCATCACCCCCGGGCAGGGGGCCCTGCCGCGCTGCGCCAGCTTCGCCGACGGCTACCGCGAGATGCTCCTGGCCGACGCCGTGGCCCGCTCGGCCGCCGCCGGGGGCGCCGCCGTCGACGTCTCGGACCTGCCCGAGCTCGCGAGCCTGCAAGGCCCGTTCACCGCCAGTCGACCCATTGGGCCGACACGTTCAGACATGCAACAACGCGAAGACGCACAAGGAGACCTCTCATGCCACTGACCTACGGCGCCTACACCGCCTGCCTCCAGGACCGCTCCCTGCCCGAGGCCCTCGACGTCCTCAAGGACGCGGGGCTCACAGGGGCGGAGGTCAACGTCGGGGGGTTCATCCCCTCCCCGCACTGCCCCGTCGACGCCCTCCTGGCCTCGGCCACCGCCCGCGCGGAGTACCTGGGCCTCTTCCAGGACAAGGGGATGACGCTCTCGGGCCTCAACACCTCGGGCAACCCCACCTCGCCGCTGCCCAACGAGGGCCTCAAGCACGCCGAGGACATCCGAGCGGCCATCCGCCTGGCGGGCCTGCTCGGAGTCAAGGAGATCGTCACCATGTCCGGCACCCCGGGCACCGACCCGAGCGCGACGTACCCCACCTGGGTCGTCAACCCGTGGAACGGGATCGACATGGAGATCCTGGACTACCAGTGGAGCGTCGTCGTCCCCTTCTTCAAGGAGATCGACGCCCTGGCCCGCGACAATGACGTCCAGGTCTGCCTGGAGCTGCACCCGCGCAACCTGGTCTTCAACGTCCCCTCCTTCGAACGGCTCGTCGAGGAGACCGGGGCGACCAACATCAAGGTCAACATGGACCCCTCCCACCTGTTCTGGCAGCAGATGGACCCGATCGCCGCCACCAGGCGCCTGGGCCCCCTCGTGGGTCACGTCCACGCCAAGGACACCAGGATCCTCCCCGGCGCCGCCTACCGAGGCGTCCTGGACACCGACTTCGGCCACGTGCCCGCCGAGGCCGAGGGCAAGGTCCCGGTGGCCTACGGCTACTGGTGCAACTCCTGGCCCCAGGATCCGGCCTGGCGGTTCGTCGCCCTCGGCCTGGGGCACGAGACCGAGTACTGGACCGAGTTACTGGCCGCCATCGCCGAGGTGGACCCGGAGATGAACGTCAACATCGAGCACGAGGACGCCGAGTACGGCAACGTCGAGGGGCTCCGGATCTCCGCGAAGAACCTGCTCGCCGCCGCCAGGCTCTGATCCCCGCACACAAGCACCGGCGGAGGGGTGCTTTCCATCGTGCGCGAGAGCGCCCCTCCGCTCGCCGACAGGCCGCATGTGCGGGTTCCCACAGCCGCGCACGCGAGAGCAGCGGGCCTTTGGTCGCATGCACCCACCGCATGGGGGCACAATCGGGGGAGCACCGCCGGAGAATCCCGGCGACCCGCTCGACGTCGAGACGCGAAAAGGACCTACACGTGGCGCGCAGCATCTACATCGCCTCCCCCAGTGCCGGAACCGGCAAATCGACCGTGGCCCTGGGCCTGGTCGCCTCCTTGACCAAGGTGGTCGCCAAGGTCGGCGTCTTCCGCCCCTTCGTCGATTCGCGCGAGGCCGACCCCTTCCTGACCCTGCTCCTGGCGCGCTCCGGCTCGACCTCGCCCGCCGCGGACTGCATCGGCGTGACCTGGGACGAGTTCCACGCCGATCCCGAGGAGGCGCTATCCCGCATCGTCTCCTCGTATCGCGCGCTCGCCCGCGACCACGACGTGGTCATCATCGACGGATCGGACTTCACCGACGTCGCGGGCACCCCCGAGCTCGCCCTCAACGCGCGAGTCGCCGCGAACATCGGCGTCCCGGTCCTCCTGGTCGTCTCCGGTGAGGGGGCACCCGACGACGTGCGCTCCAGCATCGAGGTCTCGATCGCCGAGATCGCCGAGAACCACGCCCGAACGGTCGCGACCGTCGCCAACAAGTGCCCGGGCGCGACCCGCGATGCCGTCTCCGCCGCGATCGCCGGCATCGAGGGGCTCACGACGACGACCCTGCCCGAGATCCCTCTCCTGACCGCCCCGAGCGTGGGCGAGGTCCTGGAGGCCCTCGACGGCGAGCTCATCTCCGGAGACGCCGCGCTCCTGGAGCGCGAGGCCGAGTCCGTCCTCGTGGCCGCCATGGACGTCTCCCACGTCCTGGAACGCCTGACCGAGGGCCAGCTCGTCATCGTCCCCGCCGATCGCTCCGCCGCCCTGATCTCGCTCGCGGCCGCCCAGGCGTCCTCCTCCTTCCCCAGCATGTCCGGGCTCGTCCTCAACGGCGGGTTCTCGGTCGCACCGCACGCACTGCGGCTGATCGAGGGCCTCGGCATGCCCCTGCCGGTCTTCACCTCCCCGCTCGACACCTTCGCCGCCGCCTCCACGGCCGGCTCCCTCACCGGGGATCTGGCGAACGGATCGGAGCGCAAGGTCGACGTGGCCGTGACCGCCTTCGAGCAGGAGGCCGACGTCGAGGCCCTCCTGTCCGCCCTGGAGGTCGAGCCCAGCGACGTGGTCACGCCCATCATGTTCCAGGCCGAGCTGGTCGAGCGCGCCCGCGCCGACCGCAAGACGATCGTCCTGCCCGAGCCCGATGACGACCGGATCCTGCGCGCGGCCGACGCGATCCTGCGCCGCGGCATCTCCGACGTCGTCCTGCTCGGCGATGAGACGGCGGTGCACACCCGCGCCGCCGAGCTGGGGCTGGACATCGCAGCGGCCCGCATCTCCTCCCCCGGCGATCCCGAACTGCTGGAGACCTACGCCGCCGAGTTCGCGCGTCTGCGCGCCAAGAAGGGCGTCACCCTGGAGCAGGCCCGCGAGACGATCCAGGACGTCTCCTACTTCGGCACCATGATGGTCCACATGGGCGACGCCGACGGCATGGTCTCCGGCGCCGCCCACACCACGGCCCACACGATCGTGCCCTCCTTCCAGATCATCAAGACCAAGCCGGACACCTCGATCGTCTCCTCGGTCTTCCTCATGCTGCTGGAGGACCGGGTCCTGGTCTACGGCGACTGCGCCGTCAACCCCGACCCCTCCGCCGAGCAGCTCGCCGACATCGCCATCTCGAGCGCCGAAACCGCCAGGCGCTTCGGCGTGGACCCGCGCGTGGCCATGCTGTCCTTCTCCACCGGCACCTCCGGCAAGGGCGCGGACGTGGACAAGGTCCGTGAGGCCACCGAGACCGTGCGCGCCAAGGCCCCCGGGCTCGCCGTCGAGGGTCCCATCCAGTACGATGCGGCCATCGACCCGACCGTCGCCGCCAAGAAGGCCCCGGACTCGGCAGTGGCCGGGCGCGCCAACGTCTTCATCTTCCCCGACCTGTCGTCCGGCAACATCGGCTACAAGGCCGTCCAGCGCTCATCCGGCGCGATCGCCATCGGCCCGGTCCTCCAGGGCCTGAACAAGCCTGTCAACGACCTGTCGCGCGGCGCCCTGGTCGAGGACATCATCAACACCGTCGCCATCACCGCCGTCCAGGCGCAGGGCTGACCCGATCACGGCGCGGGCGCTCCCACGACATCTTCTCCGGGCCTCCCAAGGGCCTCCCACGAGCGCCGCGGGAGTCCCCCGGAGTGTCCGATTCCTTGCCCGCCCGAACCGTTCATGCCCGTTCAGTACCACCACGCCCGCCCAGCGGGCCCTGCCACACAGTCAGAAAGGCCCACCGTGACCACCCGGACCGTCCTCGTCATCAACTCCGGCTCCTCCTCCATCAAGTACCAGCTGGTCGACCCCGACTCCGGGGAGTCGCTCGCCTCGGGCATCGTCGAACGCATCGGCGACACGACCGGCTCCATCACCCACACGTACGCCGGCGGGAAGACGGAGATCACCGAACCGGTGCCGGACCACGGCTTCGGACTGGCCGAGGTCCTGCGCCTGTTCGAGGAGCAGGGCCCCAGCCTGGCGGAGGCCAACATCGTGGCCGTGGGGCATCGCGTGGTCCAGGGCGGTCACTACTTCTCCGGCCCCGCCCTCATCGACGACGACGTCGCGGCCCGGATCGAGGAGCTCGTGCCGCTCGGCCCGCTCCACAACCCCGCCCATCTCAAGGGCATCGAGGTGGGACGCGAGCTCCTGGCGGACGTGCCCCACGTGGCCGTCTTCGACACCGCCTTCTTCCAGAACCTCCCCGAGGAGGCCGCCCGCTACGGCCTGAACCGCAAGGTGGCCGACACCTACTCCATTCGCCGCTACGGCGCCCACGGCACCAGCCACCACTTCGTCTCCGGCGAGATCTCCAAGCGCCTGGGGCGCGACGATCTCAGGCAGATCGTCCTGCACCTGGGCAACGGCGCATCGGTCTCGGCCGTCGTGGGCGGCCGCGCCGTGGAGACCTCCATGGGGCTGACCCCGCTCGAGGGCCTGGTCATGGGCGGGCGCACCGGCGACATCGACCCGGCCGCCGTGTTCCATCTGGTGCGCGTGGCGGGCATGTCCATCGACGAGATCGACCACCTGTTCAACCGCGAGTCCGGGATGAAGGGCCTGACCGGCCAGCAGGACATGCGCGAGGTGTGGAAGCTCGTCGACGCCGGCGATCAGAATGCCCGCGACGCCATCGACGTCTACGTCCACCGCCTGCTGAAGTACGTGGGCGCCTACACGGCCGTCATGGGCGGCGTGGACGCCATCACCTTCACCGCCGGCATCGGCGAGAACGACGCGCGCCTGCGGGCCGAGCTGTGCCGACGCCTGGACTACCTCGGGGTGCGCATCAACGCCGAGGCCAATGCCGCGCGCTCCCCCGAGCCCGTGACGATCTCGACGCCCGAGTCCTCCGTGGTCATCACGGTCTTCCCCACCAACGAGGAACTGGCGATCGCCCGCCAGGCGATCACGCTCATCTGAGTCCCTCTCGTGCCCGGGTGATCCTCCCGGTCCCGGAGGGAGCCCCGACGAGCTCAGAAGAGGGCCGGCGGCGGGGACTCCGCGCCCGAGCCCGACGGCGTCGCGCCCGGGCGGGTCCAGCCCGGGCCCGCGGGCACCGCCGTCCCCCGCTGGTGGGCGGTGGCCGCGGCGCGAGCACGGGAGTCGGCGGCCTCGTTCAGGGGATGACCGACGTGGCCGCGCACCCACTCGAAGCGCACCGCGCGCCCGGCCAGAGCGTCGTCGAGCGCCCTCATGAGGTCCTCGTTGAGGACCGGCCTGCCGTCGGCCTTGCGCCAGCCGCGCCGCTTCCAGCCCTTCCTCCACCTCGTCAGCGAGTTGATGACGTACTGGGAGTCGGCCTGGATGAGAAGATCCTCCTCCGTGCGCGCCGTCGCCCGCAGCAGCTCGAGCACGGCGGTGAGCTCGCCGCGGTTGTTGGTCGACTCCGGCCAGCCGCCCGCCGCCCAGCAGCCCTCGTCCACGTACCAGGCCCAGCCGGCGGGCCCGGGGTTCCCCAGGGCGGAGCCGTCCGCCGCAGCAATGATCGTCATGGGCGCACCCTACCGGGCAGGGGAGACGGCGCGGGGGTGCGATGCGGCGCGTCAGCCCGCCAGGCCCGGCAGGAGGTCCTTCAGGCCGGCGGCCAGCATGCCGACAGCGATCGCGGCCAGAATCATGCCCATGAGACGAGTCATGATGGTGCGCAGCGTCATCGACATGTGATGGCCGATCGCACCGGAGAAGTGGAGCACGAGCCCCAGGATCGCCAGGACGACGGCCAGCGCGAGCGCCACCATGACCTTACCGGCCGCGCTCTCCCCCTGGGAGAACATGACGATAATGGTCGTGATCGTGCCGGGGCCGACGAGTATCGGGAAGGTCATGGGGTAGAAGGAGACGTCCGCGCCCCCGGCGCGCTCGGTCGCACGATCCCTCTCCGCCGAGGTGCCCTCGTGAGCACTCGCCCCGCGCCCGCTGAGCATGCCCAGCGCGATCATGAGCAGGACGAGCCCCCCGGCGACCCGGAAGTCGTCCACGGTGATGTCGAAGAATCTCAGGAGCGTGCTGCCGGCCACCGCCACCACCGCGCACATGATCGCGCTGAGGACAACGGTGCGCCAAGCGGTCCGACGTTGCTGGGCGGCCTCCTGACCGGCCGTCAGGCCCAGGAACAGGGGAAGGTTGACGAAGGGATTCATGATGGCGAAGAAGGCGCCGAGCGCCTTGACGAGCAGAGCCGTGTCCGTGGGGAGGTCCATGAGCAACATCATGCCCCGCGCGCCCCGGTCGCGAGGACCGGGGCGCGGACCCCGAATCGCATCGGGAAGAGGCTCCTCAGATTCAGTGATGCGTTTCACGGCTCGGGCGTGAAGACGTAGAGTAGCCCCAGCCGGGCAACGGTTGCCCGGGCACGACCCGAACCCGAGGACTCCCATGACCTCCATCCCAGCCCTCCTCGCCGGCTCGGCGGGCTCCACGCTCATCGACGCCCGCTGGTACGACTACTTCCCGATCGTCGTCTACTTCGCCTTCGTCATCGGCGTCGGATTCATGGCCAGGCGCAAGGCCGCCTCCTCCGACGAGTTCCTCACCTCCGGGCGCTCACTGCCCGCCTGGGTCACCGGCATCGCCTTCGTGTCGGCCAACCTGGGCGCCGTGGAGATCATGGGCATGTCCGCCAACGGGGCGCAGTACGGCCTGCCGACCTTCCACTACTTCTGGATCGGCGCGATCCCGGCCATGATATTCCTCGGCCTGGTCATGATGCCCTTCTACTACGGCTCGAAGGTCCGCTCGGTCCCGGAGTTCATGTTCCGCCGCTACGGGACCGCGGCCCACCTGATCAACGCCCTCTCCTTCGCCCTGGCGCAGCTGCTCATCGCGGGCGTCAACCTCTACCTGCTGGGCTCGATCGTCCAGAGGCTGCTGGGGTGGCCCCTGTGGGTGGCGCTCATCGTGGCCGCCATCATCGTGTTCTCCTACATCACCCTCGGCGGACTGTCCGCGGCGATCTACAACGAGGTCCTCCAGTTCTTCGTCATCGTCGCCGCCCTGCTGCCCCTGACTCTCGTCGGACTGCACCGGGTCGGGGGCTGGAGAGGCCTGACGAATTCGATCATCACCGATGCCACTGCGCACGGCGCGGGCGCCTACGCCGACCCCGACGCCCAGCTGCACTCCTGGCCCGGTGTGCTGCTGTCGGGCTTCAGCTCCTCGACGCTGTCGGTCGTCGGCATCGTCTTCGGCCTCGGCTTCGTCCTGTCCTTCGGCTACTGGACGACCAACTTCGTCGAGGTCCAGCGCGCCATGGCGGCCGATTCCATCTCCTCGGCGCGCTCGGCGCCCATCGTGGGCACATTCGCCAAGATGCTCGTGCCGTTCCTCGTCATCGTCCCCGGCATGGTGGCGGCGGTGCTCGTCAATGAGATCCATGAGCTCAAGCTCGGCACGCTGGCCGGGGCCGAGTCCTCGATCGGGGACATCAAGTACAACGACGCCGTCCTGCTCCTCATGCGCGACGTCCTGCCCAACGGCCTGCTGGGCCTGGCGATCACCGGCCTGCTGGCCTCCTTCATGGCCGGTATGGCGGCCAATATCTCGGCCTTCAACACGGTCTTCACCGTCGACCTCTACCAGCGCTACATCAACAAGGACGCCGATGACGCCCGCTATCTGCGCATCGGGCACATCGCCACCGGCGCGGCGACGGTCATCGCGATCTTCACGGCGCTGATCGCCTCGACCTACTCCAATCTCATGGACTACCTCCAGCAGCTCTTCTCCATGTTCAACGCGCCCCTGTTCGCCACCTTCATCCTCGGCATGTTCTGGAAGCGCGCGACGAACCACGGCGGTTGGGCGGGCCTGACGGCCGGAACGCTCGCGGCGCTGGTCGTCAACATCCTCAACTGGGGCCACGTCGTCAGCTTCCCCGGGCAGGGGGCCGCCTTCCTCGCCGCGGGCATCGCCTTCACCGTCGATATCGTGGTGACGATCGCGGTCTCCCTCATGACGACGCCACGCCCGGACGCCCACCTCAAGGGCTTCGTCTACTCGCTGACGCCCGCGTCCGAGCGACGCGATCCAGCGGCCGGCGAACTGGCCTGGTTCCGCCGTCCCGTACCGCTGGCGATCCTGTCCGGCGGCCTCGTCGTCCTGCTCAACCTCATCTTCCACTGATCGGAGCCCACCATGAAAGCACGTACTCGCTCCCTGGCGGACATCCGCGTCGTCATCGGTGCCGCCCTGGGCCTGATCGGCCTGTTCCTGCTCGTCTGCTCGGCCTTCCTCAACGGCCCCGACGAGATGGCCAAGACCGGGGACGTCAACGCCAACCTGTGGTCCGGCCTGGGCCTGGTCGTCATCGCCGCTCTCATGACCCTGTGGTGGGTGGTGAGCCCGGGCGGGGAGTCCGGTGACGAGGTCGCCGTCGCCCCCTCGGAGGACGAGGGCGAGCGGAGCAATTCGCACTGAGTCCTGCGGCGTCCTGGAGCGCGCTGCGGCGCCGGGGGCGCCTCGGGGCTCCACGATCCGACGGCCGGCGCCGAGCCAGCGGCACCCACCGGCATGGGAACAACCGCGCGGGAGGGGCGCCCACCATGGGTGGGCGCCCCTCCCGCATTCAGTTCGGTTGAGTCGGCTCAGGCGTCGAGGTCCGTCTCAAGCAGGGACTTGAGCTCGCCGAGCGCGGTCTCGGCGCCATCGGCGTCCGAGGCCAGGGTGACGACGTCACCGAAGCCGGCGCCGAGCGTCATGACGCCCAGGATGGAGGAGGCGTCGACGGGGGCGCCGCCCTCCTTGGCAATGGTGACGGGAACGCCCTTCTCGGCGACTGCCTTGACGAAGGTGGCGGCGGGACGAGCGTGGAGGCCGACCTTGGAGGCGATGGTGGCGGTGACCTGGGCCATGGAGTTGCTCCTAACGGGGATGGAACCGACGGCGATGGTGCGGCATCTGCGCCTCCGCGCCGATGCGGGAGACCAGCCGGCGGCTGATTGCGCCTTCACACTACCCGACTTCCGCGGCCCGTGGCGCTTGACCGAGGAGCAATGACTCGCGAACGGCGGAGCAGCCCCTCATGAGGCTCCCCGCCCCGCGAGCGGGGCGGGGAGGACGAGGAGCCCGGCGCGGCGGGCCGAGGCGTCGGGGCGTCACTCGCGGGTCGAGGTCTCGAACAGGAGATTGATCTGCTCGTTGGCCCTGCTCAGCGCGGAGGCCGGAACCCGGTTGGAGTACACGTCCTCCATGGCGGGGGTCATGATCGCGGTGATATCCGCCCCGAAATAGGACAGGGGGAAGAAGAACGTGCTTCTCCTCTCGACGTGCCCGGTGAAGGCCGAGGTCGACAGACCCGTCTCCTCGAGGACCTTGACGGCCTTATCGGTGGAGGAGGCCACGGCGGGGAAGACCACGCCGTAGGAGGCGACGATGTCCTGAGCCTCGGCGCTGCCCAGCCAGGTCACCCACGCGGCGGCGTTCTCGATGTTGTCGGACTGCTTGGCGACGGAGTCGGCCAGGCCGTTGAACATGGAGGCGCTCGTCCCATTCGGGCCGATCGGGGTGGGGGTGATGCCCACGCTGATATCCAGCTTGGCGAAGGCGTTGAGCTTCCAGTCGCCCTGGCAGGTCAGGGCGATCGACCCCGAGCCGAGCATGGCGTCCGTGCTCGTGGTCGACGAGAAGGCGCCGTAGGGGTTCATGTAGCCCTTGTCGACCAGGCCGAAGTACCAGTCGATGACCCTCTGGAAGTCCGGATCGTCGTACCGGTAGCGGGTTCCCCAGGTGGTCGTGTCCATATAGGACCAGTCGCCGACGGTGGCGGCGAAGGGGCTCCACTGGGTCTGGCCGTCCCCGGCGCCGCCGTCCTGGATGCCGATGCCGTAGACCGCGATGTGGTCCTTGTCGAAGCGGGGCTCGTCCCCGCGCACGCCGTTGACATCGACGGTGAGTCGGGCCAGCGCCCTCTCGAAGGTCCCGCCGTCCTCGGGGTTCCACTCCAGGGAGGCCATGTCCCTCTCGGTCAGACCGGCCTCGGCGACCATGTCCTTGTTGTAGAACATCGCCTCGGTGTCCCAGTCCTTGGGGCAGCCGTACTGGTGACCGTCCTCACCCTTCCACAGGTCGATGAGGCCCTCCTGGAAAGCGGACTCATCGACGCCGGCCCAGGTGGGCTGCTCCTCCAGGGGCACCAGGACATCCAGATCGACGAACTGGGCGAACTTGGAGATGTGGTCGGCGAAGGCGTCGGGTCCGACGCCGGCGATGAATCCGGCGGTCAACTTGGTCCAGTAGTCTTCCCAGGCGATCTGGGTGATGTTGACGTGAATGCCGGTGGCCTCCTCGAAGGCGTTCGCGCAGGCCTGGTACGCCGGCAGCTGGTCGGCGTCCCACAGCCAGTACTCCACGGCCCTGGAGGTCTGCGACGGCGCGGTCGTGCTGGAGGAGCACGCGGCCAGCGCGGCGCCGGCGGCGCCGATGCCCAGCGCCGCCAGGGCGCCGCGGCGGCTCATGGGGGTCTGTCGGAGAAGGTGCTTGTTCATCATCGTGAGCCTCACTTGATCCCGGTGAAACCGATGGAGTTGACGATGCGCTTGGCCGAGACCATGAAGAGCAGGAGCATGGGCAGGGCGGCGACGAGGGTGGCGGCCATGAGCCCGGACCAGTCGGGGCCGGACGACGGCGTCTGGGACTTGAAGACCGCCAGGGCCACGGTGAGCACCCGTGAGGAGTCCGTGTAGGAGACCAGCAGGGGCCAGAAGTAGTCGTTCCAGGCCGTGATGTAGGTCAGGATCGCCAGCGTCGAGATCGGGGCCTTGGCCATGGGCAGGATGAGCTGGAAGAAGACGCGCACCTTGCTGGCCCCGTCCAGCAGAGCGGCCTCCTCGAGTTCACGCGGGATGTTCATGAAGAACTGGCGCAGGAAGAAGACCGCGAAGGGCGTCATGAGCATGGTCGGCAGGGCGACGCCCATCAGGTTGTCCACCAGGCCCAGCTGCTTGACCAGGACGAAGTTGGGCAGCAGGGTGAAGATGCTCGGCACCATGAGGGAGCCCAGGAAGACTCCGAAGACGACGTCCCGTCCCCGCCAGCGCAGGCGGGAGAAGGAGTAGGCGGCCATGGCGCAGAAGAAGACCTGGCCGACCGTGACCAGGGTGGCCACGATGATGGAGTTGCGCAAGTAGAGCCAGAAGCTCATGGCGGCCCCGGCGCCGCCATCGGCGATACTGTCCTCGACGGACTGCAGCCCGAAGACGCGCTCGAAGCCGCGCAGGTTGACGTCCACGGGCAGGAGGGAGGCCGGGTGATCGGACAGTCCCGCGTTGGAGGACAGTGCGGTGCGAAGCACCCAGTAGAAGGGCAGGAGGGTCACCAGGATGATGAGGATCATGGCGGTCCAGGCCAGGATCCTGCCTACGGTGGGACGGCGTCCGGGCTGCTGGGAACCGGACGCCGGCGCGGCAGCAGCTGTCGCAGTCGTCGTCGAGGTCGTGGCGGTTGCGCTCGTCGTGCTCATGGTGATTCTCCTCAGTCCAGATCCGTCTCGCCGGCCCGCATGAGCCGGTACTGCACAGCGGTGATGGCCGCCAGGATGATGAGCAGTCCCACGGCGATGGCCGAGGCGTAGCCGAACTGGAAGCGGCCGAATGCCAGGTCGTAGATGTAGTACTGGAGCACCCGGGTGGCGTTGACGGGACCGCCCTGAGTGGTCACCGAAACGGTGTCGAAGACCTGGAAGGAGCCGATCATCGTCATGATGAGGACCAGCGCGAGAATCGGGCGCAGCAGGGGGATGGTGATCCGCCAGAACATGGTCCACTCGCTGGCGCCGTCGATCTTGCCGGCCTCGTAGACCGTGTTCGGAATGGCCTGGAGCCCGGCGAAGATGAGCAGGGCGGTGTAGCCCATGTGCCGCCACACGTTGATGAGCGCGATGGTGGGGATCGCCAGGGTCGAGGAGAAGAAGTTGACCGACTCGCCGGTGAGGGCCTCGATCACCTGGTTGGACACCCCGAGGGTGGCGTCCAGGAGCCACAGCCACAGCATGGCGACGACCACGTTCGACACCAGGTAGGGGGTCAGCACGATCGAGCGCACGAAGGTGGACTGGGTGAGCCTCTGCATGAGGACCGCGATGGCCAGGGCGAGAAGCGTCTGCAGCCCGATATTGATGACGACGTACTCCAGAGTCACTCGGACGGCGTTCCAGAAGGTGTCGTCCCGGACCATGCGCTTGTAGTTGTCGATGCCGGTGAAGGTCTCGGGGGTGAGCAGGTTGTACTCGGTGAAGGACAGGTAGATGCCGCGTACGAGCGGCCAGATGTAGAAGGCGACGAGGCCGATCGTCGCGGGCAGGATGAAGGCCGGGCCGAGTATCCGGTCGTCCTTCGGTCGCCGGCGTGGAGCCGCCGGAGTGAATGCGGACATCTGTGGTGTGTCTCCTTCGTCATTGATGGAGGTGCGGGTGGATGGGTCGGCAGGAGCGCCGGAGGGGTGTTCGAGAGGAGCGCCGAGCCGGGACGGGCGACGCGAGGGCGAGGAGCGGGGCGGGAGCCGCTGCGGACGGCTCGGTGCCGTCGGGGCGGATCAGGCCGTGCCGACCGCGGTGACGCGCACGAGCAGCAGGTGGTCGGGATGGATGACCGGCAGGCTGAGCCCGGTGGCCGTCAGGTACGAGCCGGGCAGGGTGATGCCCTCGGGCCGGATCCAGTCGGCCGAGTACCGGAGGCCCTCGTAGGCGGGAACCGCGAGACGCACGCGATAGGTGCGCTCGGGGTCCAGGCCGGGCAGCGGTCGGGGCGCCCCGGGCCAGGTCGTGGCCTGGGCGAGGGCCGTGAGCTGGTAGAGCGAGTCTCCCCGATCGGGGGCGACGACGCCCTGGATGCGCACGGCGTCGTCCTCGTCGACATCGGCGTGCACGACCTCGCCGGTGTGCAGCAGGGAGCGCAGCTCCTTGTGGAGGGCGATGAGGGCGGCCAGGGCGCTCTTGTCCTCCTCGGTGGCCGACAGCAGGTCCCACTCGACTCCCATGTGGCCCCACAGAGCCTGACCTGCGCGGAAGGACAGGTCGAGGTTGCGCAGGGTCGTGTGATCGCGGCCGGAGCCGACGTGGGTGCCGACCAGCTCGGGCGGCAGCAGCATCATGGTGGCGCGGTTGATGTCCGCACGGTCGTGGGCGTCGTTGCAGTCCGAGGTCCACACGCGCTGGACCCGTTCCATGATCCCCAGGTCGATGCGCCCGCCGCCGCCGCAGCACGACTCGATCTCCAGATCCGGGAATCGCTCGTGCAGGGCGTCCAGGAGCCGGTAGAGGGCGAGGGTCTGATCGTGGACGGCCGGCGCCCCGTAGCGCGTGCCCGCCTCGGGGCTGACCGTCATATGCCCGGCGGCCAGGACCGTGGAGTTGTGGTCCCACTTGATGTAGGCGATGTCCAGAGCCTCGACGAGGGCGGCGACGGAGCCGTACAGGTAGTCCCACGCTCCCGGCGCCGTGAGGTCGAGGACCCTCTGACCCCGGTGCTCGACCGCCCCACCGGCGCCGTCGGACAGGATCCAGTCGGGATGGGCGCGGGCGAGCTCGGAGTCGCGGTTGATCATCTCCGGCTCGAACCACAGGCCCAGCTCCATGCCCAGGCCGCGCACGTGCTCGGCCAGCGGTTCCAGGCCGGCGGGCCAGGCCTCGGGCGAGACCCACCAGTCGCCCAGACCCGAGGTGTCGTCGCGCCGGGAGCCGAACCAGCCGTCGTCGATGACGAAGCGCTCGACGCCGATCCCGGCGGCCTCGTCGGCCAGCGCCGCGAGGGTGCCCGGGTCGTGGTTGAAGTAGACGGCCTCCCACACGTTGAGCAGCACCGGCCGTGGCCTCGAGGGGTGGGAGGGCAGGGCGCGCAGATGCGCGTGGGAGCGGGAGGCCAGAGCGTCCAGGCCCTCCCCCCAGGAGCCGACGAGCCACGGCGTGGTGTAGGACCGGCCGGGCGTCAGGACCACCTCGCCGGGGTGGAGAGCCTCGCCCGCGCCCAGGAGCCGATAGCCCTGGGACGGGTGAGCGGCCAAGGCACGGGTGTTGCCGGACCATGCCGGGTGCACGCCGTGGACACGACCGCGGCGCCAGCCGAAACCGGGGGTTCCCGCGATGAGCCAGGTGGCGGCGTCGTGCCCCGGACGCCCCTCCCAGGCCTCGCGCACCCTGGCGCCCGGGGCGAAGGGAGTGCGCACGAGACGGCGCTCGAAGCCGTGGTGGCCGGTCATGTCAAGCAGTTCGGTGGCCTCGGAGGGCACCGGCAGCAGCGGAGTGACCTCGTCCACCTCCAGCGGAGACGCACCGGCCCCGGCGACGTCGGTCACTCGTGCGCGCAGCCTCACCAGCCCGCTGGGCTCCAGGCGGATCTCGGTGAGAACCTCGATGCCGTGGACGGCGTCGGTGCCGCGCGAGACGACGACATCGGCCTCACCGCCCGGGCCCGTCTCCGCGGTCACCTCATGGAAGACCTCGCTGATGTGGGCGGAGAAGGCTGAGCCGTCCTGGCGGTGGACCAGGAGCGCGGGGCGGGCGGACCAGCCCAGGTGGGGCAGGGGCAGGACCGGCAGGTCGGGAGTGGTCCACGTCCGGTTCGCACCGGTCGTCATCCTCTGAGCGGCCCTCAGATCGCTCAGGACGGCGTCGCCGAGACTGTCGAGATCGCCGAGGTCGCACCCCCAGTGACGCACCACCGGGAAGCGATCGACCATGAGGTCGAGGACCAGGGAGGTGCCGCCCCGACGCAGATGGTGGAGCGGAGCCGTCATCGTACCGGCCGCGGCGGCGGCAGTGTCGGTGACGGTAGCAGGGGCGGTGTGCGAGTCGGTCATGGAGCTCCTCCGTGAACATCGGTCGCGTCCGGATCGGGGCGTCCCGGACGTGTCGCCGCGGGCCGCCGCAGTGCTCGCAGCGACCCGCGGCGGTGGGCTCGGAAGGAACCCTACACTATTTTTTATAGCAAAAAAAGATCGTCCGACTCGCTCCTCGGCCCGGACCTCAACTCGGGTCGTAGGGGGCCAGGACGACCTGGACCCTCTGGAGCTCCTTGACGTCGCCGTACCCGGTGGTGGCCAGGGTGCGGCGCAGCGCCCCCATCATGTTGAGAGTGCCGTCGGCGCGGTCGGAGGGGCCGTTGAGGATCTCGTCCATGGTGCCGACGGTGCCGACGAAGCTGCGATAACCGCGCGGCAGGCGCTCGTGGCGGGCCTCGGCGCCCCAGTGATAACCCTCTCCGGGGGCCTCGGCCGCGCGGGCGAGAGCGGCGCCGAGCATGACGGCGTCGGCCCCGCAGGCGATCGCCTTGACGACATCGCCGGAGTTGCCCACCGAGCCGTCGGCGATGACGTGGACGTAGCGGCCGCCGGACTCGTCGAGGTAGTCGCGCCGGGCGGCGGCGACGTCGGCGACGGCGGTGGCCATGGGCATGTGCAGGCCCAGTACCTGCCGCACGGAGGAGGAGGCGCCCCCGCCCTGGCCGACGAGCACGCCGGCGGCACCGGTGCGCATGAGGTGGAGGGCGGCGGTGTAGGTGGTGGCCCCGCCGACGACGACGGGCACGTCGAGCTCGTAGATGAAGCGCCTGAGATCGAGGGGCTCGGAATTGCCCGAGACGTGCTCGGCGGAGACCACCGAGCCGCGGATGACGAGCAGGTCGACGCCGGCCTCCACGGCGGTGCGCCAGTGCCTCCGGGTCTGGGCGGGGCTGAGCCGTCCGGCGACGACGACGCCCGCCTGACCGATCCGGGCCAGGCGGGCGGCGATGAGCTCGGGGCGCACCGGGGCCCGGTAGACCTCCTGGAGGACGCGAGTGGCGTCCTCGGGAGCGGCGGCGCGGATGCGCTCCAGGGCCTCCGCGGGATCCTCGTAGCGGGTCCACAGACCCTCCAGGTCGAGCACGCCGATGCCGCCGAGTCGGCCGACGAGGATCGCCGTGTCGGGGCTCATCACCGAGTCCATGGGCGACGCCATGACGGGCAGATCGACGTGGTAGGCGTCGAGCTGCCAGCCCACGCGGACGTCGCGGACGTCCCGAGTGCGGCGAGCGGGGACGAGCGCGATGTCGTCGAAGGAGTAGGCGCGACGCGCCCGCTTGGAACGCCCGATCTCGATCTCTGAGGTCATGCCCCGATCGTAGTGCGCCCGGCGCAGCGCCGAGGAGGCGCCGGGCACGGGCATGATCGCGATACGGCCACCGGAGCGCCCCGGCCCTGCGGAGCCGTGCCGACCGGCACGCGCGCACGAGGACCGCCGCGACGGAGACCGCCCGAACCGCCAATCGCCACCGGGGCGCCGGCGTCCCACCGGATCCGGATACGTGTCGGGGGGCGGTGGCACACTCGGGTCATGAGCTCCTCCGCATTACCTCATCCGGCGGCGCAGTCCCGGGCGCCCCTTCCGCACATCCCCTCGTCGTCGTGGGTCCGGGGCCCTCTGCTCGGCTTCGACACCGAGACCACGGGCGTGAACCCTCGCAGCGACCGGCTCGTGACCGCGGCCCTCGTGACGCGCGGACCGCTCACCGCCGACGGCACGCGCTCGCAGCAGGTGCGGACCTGGCTGGCCGACCCCGGGGTGAGGATTCCCGCCGGTGCGGCAGCGGTGCACGGCATCACCACCGAGCGCGCCCGCGCAGAGGGGCGGCCGGCAGACGATGTGCTCGATGCGGTGGCGACCGCGCTGGCCACCGCCATGGGTGCGGGCACGCCGGTCGTGGTGTTCAACGGCTCCTTCGACCTCGCCCTCGTGGAGACCGAGCTGGCTCGGCACGCCCTGCCCACTGTGCGCGAGCGCCTGGGCCGCGATCTGGGCCCCGTGCTCGACCCGCTCGTGCTGGACCGCCGGGTCGACCGCTACCGCAGGGGCAAGCGCCGCCTGGGGGACCTGTGCGAGGTCTACGGCGTGAGCGCGGCGGAGTCCCTGCACACGGCCGAGGTCGACGTCATCGCGACCCTGGATGTCCTGGAGGCCATGGTGCAGGCATACCCCGAACTGGCCAGGTTGAGCCGCGACGAACTCATCCCCTACCAGGCCGACGCCCACCGCCAGTGGGCCGAGTCCTTCAACGCGTGGCTGGCGAGGAAGAACCCCGAGCGCCCGGGAGCCGAGCTCGGCTGGCCCCTGCCCATCGGTGTGTGAGCGAGTCGGGGTCCCCCGCGCTCATTCCCGCCCGGCGTAGTTGGGCGCCTCGACGGTCATCCTGACGTCGTGGGGATGGGACTCCTTGAGCCCCGCACTCGTGATGCGCACGAACCGGCCCCGCTCCTTGAGCGCGTCGATCGTGCGGGCACCCACGTAGAACATCGATTGGTGAAGACCTCCCACCAGTTGGTAGACCACAGCCGCCAACGACCCCGAGTAGGGAACCTGTCCCTCGATGCCCTCGGGCACGATCTTGTCGTCACCGGTGACGTCGGCCTGGAAGTATCGATCCTTGGAGTAGGACGTGCGACCGCGCGAGCTCATGGCGCCCAGCGACCCCATGCCGCGGTAGCGCTTCCACTGCTTGCCGTTGACGAAGACCAGATCCCCCGGGGACTCGGTGCAGCCCGCCAGCAGGGAGCCGAGCATAACGGTGTCGGCACCCGCGACCAGCGCCTTGGCGATATCGCCGGAGTACTGCAGGCCGCCGTCGGCGATGAGCGGCACGCCCGCCGGCGTGCAGGCCCGAGCCGCCTCGTGGACGGCCGTGATCTGCGGGACGCCGACGCCCGCCACCACCCTGGTGGTGCAGATCGACCCCGGGCCCACGCCCACCTTGACGGCATCGACGCCCGCATCGATGAGGGCCTGAGCCCCCTCACGGGTGGCGACGTTGCCGCCGATGATCTGCACACTCGCGAAGGCGGGGTCCCGTTTGAGCCGAGCGATCATCTCCAGGGCGAGCCGAGCCCCGCCGTTGGCCGTGTCGACCACGATGACATCGACGCCGGCCTCGGCGAGCGCCCCGGCCCGATCCCAGGTGTCGCCCCAGTAGCCGACCGCCGCCCCCACGACGAGCCGCCCCTCCTCGTCCTTGGTCGCCAGGGGGTACTGCTCGGTCTTGACGAAGTCCTTGACGGTGATCAGACCCGTGAGGCGACCGGCGTCGTCGATGAGGGGAAGCTTCTCGATGCGATGCTCGGCCAGCAGCGCCTTGGCGTCCTCGCGCGAGACGCCGGTGGATCCGGTGATGAGGCTCCTCCGCGGCGTCATGCACTCGCGCACGGTCAGCGCGCTCCACTTCTCAGGCGGCACGAAGCGCAGGTCGCGGTTGGTGATGATGCCCAGCAGGTTGCCGTCGGAGTCGACGACGGGCAGGCCCGAGACCTTGTAGCGACCGCACAGCTCGTCGAGCTGGGAGATGGTGGCGTCCGGGCCCACCGTGACCGGGTCGGAGACCATGCCCGACTCGGAGCGCTTGACGAGCCGCACCTGCTGGGCCTGCTCCTCGATGGACAGATTGCGATGGAGGACGCCCATTCCGCCCTGACGGGCCATGGCGATCGCCATTCCGGACTCGGTAACGGTGTCCATCGCCGCACTCAGCAGGGGTGTGGCCAGTGAGATGCTCGCGGTCAGGCGCGAGGTCGTATCGACCTCGGACGGGATGACATCGGTGAGCCCGGGCAGCAGGAGAACATCGTCGTAAGTCAGTCCGGTGGGGGCAAACAGGTCGGGGCTGATGATCGAGTCGCTCACGCCACGAATGGTAGGGGCGCGCGGACATGAACGCATCTTGCAGCGTTGTTGCAGATAGCTGAAAGCGTCCGACTGTGCCCATCGTGCGTCAGAGTCGACCTTATCGTGCGGAGACACCATCGTGGCCGTCTTGCAGGCAGAGATCGCTCGTATCCTACGAAAAAATGCCTCGCTCAGGTGCTTGATCTCACCACCACGATGTACCTAATGTTGTAGCGGACACAACGTGTCCGAGCGCTATTCGTGCACTCGCACGAGGAAGGGGCGTGATGGCAGGAAATGCTCGCCTCCCCAAACCCATCACGACGCTGTGGGAGTGGCAGTACCAGGGCGCCTGCATCGGTATGGACTCCATGCGGTTCTTCCATCCCGAGGGCGAGCGCGGCAGTTCGCGCCGAAAGCGCGACGATGACGCCAAGGCCGTGTGCCGCACCTGCCCCGTCATCATCGACTGCCGCAACCACGCCCTGGCCACTCATGAGCCCTACGGCGTCTGGGGCGGGATGACCGAGGAGGAGCGCCGCGCCTGGATCGACCGGGAGGAGAACGGACGCGGCACTCCAGTCGCCTGAGGCCTCGGAGCACGCACGGCCCCTCGCGCAGCACGGTCTCCCCTTCGCCCACCGGGCGCCATCGCCTCTGGACGACGAAGGTCGGCCGTGTTCCGTCGTGGCTCCACCGTGCCTTCGAAGGCCGTCGAGGCAATCATCAGGAGGCTCCCGGCCGCCCGGTA
>ERZ772807.551-NODE-551-length-23167-cov-10.900658_pt1 | contig 23167 bp, 22 predicted proteins | sample MGYA00511472_ERZ772807 | MGnify/ENA primary metagenome ERZ772807 (study PRJEB29015, sample SAMEA2737947) | human oral metagenome | biome: human oral; feature: human-associated habitat; material: dental | place: China | collected 2039 ...
CATCCTCTTGACCCACGGGCATATCGACCACACCCGGGATGCCGGCATCCTGGCCGCCCGGTACCGCATCCCCGTCTATATTCACGAGGCGGACGCCTTCATGCTCACCGACGGTTCCGGTGTGTCCCCGGAATCCCTCATATTATTCGACACCAAAAACATGACCCCCATTGCGGATCTTCGGTTCTACCAGCATGAAGACACACTCGACATTGGGGAAATGCGCCTGGTCATCAAACACGCCCCCGGCCATTCGCCTGGCAGCGTCATGCTGGTCGGCGACGCCGTGGCCTTCACCGGTGACGTCCTCTTCAAAGGCAGCATTGGCCGCACCGACCTGGCCGATTCTTCCCCCGCCGACATGGATAACACCCTGAGCAAACAGGTCATGGGGCTTTCCGACGACCTCCAGGTTCTTCCCGGGCATGGGGCCACCACCACCGTGCGGGCCGAAAAGCGCAGCAATCCATTCCTCGCCGACTACGCGTAGCCCAATACCGGGCAATGTTAAAGTAGTCATTTGTGACCGATAAGAAGCTCAAGAAGATTTCCGCCCCCAAGGGGGTACCCGACTATGTTCCGCCAAACTCTGCGCAATTCATCGCCGTGCGCGACACCTTTGCGCATCACATCCGGCTAGCCGGCTACGAACACATTGAGCTGCCCATTTTCGAAGACACCACCCTGTTTGCCCGCGGGGTTGGGGAATCCACCGATGTGGTATCCAAAGAAATGTATACCTTCGCCGACCGGGGCGGCCGCTCTGTGACTCTCCGGCCGGAAGGCACCGCCGGCGTCATGCGCGCGGTCATCGAACACAATCTCGATCGGGGCCAGCTGCCTGTCAAACTCGGATATTATGGGCCGTTTTTCCGCTATGAGCGGCCCCAGGCCGGCCGGTACCGGCAGCTCCAGCAGGTGGGTGTGGAGGCCATTGGTGTGGACGATCCCACCCTCGACGCCGAGGTGATTGCCCTGGCCGACCGGTGCTTCAGCAGCATTGGGTTGAAAGACTACCGCCTGGAGCTCACCAGCCTGGGCGATGCCACCTGCCGGCCCGCCTACCGGGAAAAACTGCAGGAATTCCTCCTGAAGCTGCCACTCGACGACGCCACCCGCCACCGCGCCGAAATCAATCCGCTGCGGGTCCTCGACGACAAACGCCCCGAGGTTCAAGAACTCACCGCGGACGCCCCCCTCATGTTGGACTATCTGTCCCCCCAGGCCCGGGAGCACTTCGAAGCGGTGACCGGCTGCCTTGACGATTTGGGCGTCACCTATGTTATTAACCCGCGCATGGTTCGGGGCCTCGACTACTACACCAAGACCTGTTTCGAATTCGTCCACGATGGGTTGGGGGCCCAATCCGGCATCGGCGGTGGCGGCCGCTACGACGGGCTCATGGCCCAGCTTGGTGGCCAGGAACTGTCCGGCATCGGGTTTGGCCTAGGCGTCGACCGGGCCCTGTTGGCACTAGATGCCGAACACACCCAGGCGGCGGACTCGGCCCGGGTTGATGTGTACGGTGTTGCCCTGGGCGCCCCGGCCAAGCGGCGGCTGCTCACCCTCGTCAATGAGCTTCGGGCCGCCGGCATTCGCGCCGACATGAGCTATGGGGATCGGGGCCTTAAGGGGGCCATGAAGGGCGCCGACCGGGCCGGGGCCCGGTTCGCCCTAGTGCTCGGGGATCGGGAACTCGACGCAGGTCTTGTGGCCGTCAAAAACCTGGTCGACCACACCCAAACCGATGTGCCCCTGGGCCAGGTGGTGGAAACCCTAGGGCACCACGTCCGTGGCCAGTAGCCCATACTGGGCCACGTCGTAGCGGGCACCCCGGTGCAGCTCGGCCCCCCGGGGAAGAGCTGGAGGCTGGAGACCCCCACCCAGCCGGACTGGATGTCCTGGGACAGGGCCAGGGCCTCGACCTCGTCGGGGGCGACGTCGTCGGCCAGGAGCAGGACGTGGTTGGTGTCCAGCAGCCCGACCGGCAGCATGGAGGCGGCAGTGAAGGTGCCGGTGTCGGTGGGCAGGGAGACGGCGAAGTCGGTCGAGTCGCTCATGCGTGCTTCTCCTGGGAGATGGGAGCGGCGCCGTCGGCGGGGGCCGCCGGGGTGTCGGGGATGCGGGTGCGGTGGAAGGACTGGTGGGAGCGGGAGGCCGTCGGTCCGCGCTGGCCCTGGTAGCGCGAGCCGGTGGCGCCCGAGCCGTAGGGGGCCTGGGCGGGGCTGGACAGGCGGAAGAAGCACAGCTGTCCCACCTTCATCCCCGGCCAGAGCTTGATGGGCATCGTGGCCGTGTTGGACAGCTCCAGGGTGACGTGCCCCGTGAAGCCCGGGTCGATGAATCCGGCGGTGGAGTGGGTCAGCAGCCCCAGGCGCCCCAGGCTCGACTTGCCCTCCAGGCGGGCGGCGACGTCGTCGGGCAGGGTGATGCGCTCGTAGGTGGCGCCCAGGACGAACTCACCGGGGTGCAGAACGAAGGGTTCGTCGGCCCCGACGTCGACCAGATGGGTCAGCCCCTCCTGGTCGGCGGCCGGGTCGATGACCGGGTAGCGATGGTTGTCGAAGAGACGGAACCAGCGGTCCAGGCGCACGTCGATGGAGGCCGGCTGGATCATCTCGGGATCGTAGGGGTCGAGAACGACCCGTCCAGCGTCGAGCTCGGTGCGGATATCGCGGTCTGAGAGCAGCACGGGCTCGATTGTGCCAGGTCCGCGGGAGCAGTCATACCGGGCGCCCGACGGCGGGGTCACACATGCCCTGCCCCGGAGCTGAGAGCCGTCAGGTCTGCTCCGGTCCTCAGGCGCTCAGCGGCACACCATCGGCGTCGACGCCCCATGGAGGCTCGCCCGGTCGAGCCGTCAGGATGAGGATCCCCTCGATAATGCTCCAGATGGCGATCGGGATGACGAGGATCCCACAGCTGAATAACGTTCCCAGGAGCTGGATGAGAGCCTTGCTCGTGTAGCCGAGGTAGAAGTTGTGGATCCCGAAGGATCCGAGGAACAGCGCCAGAATGCCGGCGGCCACCTTCGACTTGCCCGGGTAGGTCGGCGGACCGTAACCGGGGTAGGGCCCGTATCCGGGCGGCGCGCCGTATCCGGGACCGTACCCCGGCGGTGGACCGTAGCCGCCCTGCTGGCCGTATCCCGGCTGCGCGTCGAAACCGGGCTGCCCGGCGTTGGGCGGGTACTCACCGCCCGGGTACTCCCCCTCGGTGGGGCCCGGAGGAAGCGCCGGCACATCCGGCTGAGAACCCATGGGATCGTAGGGATTGGTTGGATAGCTCATGTATTCACCGCGCGCTTTGAGAAGTCCGGGAACGGCTGCGAGTGTAGCGGACACGATCCCGCCGGGACGGGCTGTGCGTCATGGACCCGCCACAGAACCGGAACCGAGACGGTGAGCAGCTCTGAGATCGATTTGCGCAGACGGCCGGAGTCTGGGTTAGACTTCCGCACGCACCTGAGGCGCACGTCCACTGGTGCCACGCGGGTGTAGTTCAATGGTAGAACTTCAGCTTCCCAAGCTGACAGCGCGGGTTCGATTCCCGTCACCCGCTCCATCTGCACGTCACTCCAGACACAAGGATTCCTGGCCTGACCGGGAGGTGTCCGGGGTGGCGCTTTCGCTGTCCCAGGGCGGTCGTGGTGGAGATGACATCGGTGCGGGCTCCTCGGGACGAGGGATTGATGAAGCACCACTCATCGTCACGACGGGACCCGCCCCCATCCCAGCGATACGCCATCCCTGTCCAACCGACCCAGACACCCTCACCCACCGACTTCGCCGCCCCCTGGAAGGCTGAGCGGCTCATCCCTATACATTTTGTGTGCCAGATCACGAAGCCGTCATCACGACTGAGCAATAGGAGAAGGGGGCTTTCGGGAACGCTGGGTCCTGTTGCGATTGTCCGGATAGAGGCCGGTGCTCACCAGTCGCTGACGTCACAGTGAGATCCGGCGAGATCCCTTGCTCCTCCGCTCTGTGCCTGTCCTTTCAGGGCGGCTCCGACGTCGTCAGCCGGCGCCGCCCCGCGACATCAGGACAGGATGGCCTGCAGGTTCACCTGTGCGCTGTTCAGGATGCCGGCGGGGTCTCCCCCGGCCAGGCCCGGCAGCTCGTTGTCGAAGGTGGCGACGATGTCGGAGACACCGGCGGCGGACGGCACGGCCTGGGAGTACTCGACACCGGCCAGGAAGGCCGCCTGGTCGGCGTGTTTACCCTTCCAGGTCTCTCCGGCGGACTTGCTGGCGGGCACGGTGCCCGCCGCAGTGGCCAGGGTCACCTGCCGCTCGGCGGCGGTGAGGTACTCGACGAGCTTGATGGCGTCGGCCTTGTGCTTGGAGGCCTCGACCACGCCGTAGAAGGTGGGGAACTGCAGAGTCCCCTTGCCGCCGCTGCCGGCCGGCAGCTCGACGACCTTGTAGGAGATGCTCGAGTAGACATCCGCCAGGGTCTTCACCAGGGCCTCGGACTCCACCGCCATGGCGGCCTGCGCCTGGCCGAAGGCGTCCGCGGCCGACCCAGCGGGCAGGTCCGCACCCCAGCCGGCCGAGCCGGAGGACAGAAGATTCTTGACCTCAGTCAGCCCCGCGACCGATCCCTCGGAGGAGGCCGTTGCCTGGGTGCCGTCAGCACTGGTCAGTCCCCCACCTCCCTGAACCATGAAGGCTCCGACGCGCGAGTAGGAGGCATCCAGGGTCAGGCCAACGACCCCACCAGAGGTGAGCTTGGCGGCCACCTGACCGAGCTGCTCCCAGGTGGTCGGGTAGTCCGACTCACTCAAGCCTGCCGCCTGCCACAGCGAGGTGTTGATGAACAGGGCGAGCGTGGAGACGTCCTTGGGCGCGGCGTTGATCGTCCCCTTCCTGGTGGCGCTGGTCAGCAGTGCGGGGTGCGCGTCCTTCACAGCGGGCGAGTTCTTGTCCCAGGCGTGCAGGGAACCGGCATAGCTGGACAGCTGCGCCGGGTCGAGGACGACGACGTCGACGGTCGGTTCGGCGGTGATCCCGCGGGCCAGCTCCTGGGAGACGTCGGAAACGGCCTTGACGTCCACCTCCACCTTGGTCTCCTTGGTGAAGGCCTCCACCGCCTTGGACAGCTCCTCGGCGGCGGCCTCACCCGCGTCGGAGACGATGAGCGCCATCTTGCCCTCCTCAGTGGCCTCGTCCTGAGACTTGGACGAGCAGGCGGCGAGCGTGGCAGAGACGGCCAGTCCCAGGGCGGTCAGGCCGAGTGCCCGGCGGGTCAGCATCATGTGTTCTCCTTGAGGGAATCCCGGGTCGCCCGGGAGCAGGGTAGGTCCCGGCCACCGGCTGCACGCGGGCGCGCAGTGGTTGATGCCGGGCGGGGACGGCGGGCGGGCCGGCGGGCCCGATGTCGCCAGGACGAAGCGTAGGCCATGTTGGCGACCGCCCAGGTCCTGACCCCGCCCGGTCAGGAACGTCGTTGACTCTCCCTCGGGACCCAACTCACAGAAGATCGCGCAGAGCCAGCACGACGACGCCGGTGGCCACGGCATCCACCAGGAACCAGCTGGCCAACCACACTCCGGCAGGAACCCGGGTCAGCTGGGCCAGCGTGCGGTGGTCCTGCTGCGGATCGCGAGAGGCCGCGACATCACGCAGAGAGTCCCAGGCTCCGACGATGAGGGCCAGCCCGACACCGGCCACGACGCCGTCGCGCCACGGCCCGCCCCACCACCACAGCGCCCCGGTGAGAACCGCGACCAGCAGGACGAGGAGCACCGTGCGCACCGAGCGGGACATGACCAGCAGGACCACCAGGAGGACCAGCCCGAGCAGGAGGACTGCGCTCGCCCAGCCGTTCAGTGCCAGAAGCACGACGACGGCGCCCAGGACCGCGGGTGCCGGGTAGCCGGCCCAGGATGTGGCCACGCGGCCGGGTCCGGTGGACTTGCCGGCGGTCACGGCGTGTCCGGACAGGTCCCGGCTGACGACGAAGCCGAGGAATCGCCGGCCCACCATGAGCCCGACGGCGGCGTGCCCGGCCTCGTGGACGATCGTCACCAGGGTTCGTCCCCAGCGTCGGGCCGGGGCCCATGCCAGGACGATGACGAGGATGGCCAGCGCCGGCCACAGCACGCCGGGATCCAGGCCGACGACGCTCGAGGCGCGCGCCAGCAGGTCGTTCCAGGTATCAGTCCAGCTCGGATTCACGGGTGGAAGTCTGCCAGGTGCACCTGTGTGCCCGGCACTCCACGGCGCACGCTGTCAGCCAACCGCGCTGTGACGAACCGAACCGGGATGGCCGACGGCATCCGCCGGATCGGCACCGTGGGGGTGAGGAATGGCCGGAACCGCGTGGGCGGGCTGACGGGCTCCCACCGCCCGCAGCACGAAGGCGTCGAGGGAGTCCAGGTAGGCCCGGCGCCGCTCCGGGTCCGTGGGGGTCGGACGCCCACCCATGACGGTGGCGTGGATGAGGGGGATGACCTGCTCGGGCTCCTGGGCGGGGATGAGTCCCTGGTCCATGGCGTCGGTGAGGATCGAGGAGAGCATCTGGGCCACGAGCGCGCCATGGGCCCGCAGACGGCCGGCGGTACCACGCGAGACGGAGTCGGCCAGCGGTCCCGACGTCGGGAAGTGGAAGTGCCGTGCGATGAGGGCCTGCTGACGCACGTAGACGCGCAGACGGTCGATCGGGTCCTGGATCCCGGCCAGCGCCCGGGAGAGCTCCTCGGCGTAGCGACCTGCCTCGTGCTCCATGAAGGCCAGGAGGAGGTCCTCCTTGTCCGCGAAGTGGTTGTATACGGCCGTCCGGCCCACGCCTGCGTGGTTGGCGACATCGGACAGCGTGATCTTGTCGAAGCTGCGCCGGCTCATGAGCTCGGAGAGCGCGCGGAACAGGGCCGTGCGCGTGCGCTCTCGATGCTCGGCCAATGAGGAACCCAGGATCTTCGGCATGAGGCAACCCTAACTCAGGAGATGACGTGGCTGGTAGAAGTGTCAGGAAACCGAGGAAGCAGCGGTTCTGGCGATGTCGGAGCACGCACCACTCGACCGCGTCGGAGCCCCCCATCAGCGTCCCAGCGCCGCCACCAGCGCATCGATGATGGGCAGGTCCGCCTCCAGCCAAGGCAGCCGGCGCAGCCGGTTGGGCGGGTCCAGGCTCACCCACTCCAGGCTCAGGTGGTCGGCACCGACCCGCCCCTGGTCCCCGAGCCGAGCGGGCTCTGCCAGCCAGACACGCATCCTGAAACCGTGCATGGCCGGCCAGGCCGGGGCGTCGTCGCCAGGACCGCCCTCCAGTGGCACGGGGACCGCCAGGTCCCGGGGCGGGATGAGCTCGGGTCCCAGGCGTACGCTCAGGCCGATCTCTTCATCCAGCTCGCGAGCCAGGGCCTGCTCGGGCCGCTCTGCCGGCTCGACCTTGCCCCCGGGCAGCTCGAACTGTCCCGCGTGCTCAGGCGGGTAGGAACGGGCTGCGCACAGCAGCGTCGTCGGACGCTCCAGCCGGTCCAGGACAGCGGCCGCCACGACGAGCCGGGAGGCACTCACCGCATCGGAGCCGCTCACCAGGGCTTGCCCCCGCCACCTCCACCGTCTTTGGGCTTCGTGGTTGGCCCCGAGCTGGAGTTGTTGCGGTCACGCAGGCGTTGGGCCCGGTCATCAGCCGGAGTCGGTGAGCTGGAGGGAGTCTCACCCGGAGAGCTCGAGGCCGACGACGACGGGTCCGAGCTGGGAGTGGCGCTCGGGTCCGAGCTGGGCGTGGAGCTCGAACCAGAGCTGGGCGTGGCGCTCGGCTGGCTGGAGGAGCTGGCCGAGGGGTCCGAACTGGGGGTGGCACTGGGGTCGGAGCTGGGCGTTGCCGACGGATTCGGGCTCTGTGAGGGGTTCTGCTCAGGCGGGGGCGGCACCTCACAGGTGTCGGCGGCCTTCTTGGCCTCCTCTGCATGCTCACCCGCCGAGGCGGAATTGCTACTCTCCTGGGCCTTGGCGGCCAGCGACAGGTGCGCGACGTACAGGTTGACGCGAACCATGCACTCTGGGGAGCGGGCATCCTTCACCTTGGTCTGGGGATCGGCCTTGGCCTTCGGAGCCTTGGTGAGCGCCTGGTTGAGGCTGGTGACCGCGGCGGTCGGATCATCCGCGGCGAGCTGTCCGGTCCCCAGATTGAAGTAGACGCGCCACTGCTCCAACCAGGGGTTGATCCTGGCCACTGTGCGGTAGCGGGACAGCGCAGTGTCGTAGTGGCCGGCGGCTGCCGCACGGTTTCCGGCCAGCGAGATGAGGAAGATCGAGCCGAGCCACAGGGAGATGGTGGTGGCCAGCACTGCCGGCACTCCGCCGATCTTGAGGAGCCGGCGGCGCCGGCGCAGACGGGCCTCACGCCGTCGAGGATCCTCAGGAGCGGAGGGGTCCGGGGATGCGTTCGAGCCCGGTTCGTGCAGGTAATCGAAGGTGTCGCCTTCGGCGCCGGCAGTCTCCGGGGGGAGCCCCGCTCCGGGAGTGTTTCCTGTCGTCATCATCTTCCCCTTCCCGTGAGAAGACGCAGGCGGCGGTCGGCTCGCATCAGGTCGATGATCTCCCACAGCAGCAGGCCGAAGGCGATGATTCCCAGCGGCCAGGTCAGGTAGACCCGGGCGTTGGTCTTGGCCCGCCCGTCGGAGGTGACGGCCTCAATGTTCAGGTTGGTGAACTTGCTCGTCGGGTCGTCGCCAGAGCCACCAGTACGGTGGTAATAGGGCAGTCCCATGTCGGTGGCCACGCTCTGGAGCTCGTCGGCGTCGATCTTCGACACCCCGGGCTGCCCACCCTGGCCGTCGGCGATGTAGTCGGACTGGGTGTGCTCTCCGGTGGAGGATGAGCCGTCGTAGCTGCGCATCTTCCCGCCCTCGGTGGTTCCGTAGCCCAGCACCGCGCCCCCGTCGACAAGACCGGCCAGTGACTTCCAGGAGATGCCGGCACTGTCGGCCGCTTGAGCGCCACGACCGTCGTCGGTGGCCTCCCCATCGGAGAAGATGTAGACGAGACGGATATCCTTGGGCTCGGACTGACGGGCCTGCACCAGGGACTGGCCCAGCATCGGCAGGGCCACCTCCAGCGAGGAGCCGGTGGCGTGGGCTGAGACCTCCTGCTTGAATGAGCCGATCCAGGCGTCGACGGCGTTGGTGTCGCGGGTCAGAGGCAACTCAGTGGCAGCGGTGTTGTCCAAGGCGATGATGGAGAACCGTGAATCCGGGAAGGCCTCCCGGATGGCGCGCATATCGGAGCGCACGCCGTCAAGCCTGGTGGAGGCGGCCTGGTCGACGCCGTCGGGCCCCTTGCCCTGGTAGTCCTCCGCGGCCATGGACCCGGTGCGGTCCACCACCATGTAGATCTCCACGTTGGAGACGCTGATGGCCTCGCTGCCGCGGATCGCCGGCCCCGCCATCGCCAGCGTCATGACGACGACGATGGCCAGGCGCCGCCACCAGGCTCGGCGGGCGGTCGGCTCGGCCCTGTCCCGATTCAGACGGCGCCGGGAGACGACGAGCAGGGCCACCAGGGCTGCGGTCACCAGGAACACGAGGATCCACCAGGTGACCGGGATGAACGCGAAGTCTCCGATGACAGGAACCGGTCTCATGCTCGCCTCCAGGTGGTTAGCCCTAGATAGCCCAGAAGGACAAGTGAGAGGGTGATGATGGGCATCTGGGGGACATCGGTACGACGGGTCTGCTTTCGGCCTCCGAGGGCGCTGACCTCGGTCTTCTCCAGCTGCTTGACGATGTCGCCGCCGGTACCCGAGTCCTCGACGTCGTAGAAGCGGCCCTTCCCCTGCTTCTCGGTGAGAGTCTTGAGCTCCTCGCGCGACTCCTCGGGGGTCTGCTCGAGCTCGTACTGGTAGGACTGCTGATCGTCCGCACCGTAGATGGAGAACAGGCGGATCTTGCGCTCGGACAGGAGGTCGACGGCGTCGGGCAGGGAGTAGATCTGCTCCCTGTCGGGGTCGATGACCTGGTTGTCGGTGGCGAGGATGATCGAGCGGGAGCGCTCCAGCCCCTGGTTGTCGAAGGCCTGGGCACAGGAGGCGAGCCCGTCACCGGCCAGGGAGGAGCCGTTGACGCTGGAGTTCACCGTGCCGCTGAAGGCCTCGGCGTACCGGAGCTGCTGCTTGTAGGTGGCGTTGTCCGGGTCGATGTCCAGGACATCACCCAGATCCTCCATCTGCTGACGCAGCAGGTCGTAGTCGTCCGTCAGCGGGACGATGGTCTGGGCAGCGGAGTTCCAGGCGACGAGCCCCACTCGCTCACCGTCGAAGTCCTCCAGGATGTCGGAGAAGGTCGTCAGAACCGAGGAGTCGATCCTCACCATCGATGACGATACGTCCAGGCACAGGACGATATCCCGGTTGGCCAAGGCGTCAGAGCGCTCGGTGACGCGTACGGGACGGCCGGCGATGGCTGAGGCGCCGAGCAGGCACGCGACCAGTAGAACCGCCAGGAGCGCGTGCAGCCGGCGCTGGGACCTGATACGGGCATACACCGCCGGCAGCTGGAACAGGCTCGCGGAGTTGGCCAGCCGCCGCGGGCGCTCCGCGGACTGCTGCGCTCCCCGACGGCTCCAGGGCCGTCTCCGGGGCTTGCGGGCGCCGGAACCGGACATCCCCTGGGAGCGGCGATCGGTGACGAAGACCCAGATGACCGTCACTGCGGCGATGACGACAAGAATGGCGAACAGCCAGGGCATCACCATTGGGTGATCACCTCCTGTGCGTGAGTGAGGGCCTCTTGCGCGGCGGCCTGCGGCTCACGATCGAAGGAGGGCTGCTCCCACACGGCGAGCAGCTCTCCGATATGCCCCAGCGGGTTGGTGTCGAGAGGGCGGCCCGCCTGACGCACACTGCGCCGACGCTCCTCCACCGAGCGCGGACCGGCGGTAGCGGCCATGTCGAGAATCTCCGAGACCGTGGCGGTGGTGATCTCCTCACCGCTGCGGGCCTCGGCGAAGCCCCGCAGCAGTGCCGCCAGCTCCAGGTGAAGGTCTCGCAGGTCCAGCTCGCCGCCGTCCCAGCGCTGGGCGATCTCGGTAAGACGCTCGCCCCACTGACGGCGCTCACCAGGCGCCATCGGGATGTCTCCGACCTCGAGGGAGGTGTCTCTGCGAGTCACCAGGAAGGTGCGCAGCAGCCAGGCGCTCACCAGGAGGATCCCGACGATCATCACGATGACCATCCATATCGGCATGAGAACCGGAGGCATGATCTGCACGGGTCACCGCCTCCCTCTGGCCACGGCGGCGCGCTCACGCTGAAGGAGCTCGGCGATGTCATCGATGAGGGTCTCCTCGGAGGAGACGACGCCGTACTCCACGTGCCGGGCGTCAAGCACCTGCTCGACGGTGGATCGCCACTGCTCGCGCACCAAGCCGGCCTGGGCCGCCAGGTGGGCGTCGGAGCGCAGGAAGGCCGGGATCTCGAAGGGAAGGTCGATGTCCCGACCGCGGCCGCCGTCCGGACGCAGCGGGTCATCGTCCTCGATCTGCACGACGATCACCTCATGCTGGATCGACAGGCGCCTGAGCCAGATCGCGGCGTCGGGGCCGGGATGGGCGGTGTCGGTGATCAGGACGACGAGGCTACGACGACGGTGCCAGGTGCTCACCCGCTCCATGAGACGCGGCAGGCTGGAGGCGGGAGCCCCGGGCGCCAGCTCGAAGACGCCGTCGGGGGCACCATCGACGGGCACATCGAGATCCTCGAAGGTGCGGGCGAGCAGAGTCAGCAGGGTCTCGACGTGCTTGGCCCCCGAACGCGCTGGGCGCGAGATCGTCCGGCCGGCGTCCCCGGCCACGAGCGCCACCGAGTCCCCCCGCATCCGAGCCAGGTAGGCGAACACCTCGGCGACCCCGAGGGCCAGGTCGCGCTTGTCCTCCCCGGAAGGGGCCATCGCAGCCATGGTCCGGCCGGTGTCCACGGCCAGGACCAGCGACATCATGGACTCGCGCTGGTAGCGCTTGATGACTGGCTGTCCCAGTCGGGCGGAGGACTTCCAGTCGATGTCGGAGATATCGTCCCCGGGCCGGTAGAAGGACATGTCGTCGAAGTCCTGGCCGCGCCCGACGAAGACCGACTTGTGGCGCCCGTCGAGCAGCCCCGTGGCCCGTCGCAGGGTCGGCAGGCTCAGGGCGGCGCGCAGACGCTCGATCCGCGCGCCGCGCCTCCCCTCGCCGGGACCGGGATCGGGTGCTCCGGCTACGTCAGGTGCCTCCATACTCATCACTCAGCTGGTCCCCACCGGGCTCAGGGCGTGGGGACGGCGGCGAAGATGGCGTCAATGATCGCCTCGGGGGCGATGCCGTCGGCCAGGGCGTCATAGGTGAGCACCAGCCGGTGGCGCAGTACCCCGTGGCGCAGCAGGCGCACGTCGTCGGGGATGACGTAGGTGCGCCCCTCCTGGAGGGCGACGGCCTGAGCGACCTTCATCAGCGCGATACCGCCACGCGGGGAGGCACCCACACGCACCTGCCGGTCCAGGCCGGGAACCGGCCGGGGTCCTCCGCCACGGGAGGTGTTGATGAGGGCGACGATGTACTGCTTGATGACGGGGTCGACGTAGACCCGTTCGGCGGCTCGTTGGAGCCACTCGACGTCGTCGGTGGAGATGGGACGCCCGGTCACGGGCTGGTCGAAGCTGCCGTTCGAGATGCGGTCCAGGACGTCGGCCTCCTCCGAGGGCCGCGGGTAGGTGAGCACCTCCTTCATGAGGAAGCGGTCCATCTGGGCCTCGGGCAGGACGTAGGTGCCCTCCTCCTCGATGGGGTTCTGGGTGGCCAGGACCATGAAGGGGTGGGGCAGCGGGTAGACGACGCCGCCGATGGAGGTCTGACGCTCCTGCATGGCCTCGAGCATGGCCGACTGGGTCTTGGCGCTGGAGCGGTTGATCTCGTCGAGCAGGACGATGTTGGCGTGGACCGGCCCCAGCTGGGTGGTCATCTCACCGGTGGAGGAGTTGAGGATCTGGGTGCCCACGATGTCGTTGGGCATGAGGTCCGGCGTGCACTGGATGCGACGGAAGGAGCCGGAGACGGCGGAGGCCAGCGTCTGGGCAGCGGTGGTCTTGGCCAGGCCGGGCACGGACTCCAGCAGGATGTGGCCACTGGACATCAGCGAGGTGACCAGGGCCGTGCGCAGCTGCTCCTGACCGACGACTCGCTGGGAGAAGATGTCCGCGACGGACTTCAGCAGCACACCGGCGCGCTCGACGTCGGCGTCCCCGGCACCTCGGCGGCTGGAGGCGGCCCGGGCCTCACGACGCAGCGTCTCCCGGGAGGGCAGAGGACCGGTGTCGACCTTCTCCTCAGCCGGCGCCGCAGGCCCGGAGGGGTACCCGGGAACCGTCACCCTCGATGACGCGGGCTGCGAGGAGGGGGCGGGAGCGCCGGAGGTCTGCGGAGCGCCCTGAGGCGGGAACACAGGCGGCGGCTGGGTCATGGCCGGACCGCCCTGTCCCGCGAAGGAGCCGGCGGGCTGACCAGCCTGCTGCCGGGCAACCGGCTGACCAGCGGGCTGACCGGTCGGCTGCCCAGTTGGCTGACCACTGCCCCAGCCACCCGACTGACTGCCGGGTTGGGCGCGGTGCTCGGGCTGCATGCTCATGGTTCTCCTTGCTCGGTTCTGGCTTGATTCCTCATGCCGTGCGCTCATACCTGGATAGGCAACGCATTGGCAGGCTATACGAGCCGACGCCCGCAGGGGCACCCGAGGAGGGGAAGTCCTCCCCACAGGTCCGAGACAGCCCCACCTTTCACTGTGATGACGTCACTTCGAGGGAAATGTGAGACGAATCGTGGCCGGGCTGAAGGCGTCGGCTTCAGAGCTGACCGAGGTTCACCCGGCTTCCGGCCAGGGTCAGCCGGAGCCCGTCGTTGGTGACGATCGCACTGGTCGGACGCAGTCCTTGAGGCAGGGATCCGGAAGGAAGCGTGATCTCAGGGGAGTCCAGCCCGACGTAGCTGAGCATACTGTTCTCCCCCGCACCGACGTCGACTCCGGCCTCCTCTCCCCCCATTCGGGTGGAGGTGACGGTCAGGACCAGGTTGCCATCGGCTCTCACCGACGGCACGATCTCGGCCTCACCGCTCATGCCGAGCAGAGCGGCCGAGGCCTGGATGGTCCCCGGATCCTGGGCGCTCGTCCCAGTCCGCTTGGCCTGCAGCGTCATGCCCTGAATCTTCGGGTGCTCCCGGGCGGCGAGCGCGGTCACCTGCCGCCAGCTGATCGTTCCGGACGCCGTCACCGTATCGGTCGGGTAGGGCGAACGCAGGCTGATGTGGCTGAGGTCGACGTCGACGTCGCTGAGCGTGACCGTACCCCCGCCCTCACCCTTGGGAGTGATCTCCAGGCTCTTGGAGTCCACCGCCAGACTGTCCAGCGAGCCACCGAGGAGCTGGCGCAGGACGATACCCTTGGTGGCAATCCTCGCGTCCTCACTGAGTCCCGGCAGGGCGGATCGCACCGCGGCATCAACCTGCCCGCGCACGAGGTACTCCGCCCCAACGGCGCCTGCGGTCAGGACGACGACGAGCACCAGCAGCACCACCAGCCAACGCCGCCCACGACGCCGCACAGGGCGACGTCGATCAGGGATCAATGAATCGCGCTCCTCGGAGTCGTCCGCCACGATCTCCTCGAGCAACACCTCCTGCGACTCGCTCGCGTCGCTCGGGCTCTCGAGCACGTCGTTGTCATCCCGCTCGTCTGTCATACCTCGCACCTCGTCAATGCCTCGATGCCGCAGGCGAGCTCTGGGCCACTGGAGCAGTGCTCACCGAGCGCGCGGGCTCCTGGCCGGCGGCCGCCTGATTAGCGGCCTGCTCCTCATCAAGCATGTAGAGGTCCTCGGCCGTGACCATGAGGGTGGACACGGCGTGCTCCACCAGGGCGGTGCGCCGGTTGGAGGCCGCCCCGGCCACGCGTCCGCCGCGCAGCCCGCGCACACCCACCCGGTCGAGCTTCTCGCAGACGTTGTCGAGCTTGCGGTTGAACTTGGTCAGCGGCCAGCCCAGGCGCGCCGCGGCCGCCGCGGAGGAGGGGATCTCGGCTGCCCCGGTCCCGGCCCGTTTGAGCACCGGCTCGGACAGTGCCAGGACGAGCAGCAGCTGGGAGCGGGTCATCGGGGTCACCCCGATGGTGGTCTGGCCGGAGGACTGACGCACGCCGTCGATCCCGGAGAAACGGTCCTCCCCGGAGGTGATGAGGTTGATCTCGTAGGTGGTCGGGCCGGCGGAGAAGGTGAGGATGACCCGGGGGAAGACCAGCGGCATGCGGGCGCCCGGGGCCAGTCGGGACTGGACCAGTCCCTCACCGTCGGTCAGGGTGGCCGACAACCGCGACCCCTCGTTGGCGATCCACCAGAGGTTCTCGGAGTGGGCGAAGACCAGGAATCGGCGGTGGAGGTAGGGGTTGTCGTCAATATCGAGGTCTCCGCCTCGGCCGATGACGAAGGCGTCGGCCGGAGCGACCCGGTAGATCTCTCCGGAGAAGTCCAGGACGAGCTCGTCGGGCTGCTCAGGATTGACCTCCGGCATCTCTGTCCACGTCAGGTCGCTCATGAATTCTCCTTCCACGGTCCCGGCTCATGATCGGCACCCGGGTCCAGTCTTACTGAGAAGCCGGAGCCGCACCGGCGAAGCACGACCACTTGGACAGTGACCTCAGCCACTACGGAACCTCAGCCACGACGGCGGGTCAATACGGAGCGTCACCCCGTCGCCGACGTCCATGAGGTCCCCCATGAAGACCGGCGTCGGCATTCCCGGTCCCAGCAGGACCGGCGTCGCACCGGGGCGAGCCAGGACCGTGCCGTTGGACGAGCCCAGGTCCTGGGCCAGGATGCTCCACCCCGAGGTCGTGAGCATGAGGTGGGAGCGCGAGACCATGTGCTGCGGGCTGGCCACCGGGACCAGGGTCACGATGTGCGGATCGCCCCCGGCCTGCACCTGGGGGGCGCGTCCGATGACGACGTCGCCGGCGACCTCGACGGCGGCGCCGGTCGACAGGGTCAGCGTGGCCAGAGCCGGCCGGCGCACGTAGGAGATCACTCCCGTCAGGGGCTGGGAGCAGATGAGGCACTCCCGGAGCTCGGGAGGACTGGCGTGTCCCTGGGGGCAGATCGAGGCCCGCACGGGGGGCGCCGCGATCAGCGCCGCCTCGGAGGCGGAGACGACCTCCGTGTCGGGCAGGGCCTCCAAGGGCTGGGGCTCCCGGACGGGCTGGGGCTGCTTGCTCTTGGAGTTGTCCGGTGCAGTGGGGGTGTTGGCCGTCGGACTGCCGCCCGAGCTCGCCGAGGGGGCGGTGGGGGCCCGGTGGGCGCCGCGCCGCCGACGCCCCGAGCCGGGCTCCGGCTCGGGGTAGTCCGGGAACGGGCTCACGTCACCGGTGTCCAGGCCCTCCGCAGTGGCCTCAGTGTTCTCCGGGTGCTGCTGCTCCGGAGGCTCGAAGGGGTCGTCGGGGTCCTCCCAGACACCCGTCTCCAGCAGCTCGGGAGCCGAGTCCGCGGACCTGTCGGATTCGGCACGAGAAGCAGCCTCGACAGGAGAGGCCACGACGGGAGAGGCCACGGCGGAAGAATCGGCCGGGGCGGGAGAAGGCACCTGCAAGGGCTCCGGGGCCGTCTCCTGGGGCGAGCCCGAGACCGGGGAGATCGGGGTGATCGGTTTGAGCAGCGTGGTCTCGTCACTGGGCTCGGCCGGGATGATGCCGGTGGGCTCCGATGCCATGGAGCGCGGGGCCGGGCGCCGCAGCGCTGCGGCCTGCGAGGGCGCGGCGTCCTGAGGGGAGGGCCCGCTCGAGGCCGCCGGGGCCGCCGGCCCCACCGTCGGCAGGTAGGTGCCACCCAGGGCCTGCAGGACCCGCAGGCCGGTCTCCACGGAGACGCCACCGGGCTCGCAGCCGGCAGCCGGGTTGATGACGGCGGTCCCGTCAACGCCGTCGACCCGCAGAGCGCCATCCGACAGGCGCGTCAGCCCCTCGGGCAGCGGGACGCGCTCACGTGGCGGGCAGGGGGAGGGAACCGGGGAGTCCGTCACCACGCCCCCTGACTGCTCGCGCCACCGAGGGATGGCGTGTGCGCCGTCGATGGAAGAGCCGGCACCTGGAGGGAGTCGACGACGATGGCGGTGGTGTTGTCATGCCCTCCGCCCTCCAGGGAAGCGGCCACGAGGAGCTCGGCCGTGCGCTGCGCCGTGCAGCCTGCCGCCAGCACGGTGGCGATGGCTTCGTCGTCGAGCTCGTCACTGAGCCCGTCGGAGCAGATCAGGAACCGGTCCCCGGCGGCCACCGGAACGGTGTAGAGGTCCGGGACGCCGGAGTCGGCGATACCTCCGCCCAGCGCCCGGGTGACGATGTTGCGGCGGGGGTCGCGGCGCGCCTGCTCGGGGGTGAGCTCACCGGTCTCGATGAGAATCTGGACCCGGGAGTGGTCACGGGTGACCTGGGAGAGCATGTCGTCGCGCAGCAGGTAGACCCGGGCGTCCCCCACGTTGAAGATGACCCAGGTCGGTCGCGTCACCCCCTGCTCGTCCACCATCCAGGCCAGGATGACGCCGGCGATCGTCGCTCCGGGCAGGTAGGCGGCGTGGGACGGGATGGCGATGATCGCCTCCTGCGCGGCCACCACCGCGCGAACCACCGTGTCGACGTCGGTGACGATCGTCCCGGCCAGCGAGTAGAGGGAGTCAAGGGCCACCTGCGTGGCCATACGGCCGGCGGCGTGCCCGCCCATCCCGTCGACGACGACGAAGGCCGGAGCGATGGCGAGGTAGCCATCCTCGTTGATCGTCCGCAGGCGCCCCACGTCAGTGGCCGCACCGACAACGACCTCCGAGGCCCTGATGCCGTCCTCACCGCGGATCGCGATGGCATCGGCATCAGCACGAACGTGCTCGGTCATCGGCTCCCTTTCCCTTGCGTCGCATGCACTCCCCTAGTAAACCCCAGCACCCCGTCCGGAACCACCGCACCACCGCCCCCAATTCCATCATGTGGGAGCCTGCACCGAATCGCAGGCGGCGGCGCCGGCCCCCGCTGCGCCCGCAGACCGGGCCCCTCCGCCGCCGCCAACGGCGACGATCCGCCGTCGTGAGACACTGACGAGCTGCGGCCGTGACCCGTCAGGCAGTCGGAGTCACGGTGTCCTCAGGTAGTCTTCCAACGTGGCCGGCTGACCGACCCACATGCCGCCGAGATGGTACTGCGTTCCCTGACTCGGTATCACGGGTGGCCCGAACCCGACCCACGACGGCACCAGGTGCCGGTCACAACCTGGACCGACGTCGTTTTCCCGACCCTCGAAGGACCCAGCATGTCTCAGGCCAAGGACGAGCTTGTCGCGCGAGCGCAGGATCCCAATGCAGAGTTGGAGACCCTCCACCAGCTGGCACAGAACTACCCCGGCCTGCGCCCCTACATCGCCGCCAACCCACGCACCTATCCCGCTCTCCTGGAGTGGCTGGGAACCCTGGGGGACCCCGCGGTCGACGCAGCCCTGGCCTCTCGCGGCAGTCAGCCCCAGTCAGCGCCGTCGGCGCAGTCATCGCCTCAGCTGGCAGTAGTCTCGCCCCCCGGCGCCCAGCCGAGCGCACCATCGGCCAGGTCCTCCGAGGCCCCCACGCAGGTGACCCTGCCCCGTTCGCTCCAGCCCGGCAGCGCGTCCTCCGGCACCTCTGCGATCTCCGCCACCAGCTCGAGGAGCGCCGCGAGCGCACCGAGCGCCTTCAACGCAGCCGGTGCGAACACACAGGTTGACGGCTTCCAGGCCGCGGGCGACCCGACCGTCTCCGCCCCCACGTCCCGCCCCGCCCAGGCGATGGCCTCCCAGTCGCCGGCCCGGCCGGTTCAGCCCGCCCTGCAGCAGACCTTCCAGCAGTCCGCGAACGTCTCCCAGGCGCAGAGCCCGGTCATTCCGGCTCCCGTGCAGCAGGCCCCCGCAGTGACCGGCGACGACGGCGTCTTCGGCGTCGGCACCGAGGACGACGACTCCCAGCCCCCCTCCTCCTTCCTGACCTCCAACCGCATCCTGCTCATCCTGGCGCTCCTGGTGGCCACCGTCCTGGTCTTCCTGGCGACCTGGTACCTCTCCGGGGGCAGCGGCAAGGGCTCGGCCGCCGACTCGGGCACCGAGGCCCCGGCCGACTCCGGCCAGGCCGCGGCTCAGGACAGCCCCTCCCCGGCCTCCCCGTCCGCCTCCCCCAAGGCCTCGGCCACCCCGAGCGCCTCGGCGACCCCCACGTTCAAGGCGCCGGCGCCCGCCAACGCCCAGGAGCTGTCCGCCTTCGACGCCCCCAGCGGCAACATCACCTGCACCCTGAACGACCAAAACGTCACCTGCGTCATCAACGAGCACGCCAAGACCAATTCCTGCGACTCCTCGAAGCCGCTGACGGTCACGATCGACGCCGATGGGAAGTCCAGCCAGAGCTGCGGGTCGACCTTCTCCACCAAGGGCGTCAGCCTCAGCTACGGCTCGGCCGCCAAGCACTCCGCCTTCGCCTGCGAGTCGACCGATCAGGGCATGCACTGCTGGAACCAGGTCAACGGTCAGGGCTTCACTCTCAGCCGACAGAGCGTCACCTCCACCACCCACAGCGGCAACTGATCACTCTTACCCGAGGTCGGAGCCCCGCCCGTCGGGGCTCCGACCCGTTCTGTCAGCCTCACCTTCCAGCAGCACACGACGTCCGACATGGCCACCTCCTACCGAACGATCCTCATTCACCCCGGTGCCCGCTCCTTCACCAGTGCCGGGCTCATCGCCCGTTTCCCCATGTCCATGGTGGGGATCTCCACGATCCTCGCGGTCGAGGAGCTCTACGGCTCCTACACGGCCGCGGGCCTGGTCAGCGCCGCGAACTTCGTGGCCATGGCCATCGGGGCACCGATCCTTGCCCGCTGCGTCGACCGCTACGGCCAGTCGCGGGTCATGCTGCCCGCGGTCCTCGTGTCGTCCTTGAGCCTGGTGGGGCTGGTCCTCGCCGCCGCCATGCGCACGCACCTGGGAGTCTTGGCCGCCCTGTCGGCTCTGGCGGGAGGGTTGGCCGGTTCCATGGGCTCACTGGTGCGGGCGCGCTGGACGGCGATGCTCACCCGCCCCGAGGAGGTTCACGCGGCCTTCTCCCTGGAGGCGGCCCTGGACGAGGTGGCCTTCATTCTCGGGCCGGTGCTGGCCACGGCCCTGTGCACGACGCCGCTCCTGCCGGTGACCTCGGGCTGGGTGTGCTGTGTGGTGATGCAGCTGTTCGGAGGGCTGTGGTTCCTCAGCCAGCGCGCCACCGAGCCCACGCCGCACCCGACTCGACGGCGCACCGCTGAGGCCGCCGAGCAGTCGGATCAGGCCGCGGAGCACCCTGCGGTGATGCGCTACGGCGCCATGGTGTCCATCGCCGTCGTCTTCCTCATCCTGGGGGCCCTGTTCGGGGCCAACGACGTCGCCGCAGTCGCCTTCGCCACCGAGGCAGGGCACAAGTCCGCCTCGGGACTCATCCTGGCGGTGTGGGGCGTGGGCTCCTTCGTCGCTGCCCTCCTCTACGGCTCGCGCACGTGGGGGTGGCCGCTGTGGAAACAGCTCATGGCCGGGCTGGTGGGGCTCGCGGTGGGGGCCTCAACCTTCGGTTTCGCACCGAGCCTGGTGGTGCTGTCCGTCCTGGCCCTCTTGACGGGGCTGGCCATCGCCCCCACCCTGACCAGCGGCAACAACATCGTGCAGGTGACGGTGGCCCCCTCCCAGCTGACCGAGGGCCTGGCCTGGGTGAGCACGGCGCTCAACATCGGGGTCTCGATCGGCTCCCTTCTGGCGGGGCAGGCCACGGACGCCGGCGGCTCGCGCGCCGGGTACCTGGCGGTGGCCGCCTTCGCCTGGGGCGCCGTCGTGGTTGGTCTCCTGGGGCTGTCCGCGCTCAGGCGAGCACGGACCAGCGGCTCTCTGGGCGGTCACTGAGCGACGTCGGCGGGCGGCTCGATTCCCAGCGCTCTTGGTGCCTCTTCTACACTCAGCACGATGCCGATCGCAGGAAATCCACAACACGTCTCCCGTCCCTCCCAGTCGGGCACCGGCCCCACGGACCACCCGGCCCCTGGGAGCGGGACGCCTGCCGCCCGGCCTGCGCGGCTGGTGGCGGCTGCGCGCGCCGTCGTCTCAGCGCCCGTCGTCGCCGTTCTGGGGTGGCTGGCCCTGCTGGTGCCCGCCTACTGGTCCCTGGTGGATGACACTGGCCAGTGGCTGTTCAAGCTGGACTCCTTCGTCTACTACGAGGCCGTCCGTCAGTGGCTCGACGGCGGGGACCTCTACAGCTGGTACGCCAACCCGGCCCAGCATCTGTGGCCCTTCACCTACACGCCCCTGGCGGCCTGGGTGATCGCGCCACTGACCTGGATGTCGTACCAGTCGGCCACCGTGCTGCTGATCGTGGCCACACCGCTGTGCGCCGCCGTGACCACCTACGCGGTTCTCAGGCGCTTGGGAGTCGGGTCCTGGATGGCCCACACCCTGTCGCCCTGGCTGGCACTCATCGGGGTCATCGCTCTGGAGCCCTTCCCCAAGACCATGGAGTATGCGCAGGTCAACGCCATTCTCATGGCGCTGGTGGCCGTGGACCTGTTCCTGGTTCCCCAGCGCTCGCGCTGGCGCGGGGCCCTCAGCGGCCTGGCCGCCGCGATCAAGCTGACGCCGGCGGTCGCGATCCTGGTGCTCCTGGCGCGTCGGGAGTGGCGGGCGGCGGCCACCATGGCGGGCAGCGCCGTCGGGCTGACGCTCCTGGCCGCCCTGGCGGCCCCCACCGAGTCCTGGGAGTTCTTCACCTCGGCCATGTGGGATCCGGGACGCGCCGGTTTCGCCGACTACTCGGGCAATCAGAACCTCAAGGGGGCGATCGCCCGGGGCCTGCCGGAGTCAGCCTGGAACCTCACCTGGGCGGCCTGCTCCCTGCTCGCTGTGGTGGCGGCCTGGTTCCTGTGCCGCCGACTGGATCGGTTGCGGGGGGCCGGCGACGCGGCCAAAGGTCCCGGGCAGGACGACGGCCTGGTCCTGTCCCTTCAGATCAGCGTGGTCATGGTGCTCGGCCTGCTCATCTCCCCCATCTCCTGGTCGCACCACTGGGTGTGGTGCCTGCCCGCGCTCATGTCGGTGGCGGCGGCGACCTGGCGCTGGCGCTCGACCGCGCTCGGTGTGGCCGGCGCCGCCGGGTTCCTCGTCTTCGTCCTAGCGATGCAGTGGTGGTTCCCCGAGCAGAACCACGTGGAGCAGAACTGGCCCACCTGGGCCAAGGCCGTCGGCTCGAGCTACACCTGGTGGGCGCTGGGCTGCGGGGCCGTCCTGTGGTGGGTGAGTGGCCGGCGGCTGAGGGCCCTGCGCCGCTGAGGGGCGCTGAGGGGCGCTCGCGGTCGTACCTTATGCCTCGCGTTCGGGGGTTCAGGGTACGAACCGGAGACCTACCCTACGAACGCACAAGATCGGAACCACTGAGTCGTCTAGGATCCAGGGGTGCCCCTCTCCGACATCGCCCGCGCCGTCGAGGACCAGTTCCATCGCGACACCGTCCCCGTCCTCAAGCGTCAGGGCTGGCGCCCCCGCGTCATTCCCTACGACGGCTACGGCACCAGCGCCCCGGTCCAGCCCGGCCCGACGGCGCAGCGTCACCAGGAGCAGCACCAGGACACGGCGACCCAGCGCAGCGCGGCCGGAGCCCACCGGCCCTCCGCCTCAGCATCCCGCGGGACCTCCTCCGGCTCCTCCCAGCCCACCCGACCCGCCTCTATGGCCCGGGTCCTGGCCCGCATGGTGATGCGCCCCCAGGACGCCCCCGCCGAGGGGCCGCTGTTCCGCTCCCTGCCCGACGCCCTTCCCGTCAGCGCCGCCCAGGCCCGCAGCTTCGCCATGACCGGTCTGCTCGACGCCCAGCGGGGCTGGCGCCTGTTCATTGAGGTGCCGGTGGCCTTCCTGCCGGTGACGGTCCACGTGGGCCAGGCCAGTGTGCGCACCCGGGCAGACCGCGGCGGCTACATCGACGTCGTCGTGCGCGATCACGGCCTGGAGCCGGGCTGGCACGAGGCCAGGATCGAGGCGACCGGGGCGCAGGCGGTCGCCGCCAAGGTTCTCATCATCCCCGAGGGGCCGCGCCTGGGCATCATCTCCGACATCGACGACACCGCCATGGTCACGCACGTCC
>ERZ772807.555-NODE-555-length-23116-cov-3.937253_pt1 | contig 23116 bp, 35 predicted proteins | sample MGYA00511472_ERZ772807 | MGnify/ENA primary metagenome ERZ772807 (study PRJEB29015, sample SAMEA2737947) | human oral metagenome | biome: human oral; feature: human-associated habitat; material: dental | place: China | collected 2039 ...
ATGGTCAGGCCGCTGTTGTTCACGGTAGTGTTGCCGGTTTTCAGGCTGCCTGCATCATCACGCCAAATGTACGCTCACATGCAGCTTTAAACGCCCTTTAAACGTATTGGTGGTGCCGTTAATTTTGTCGGCTTCCAACAATTCGCGCGCAGCGTCTTCCAATTGCGGCGGCACAACCAGCAGGCTGGGCTTCACGTTCAGCACATAACCGCCGTCTGCCTTAATCGTCATCATCTGCGCGATGATTTTTGCCAAATTGGCGCGGTTAAGCGCGGTTTTTTCCGCCATGTGCGCCAGCTGCCACAAACCAAAGCCCGCGTTGCAACGGCGACGGCTGCCATATAAATACACATCCTCCATAAACACCTTATCGGATTTGGATGGGTCAAACTTGGTTTCAAACTCGGGCGCGGTGCGTTCTTGGAAAATCAAAGGCTTCAAGGTTTTGCTGTCGTCCACCACATACCAAGTCGGCGCATCGTTGTCCGTGCCCGTGGTGATGTTGCTCGCAGGCGTGTTCGCCCCTGTGCCATCGTTGTTGGCAAACACAGGGTGGTCGGCATCAAAAAAGTTCTGCCCGTCGTAGCACAGCGTGGTTTTGCCCTTGGGCAGCAAGCCCCACACCAAATCATCCGCCAGCGCGGCAGCCGATTCGCCCATCGCCTGCATCATCGGGCGGTACATGCCCACTTGGTCGTCTTCAATATCGGTGCGCTCCACGCCCACCGTGGCTTCAAATTTCTTGTTTTCCAAGCTCATCGCCTGCTTCGCCATCTTGCCAATTTGGCGGCTGCCCACCCATTCGCGCATTTTGGGAAACTTGCCCAGCCATGCGTAAGTGTTGGTGGCGGTGCTGCTGGGAATGGTCATCGCAATCGTGGCATAGCTCGGCTGCACGCTTTCCAAACCATTTTGAAACTCTTTGCGAAACTGCGCGGTCAGCGCGGTCAAAATCGCGGCTTTATCCATGTGGATTTCCTTGTGTTAAAGGTTAAAAATTACTTATTGTTTTCAGGCTGCTTTATTTTCAGGCTGCCTTATCGCCGTTTGCACCGTGAATCGTTTGGGCAAAATCGGCTTCGCTCATGCCCAGCATCTTGGCAGCGGCTTTTTGCTCCGCCGTTAAAGCCGCCACTTTATGCGCATCACCCGCGCCCGCTGCCTGCGTTTGCGTGTTGCCCGCTAGCGCGGCAATCGGCTGCGCCTGCTCAATAAAACCCGTCAAAAACGCCAAGCCATTAGGCTGTTTCAACACCCCTTCTGCCCATTCCTTTTGCGCAGGCAGCAATTTACCCGCCGAAAGCGCAGCGGTAATCAGCTCCGCACCCTTATCGGCATCGCGCTGGGCGGTCAGCGCAGCAATTTGCTGTTGCAAATCCTGCACCACGCTCACAGGCGCGTATTGGGTTAAATCAGGCGTGTTTTGCGGCGCGTTTTGCGCCTGCGCCACCTGCGCCGATAAGGCGGCAATTTTTTCGTCCTTGTCAGCCAAGTCTTGAAACACTTGCGCGTTCAAGGCGGTGGTTTGGGGTTTGGCTGCCAGCAGCGCGGTTAAAGCGGCTTTCAATTGGTCTTCATTTGCGCCGGGCAAGCCAAAAAGCTGTTGCAATAAAGTATTCATCGGGTTTTGCGTCTCCATCGGTTGAAAAAATTGCGCGCTGGCGGCAGCGAGCACTTCGTCCATGCCATCGAGCGCGGGATAATTGGTTAAAGCTGCGTGCAAAATCTTGCGCACAAAGCCTTGCGTGTCATAGGCAAACACCGCCGAAATATAGCGATACTCGCGCTGGGCAATCAGGCGGCGGGCGTTATCGGTCCAGTCCACCTCGGCAAACAAACCGCGCGGGGTAAATTCCAGCCACGTCATCCACCCCGCCGCAGGTGCAGGCTGCCCATTGGTTTCCTTGTGCAAGGTTTGATGCTCATAATCCACCACCAGCTGCGTGCGCGCTTGATTCGCCAACGCCGCCACATCATGCCCATTCTCTTCGGTTAAAAACCAAGCAGGCGCATCGGTGGGTCGCCCATCAATCGCGCGAAATTCGCCATAGGGCAAAAGCTGAATGCGGTTGCCCATCTGCTCCATCACTTCAAAGCTGCAAGCGGCCAATGCCCAAGCAGGCTGTTTTTTGCGTTTCATCGGTTGTCCTTTATGGGATGTGGCGATTATGCCCACCATCAAGCAAGGACAAAGAGAGGCACGCTTGCGCCCCCATTTTTGGCGCAGCAGCCCAGCGCAAAAAGGCAGCCTGAAACCATCGGCAAAAATGGTTTCAGGCTGCCTTGTTATCAAAGGGTAAGCGCATAAAGCGCAATAGCGTTTAAAAGCCGTTTAAAACGCGCAAGAAGCGCGATGCACGGTTCAGGATAGGGATAGATAGCCCCCGCGCAAAAAAACGCGCCAAACGCGCGTTTTTAGGGGTGTTCTGTTCTAGCTGATTAAGTTGGCAAAATAATCCTGCACATCATCCAGCAAATCCTGCTTATCCTCACCCGTCAATTGCAAAAACGGGCGCGCAGGAATAAACACCGCATTGCCACGTCCCGCCCAGCCGCCAAATTGATGAATCGCCGCATATATCATATTCGTGCCCACCAGCGCGGTATCGTTGTCCGATAGCTCATCTATGCTTTGGCGCAGCGCACCCGTATCGTTCAGCGGAATACCGCTGCGATGCTTCACCGCCAGCCATTCGGGGCGGCCACCTTGCTTAAAATTCTGCGCCACCGCATAGCGCATCGTGCCCGCCAGCCGCCGCATCAGTAAATAGCGGTTATCGCTTACGCCACGCGACAAGCGTTCTATTTGGTTCTGCACCACAAAAAGGTTGTCTATTTGGATTTCAATCATCTTGTTTCATGGGGTTAAGTGGGGTTAAAATACCAACAGCAAGGGGTAGTTTCCAAATGGTAACGGTTACGGCGCAGCTGGCGTTAGTATTATGTGGGTTCGAGTCCCAACGCCCCTTGCTTTCAATCTTCTAATGCTTTCCCCCAAATCAGCTCGTGTTGTTTTAAAGACGCATTCCAACTAAAAATCTTGCCACCAGTTATCACAATATTCATTTTGCGTTGGCTTTTCTTATCTGCTCTATCCAAAAGCAACACCAATTTCCCTTTTTCGGTTTCATATACAAACCACAAAACAGGCTTATTCTTATTCATTTGCAAATACACCGCATCAGGATTTTGTAGCAGAGTAGGGATTTCGCGTAACACATCATCGGGCAGGGCTTGCCCTCGCGCAATTTTCCCTTCGCGCATGGCGTGGGTTATATCCGCATCGCCCATGCTAATCACAGCAGATTGCGGCATCAAACCACGCTTATCTAGCGCATCCAAAACGGATGGCGATAACACGCCAATATGCAGCATTTGATTGCTGCCAAAATGGTTTTGCAAATAATCAAATCGTTCACGAAACTGCTGTGCAATAGCTTGGGAAAAAACAGGGTCTTTCAACGCCTCCCCCACCGCCATGCTTGCCAGCCTAGGCGGCAAATCCACCGCCCGCTCCATCTGCAATTGCCCCAGCTGCGCCAAATGGCTTTTGCCCACATTATGGTCAAAGCCCTTGTCGGGGGCAAAACTGCGCCCATCAGGCAGTGTGATGCGCGTGCGTGTGTGGTTTTGCCCTTTGCGGTTGGTGATGGTTATCTCGCTAAACTGCTCGGGCTGGCTGTGCGACACGGTTAGCCCGCTGCGTGCCACATCGCGTGGTGCAAGCGCAATCACATGGCAGCGGCAGCGAAAGCCATTAGGCGGGTAGAAATAATCCCAAAAAGGGTCATCAATGGGATACACCAAATCATCCAACGCACGATGCGCAGGGCGCGTGCGCTCATCATTGATGGCACTGTATTGCAAATAGGGGCGCGCGTCTTTGTTCTCTTGCAGTTTTTGCCAAACGCTCGCCATGCGCGCGTTGGTCATCTGCGTTTGGAAGATGGTTTGCAAGCGATGGCGCGTTAAGCCTGTGCCCACAATTTCGCCTGTGCTTTGTTGCACCATATCGCCCGCTTTATCCAACGCCAAGCCGCGCTCTTTCAGCATCGCCAGCATATTTTTGCGCCATGTGGCAAACGGCGTGCCCTCTGCCGCGCTTTGGCGCAAGCTGTTCAACACATCACCCACAATCTCTTGTTGATATATTCCCGCAATGCTGCGCGCCTTGGCGGCTGCTTGGGCAACGGCTTCGCTGGCGTTTTGCGGCAAAGGTAGGTTCAGGCTGTCAAAATAGCGCAACGCCCCCTCGGGCGGCAGGTTTAAGGCTAGGGAAAGATTGGGTTGCATAGGGTTTCATTCAAAAAAGGTTCAATAGCATTTTCAGGCTACCTACGGCTGCGCTCGCCCCCACAAATCCGCCACAAACAACACCCGCGTTAAAGCCTCTTGCAAGCGGCGGGTGTCCAGCGTGGGGTAGGCGGCGATTAAGCGGTTTTCCACTTCTTCATAATCCTCGCCATCCGCCAGCGCGCGTCCCAAATCTTGCAGCATCGGTTCAAGCTGCGCGGCAAACGCTGCCTCGCGCAAATAATCTTCCACGCCGTTTTCAAACGCCACATCCCAAGCAGGGGCAACTTGTCCTTGCGCATTCAGGGCAACATGGCGGTAGTTCAATGCGGCGGATGGGTTTTCAGGCTGCTTGGGCGCGTTTTTTGCGCCTTTTTTGTCATCTGATGCCCGCCCCAGCAGCATCTCGCCGTCCAGCGCATCGGGAATCGCCAGCTTGTCGCGCGCCCAGCGCTCGGGAATCTGCACGCCCACATCCACCAATTTCGGCAACGCTTCGGCAATCGCCGCCAAATCCGCCGCTTCGCGCGTGTCAAATTCAAACTGCGGCAGGCGTGTGTCTTCGCCAAAGGCAAAGTTCACCCGCAAAAAGGGTTCTAAAATTTGCTGGTTAATGGTTTGCGCCAAACGCCGCGCATCGGCCACCAGCAAATCATGGCGCACTTCGTTGTGAATCAGCCCCAGCGCGTTGGTGCTGGCTTTGCCGTCCGCCCCGCTGGTTAAGGTTTGCCCCAAAATCAGCCGCGTGGCAGATTTTTCACACCATTCAATCATGGTCATAAAAGGGTTGTTGCCCGCTGTCGTGCCCGATGCCGCTTGGTGCAGCTCAATCATCATGCCATCGGGCATAATGCCCGCCGCGTTGTGCCCAATCTCGGCAACGGCGCGCAGCAGGGTTTGCTTTTCCTTTTCCGTTGCCCCCGCGCCATATTTGCCAATGCGGATCGGCATGCCGTAAAGCTCCAAAAATTCAGCAAAATCGTGCACCGAATAATGCTTAAACATATACAGCCAAGCCAGCGTGCGAAACAGTCCATTGCGCGCTGCCTGCACGCTGCGGTTTTTATGCCGGTGCACCACCCAGCCCATCGGCCACAGCATCTCGCCCATGGAGTTGCTGGGGGTTTTCAGCAGCAATGTGTCGTGGTTATCCCAGCGAAACCAGCTTTGCGCAATGGGGTTAAAGCGCGCGGGCGTTTTCAGGCTGCCCTGCATCTGCCAAGTGATTTCCAGCGCAGCAAAGCCATGCCCCACCGCATCCATCAAATCCATCAACAAATCGTCCATGTGCGCCAAATTATCAAAATAGCTTTGCGCCGCCTCGGCAAGCTGCTGCTCGGCAGGGTTCGCCCCGCGCGGCTCGGTAACACGCCAGTCCAGCCCCAGCACCGCCATCTTGCGCGTGGCAAGGGCGGCGGCAATCGCGCTGTCGCGCTCTTCCATATCGGTAAACAATTCATGCTGCGCCTGAATATCATTGCCCTCGGCATCGTCAAACAGCGCGCGCAACTTAGCGGGCGTGATAAAGGTGGAAGGGTGTTCACTAATCACGCGCCCATTAGCGGTAATCCGCGCTTCTTGCGTTTGCCGCTGGGCTTCTGGGATAGGCTGTTGCGCCGCATTTTTGGGGTGGAATTTGGGTTGTTTTGCCATGTTTTACGCCGTGTTTAAAAAGGGATTAAAGGGCTTTTCGGCAGCCTGAAAATGCTCTGCCACTATCGCGCCCACTTGCTTTTCCATTCCCTATCATCAAAATCATCATCCGCCGTGCTGTGCCATTCAATCGGCGCAGCGTTGCTGGTTGCGCCCGCCCAAAGCATTTGCAAAGCATCAGGGCCATCATCATGCGCCGCTTTGGGGAAATGGCGCAGCTGCTCAATCAACGTTGCTTGCGTGTCGTGCAGCCAAATCAAGCCGTTTGCCATGTGCGGCTGCAAAGTTTCAATGCGCAGCAGCTTATCCGCAATCGGCTTCACCGCACGGCAAGGCACAGGGTTGCCCCGCGCCGCGCTGCGCTTCACCAGCTCATCTTTCAAAAACTCTTGAAACTGCACCGTCTCCACAAACCACAACGCGCAGCGATACTGCGCATGCAAACGGATAACATCTTCAATAATCAAATCGGGCAGCCGCTTTTTAATCTGCGCGCACACCACAAACAGCTTGCCCGTGCTGCGCTGATAGCCGCCCACCAAAATTGCGCTCGGGTCGCGGCTTGCGCCTGCCTTGCCCAAACTTGGATCCAGCGCGCCAAAGTAAACCAAATCAGGCGGCAGCTCCGTCCAAAAGCGCATCGCGTTGGCAAAAGGTGCGTTTTCGCTAGACACAGGGTCGTTTTGCAGCTCGCTATCAAACGCTTCATGCCCATCGCGCACGCGGATTTTCATCAAATCCAACACGCCCCGCGCCGCCCAGCTTGTTTGCGCCCCGCGCTCCATTTCTGCCTTGTTGGCTTCATAAAACGCCTGCGCCATGCCCGCGCCCGCCGCGCCGTTGTTGCGCAAAATCGCTTCCCATTCGTCCCACAAATCCATGCGCTCAGGCCAGCGCAGCATCGCCTTAAACTTCATGCTGTGCCACATTGGGTTGTTCAACGTACGATTGAGCACGCTGTCGTAGTGCAAAATCGTGCCGATATACACCACATCAAACTTTTGCCCCACGCCGCCCAAATGCAGCACCGCCGATTTCAGCCATGTTTCCAATTTATCGCGTTGGGCAGGGTTGCGCACTTGCTCATCGTTTTCAATATCATCCAGCACCACCAAATCGGGGCGAAACGCGCCGTGGCGCAAGCCGCGCAGTTTCTTGCCGCTACCCGCCACCTGCACTTTAATATCATTAGCCGTAACCACTGTGCCCGCCTGCCACACGCGCCCCTGCCCGCAAGCATCGGCAAAATCCATCGCCAAGCGCGGGTTAAATTCCAACTCCGCTTTCACCGCTTCCAGCATCGGATAGGCTTGGTCTATGCTGTCCATCACCAGCACAATATAGTGCTTGCGATGCGTAACAATGCACCACAGCGTAAACAACTGCGTAACCAGCGTGGATTTGGCTTCGCCACGCGGCGCAGCCACCGCCTGCGCTTGGCTTTCCTTGCTTTGCAGCATTTGGGGCAGCCTGAAAAACAAAAACCGATGCAATTGCGATTGGCTCGCCGTGCGCACATAGTGCGGAAAATAAGTCTGAACAAAAAATTCATAGCCGTTTTGCGGGTCAAACACCTTTTTGCGCCGCTCGGCAATCGCAACAGGGTCGCTGGCAAAGCCGATGACTTCGGCTTCAATGGTGCGCCGCAACTGCGCGGCAAGCTGTTTAAGCGACTGGGTAAATTCTTTCAGCTTCATGCCAGTTTTTCCTGCATATACGCGCCAAACGGCTCTAATAGCTCGCCAATGGCGGCAAGGTGTTTCGGATACTTTTGCGCGGTAAATTCTGCCAACAGGTTGAGTACGCGCATCGCCGTCGCCAGCTCGCTGGTTTCAGGCAAAATCTTCTTATTCGCCGCCACCATCTTGTTATACGCATCCGCCAAGCTGCCCAAAGCCTGCACCCGCGCAATCGGGTCTATCTCCGCGCCACCGCCGTTAAGCTGTTCAAACGTAGCTTGGTATTGCACCAAAAAACCCGCCATAATCAAGCGGTTCACATCTTCCAAGCCCCCGCCCGCCATAAAATGCGCGGCGCGCACCTTATCCCAATCATCGCCCGCTTCCTTGGCGGCATATTTCCAGCTACGCGCCGTAGCAATCGGCACTTGGGCAAAGCTGGCCGCTACTTCCAATGGGCAGTTTTCAAACACATAGCGGCGGCGCACTTCGTCGCGTTTTTCTTGCGGGTGCGCCATATCACAATCCAAATTTCGCTTTAATCAACAAAATGCCCGTGGACACCAAGCCGCCCGCTGCGCCGCCCGTAATCGCCGCCACGCGCCGCGTGTCTTGGCGAATCTCGTCCATCTCGCGCTCCATGCGGCTTTGCTGTTCCAGCGTTAAATCCTGCTTGGCTTCAATCCGCGCCAGCGCGGCTAAAATTGGGTCTTTTTCTAGCGTCATGCTTTATCCGCCTTCTTGTCTAATTTATCGTTTAACCTATCCAGCTTGCTTTCCAAGCGTTCCAGCGATTTCATCACATTGCTGCTGCTTGCCGTGGCTTCCGCCTTGGTGGCGTAATCCAGCTTCACCTTGTTCAATTCGCCCTGCACCCGCTCATGCTTGGCTTCAATCGCTTCAAATTTCTCATCCAACACGCGGATAAAATGCCACAACAGCGCAATCAAAAAGCTGGTCAAAATGCCAAACGCCCATTCCATGGTTAAAAAATTTTGCGTGTTCATTTCAGGCTGCCTTGCTGCTGCCGATACCACGCCTGCCAGCCCGAAACTTGCGCTTCTAGCTTTTGGCAGTAGCCGCCGTAGCGCACGGCGTGGTCTAGCAAATGTTGGGGCGAGCCGCTGGCGGGACGCTCGGGGCGTTCGTGTGTTGCCAACAGCTCGGTGGAAACGGGCGCGATTTCAGGCTGCCTAATTATCGGCGTAGCCAAAGGCTCGGTTGTAGAGTTGCAGGCTGTGGTTGCCAATGCCGTTGTAAACAGTAGTGCCTTGATTATCTTGATGCGTGGCATTTGGGATGTCCTTGTTCAATTCGTTTTGGCGTTGTTCTAATTGCGCGCGGGTGGCAGCGAGTTGATCGCCTTGCTGCTGCGCCCATTGCACCGCCGCTTGTTGTTTTGCCAGCGCATCCGCCAGCGCGGCGGAATAGGCTTGCTGGGCTTGCAATTTCTCATCGGCATATTGGTTTTTCAGCAGCAGCGTTGCCGCATGGCACGCGCTTTGCGCCACGGCATAGCCTGCCCATGCCGATAACGCGCACGCCAACACCAAGCCCATGCAGGCAGCCTGAAACTTATATTTATTCCAAATCTTCAGCATCGCCTTGCCCCTTTTTGATTTCCGCCACCTGCGGCACGGCGGCAATACCGCGTTTAATCAGCGCGTAGCCGCCGACCATGCCGCCGTATGCCCACCATAGCCACTCGGGCGCGTTGGCGGTGTGGATAAATTTGTAGGTCATGCAGGCGGCGGTGATGTTTGCCCACAGCTTGGTGTGGCTGATTTGTCCCGTGGCGGGGTTGGCGATTAAGCCTGATAGCCATTTGAGCAACTTCATCATCGTTTCCCCTTGCGTTTCGCCCGCCGCACCGCTGCTACGCCGCTGTGGCGATGTTTACGAATTGCCACGCTGCCCAAAGGATGTAGCAGTGGGCGCGGTTGGCTTGGCTGTTTTAAGCGGGGTTCAGGCTGTGGCGCAGCAAGGCTTAACGCCGCCAACGCGCCTAATACAATAGCGTGTCGTTTCATTTTCAGGCTGCCTTTATTAGCTTTCATTGCGCGAAACCTGCCCATCGCTGTCCAACAACGGCAGATTAAAACGTTCAGGCTTGGGCGCAGATTTGCGCCCATCCGCCCAATCCAGCCACACATAGCCTGCCACACGGCTTGGCGCAAACGGCTTAATGTTCACCGCGTCGCCCTGATTGCCGCCCAGCACCATCAAATTGCCGTGCCTATCCTTGCCCACCACAAAGCCCACGTGCCCGCCGCCTTGGCGGTCAAACACCACCACGCAGCCGTAAGCAGGCTTATCCAAGCGCGTGCCTGTGTTCAGCCAGTCTTTCGCGCGATACCAATGCTTCGGCAACGCGCGCTTGGCTTCGCGGGCGCAATGGGCAACAAACGTGCCACACCACGGCGTTTCGTCATCTTGCCACCACGCGCCCAGCGCAATCAGCCAGTTGCGAATGGTGCTGTTGTGTTGCTTGCCCACAATTTCGCGCGTGCCAATGGCGCGGCGGGCGATGGCAAGCCATGCTAGTTCGGAAGGTTGTGTATTCATGCTTATTCCTTTTAGGGTTTCTTTTAGGGTTTAATGATGGTTTCAGTAGGTTGCCATCATGCCCAAACCGCAGCCGCACCAGTCAGACGCAAAGCTTCGCCCCACGCAAAAAGGCAGCCTGAAACCCCAAGCAAGGTTTCAGGCTGCCTATTTATTTCACGCCTATTTTGTCATAGCAAAAAACCGCCCAACGCGCTGCCACGTTAAACGGTTTTTAAATACTCATCAATCAAACAACGCCCCCTGCACCGCCACCGCTTCCCGCTCGGCTAAAATCTTATCCGCCGTGCGATGCGACAGCCCAAATTGCGGGCAAAGCTCCGTTAAAGCCATCGCCTTGCTGGTTTTGCCCCCATTGGTCAAAGCCGCAAACGCCGCGCGAAACCGCCGATTGCGCACCAAGCGCAGCTGCGCCGAGCAGCGCGGAATATACAGCTCATCCCCGCCAAACACCGCCGCCAGCTTTGCCGCATCCGCCGCGCCCACCGCCTTATGCAGCAGCTTCATCCGCGCCGTATTCTGCCGCCCCTTGCCAAATTTAAACCGCGCCCCGCCAATCGAGCGCACCAGTTTTTCCGCCCCATCCAGCCCGATCACCTCCGCAATCTGCCGCATGCTTTCAGGCAAACCGCCCCAATCATCTTTTTGCATTCAAACGCTCCGTATTCTGTGTTAAAATTCAAACCCATACCATTATTATTTTGAATACGCCTGCGCTTAATGCGTGGGCTTTTTTTCGCCCGTTCAACCCTGTTTCAGGCTGCCCTTTGCGCTTCCCGCCGCGCCTGATAATTCAACGCCGCCAACACCTTGCGCATCTGCTCCGCATCGCAGCGTTGCACCGTTTCCACGCCAAACATCTTGCGCGCGATGCCGTGCGCATAAGCCCAGCTTTTGCCCGTTTGCGCCAACAGCGCACCGATTTTGCGGATAAGGCCGCCGTGGTCGGCAAGGTGCAGCGGCGGGCGCACATAGGCGGCGGGGCGCGGCACAAAGCCCAAACGGCACATTTCGCGCAGTACCGCGTCCAACTCTGCCGCATCCAGCCGCGTGCTGCTGTTTTTGCCGGTTACGCGCAGCAGCACGGCGCGGTAGGTGTCGTCATCCATGTCCAGCTCTTTTTGCGCAATTTTGATTTTGGCAACCATGGCGCGGCGGCGGGTGTCATCCATATCTCCGTCTCCCTGCAAAAATAAAGATAGTGTATATAAATTAAAACTTTATGCAACTTTTAAACACAAAAAAACAGCCCGGACGCGCAGCGCGTTCAGGCTGTTGGGGTTTTTGGATTATTCGTCGTCGGCGCGGCTGGCAAGATAGCTGTAATCCGCCAAAATCAACAGCAGGCAGCCCAGCTCTTCGGTGTCCTTTTGGGTAAACGCCCTGTCCAGCAGCGCCGTGCCGAGGAATTCCAATGCGTTGTGCAATATGTCGCCCTGGCGGGGTTTTGGGGTAATCGTCATGGTTCAACCCTCCAACGGCAAAGGCTGCTGTTGCGCCTTAAACGCCAAAGCCTGCTTCATGGCGGCATAACCCGCACGCCCGTGGCGGGATTTTTCGGGGTCGGGGCGGTAAGACAACACACCCAATTCGTCCAGCAGTTTCAGCCGTTCGCGCACCGTGGTGCGGGATATGTCCAACAACTTGGCCATTTCCGGCTGTGTCAGCCCTGCGGCGTAATAGCGCGCCAAATTGCCCAATTGCGGATGCTCGCGCAGATAGGCGGCCTGTATCCTTTCGGCGCGGTCAAACGCATATTGTAGCGTTTCCCTGTCCACTTCCAGCATATCGTGCGCTGGTTCGGCCAGTCTGACCTTTGCCCATGCGCGGAACGCCTTGGCGTTCGGCGTATTGGCGAAAAAGCTCAGCAGGTTGCAGCCTGAAAGCGAAAAAATCCTTGTGTTGTAATGCTTTCCGTCAGTCGCCATCAATTTGATGGTAACTGAGTCGCCGTCCGAAAATTCGTCTATGTGGCGGTTATAAAGATTATTTACGCCGTCGCGGGCGCGTTTTTCAGAAAACCCCAAAGCCAAGCCTAACTGCTCGGCAGTCAGCCATTTTCCGCCGTCATGGTCTATGATGGCGATTTGCTCGGGGTGGAAGGATGGAACGATAGCGTTCATATTGACTCCGTGATATTTAGTTTAACGATTACCCACAGACAGGTGGGCGGGCTTCAACTACCGTATCACGACGGCGGAACGTATTCCCCTTGCGGGTATTGTATTAGGCTCTCTCGACCCGCCATAGAAACTATGGCTGCCTGAAATACAGGCGTAAAAAAGCCGCAACTGACGGGTGCGAAAAATCCGCGTGATATTTAGTAGTTGGGCTACTTTACGGCATAACGGGATTTTTCGCAAGGGTTTTGTCAGGGCTTCCATGCACACAAGGCTTGCCCTGTTGTGCGGCATTTGGCGGCGATTTTGGTATCCATCATGCTCTTCCCAAATCCGAATCAATCAGCACATACTCGCCGCTGCCATCGTCGCGGCGGTACAGCCGCACATATTCGCGCGTGGTGTGGGTGTTTAAACTGTCGGTCACGGCGGCCATGGCGCGCTGCCATTTGTCGTCGTCAATCTGCAAGCGGCGCAGCCCCAGCACCTTGCCCACGCTGATTCTGCCCTCTTTGTCCACGTCAAAGGCAGCCTGCACAATGGTTTTGAGTTCTTGGCGGCTGTCCTGCGTCCACTCGGTCAGGCACTCGTCAATCAGGGCTTTGGCCGCCTGCAGGCGCTCGTCAAACACCAACACGTCCTGCACGGCCACCAGCACTTTCAGGCTGCCGTCAAAGCTGGTTAGGGTTACGTTGCCGCGCTTGCTCGGTTTAATGCCGTATTTTTCGGCGGACAAATCCACAAAGGCGCGCACATCGTCAATCGCGTGCCGTTTGGCCTGCGCCAGCTCCCGCGCGGCGGGTTGCACGGCGGCAAAGATTTCGCGCACCAGCTCGTCGCGCGCCAAATCAATCGGCTTGATGTTGTCCAGGGGGATAAGGTTGCCTCTCGCGTCTTCGCGGTAGCGGCTCAAATCGGGTGTATTCATGGTTTTTCCTTTAAATAAAATGACTTGGCTTGTGCCAATCGGTTAAAAATCTGGTTCAGCCGCGCTTTGGCGCGCGCCCGCTCGGCTTCGGACAGGGGTTCGCGTTTTTTTTCCAGCAGCCCCGCCACGGGCTGCTCAGGGCGCGGCGGGATGAGGCGTATCAGCTGGGCGGGCTGCTGCCAGCGGTCCGCCTGCCGTATCAGGCGGCGGAAGGCTTCGGGCAGCCTGTCGGCATCAACGGGCTGCACAAACGCCCAGGTGTGCGGGGTCAGCGCTTCTTCCCACACCGCCGCCAGCGCGGTTGCTGAATCGGCAGGGGGCGCGCCCTGCAAACGCAGCACCAGCATCTTTTGCAGCCCCTCAATCATCTGGTTGTATGCCCATTCGGGCATTTTGCGCGGCGGGCTCATCGTCTCAACCCCTGCAGTTGCGCCACGGCGGACAGGGTTTGGCTGTGGTTCGGCGTTTCGGTTTCAGGCTGCCCTGCCGTCGGGTGTGCCGCCTGCAATCCCTGCCCGCGCCAGCCCGCAATGACCTCATACAGATAACCGTGCGATTTAAGGGGCAGTTTCAGGCTGCCTGAATTTCGGCGGGCGAGCAGCTCCCTAAATCCGTACAGCCACGCTTCGGCGGGGGCGGGGTATTCAACGCGCTCCCGCGTAATCGCGCCGCGCCGGATGTCGGGCAGGATATCGCCCAGCAGCTTGGCGGTGCGCGCCCACGTCAGCGAGGTTTTGGCGGGGCGGAACAGCCCGACATACTGCACCGCCAGACGGGGCAGCTCGCCGCCGACGGCGATAACCGCCAGCACGGCATCGCGGGCATCGTCGTGGGCCAGCAGCGCGTCAAGGGAGTTTTCCGCGCCGCAGCAAGGACAGCGTGTTTTCATGGCTGTCTCCCTAATGCACCACAAAGCCGCTGCTTTGCGGCTTGTCTGCCGCCAACCTTAAGATTTCCCGCATTACCCCATCCGCTTTGCGGTAGTTTTCCAGTGCGGATTCGGCCAGCTCGCGCGGGTCGCCGCCCAGTTCCGGTAGCGCACCCTCCAACATAAGTGCCAGATGCCGCCAATGGTCGCGCACGGTAAACGCGCCCACCAGTTTTCCCAATGCTTCCGCGTCGGTTTTGCCGTCGGCGGCGCTGCCCGCAACCCGCTCGCACATATTCAAAACAAAGGTGGTGTAGATGCTCAGGTTGACGCTGCAGTACACCCATCTTGCTTCACTTGCTTTCATGTTGTTTCCTTCTGTTTTTTAAACATTTTCAAAAATTTCCCGCCGTTCCACGGTTTTAACGGTCACCACCCTGCGCCGCTGCATCTGCCGGCAGTTGGCGCACCTGCGCCAGTTGCGGTTGATGGTTTGCCAGCGGTGCCAGTAATCCCCTAAGGCACATGCTCCGATGCGGCGGTAAGTTGCCCAATCCACCTCGGCAAGGATGTCTTTTTCGGTGATGCCGGGATAGCAATATTCTTCGATTTTTTTATCAAAGCCGATGCAGCAGCCGATAAAGTCGCTCTCCGCGAACCAACCGATACGCCATATCTCACCCCCATAATTAAACCTGACCAGGCGCGGTATTCCGTTTGCGGCGATTCTGATTCGTTTGGCTTTGAGATACCGGTAAATCTTGCGGTGGTATTTCGGGTCTTTCTTAGGGTTAAAGTCTTCAATATTATCAATCATTTGCTTTCTCCAACCTTGCCAGCCATCCGTCATAGTTTTCCGCCCGCTGCCGCATGATTTCGGCTTGGCGGCGTACCCAGTCTGCTTCCGTGGGGTGGCTCATGATGCGTCCCTTTCCTTGATATAAGAGTTAGGGTATTCGTTTTGCCGTACCCATCTCAGTGCTGCATAGGGTGCATAGGGGCCGTTAAAATAACGCTCTGGCTTACCCTCCCGCCGTAGCACCGCCTCGTTGCGGGTTGGGTCGTAGTCAACCGTGCCGATGGGTACGTGGGGGGTATTTTTCCAAGCCTCGAAGGTATAAATAGTGTAATGTTTCATGCGTCCCCCTCGTCCAGATAGGCGTTTGAGTGCTCCTGCCGCACGCAGTTTAGGGCGTCGGGCACGCTGGCAAAATAACGCTCCGGCCTGCCTTCCCGCCGCAGCACCGCCTCGTTGCGGGTGGGGTTGTACTCAATCGTGCCGACGGGCAGGTCGTCGTATATCCGTGCGGGCACATAAACGGTGTAATGCTTTTTCATAAGGTCTCTTTCTCGGTTAGGGTTCCAACACTTCCCCCGCTGCGGGGTCTTTTTCCCAGATTTGCATCAGCACGGCGGCTTCGTTGCCCGCGTCGCAGTGGGCTTTCAGGCGCGCCAGCGCGTATTTCGCCGTGTCAAAATGCGTGCCAAACGATGCGTCCAGTGCGTTAAGGTTGTCGCATTCCGCCACAATCACCCTTGGTTCGGGCGCGGCCAGCTCGGGGCGGGGGGCGGGGATAACCAGCATCCCTGCAAAGGCGGTGGCGCAGCAGCCGCCCAAAAATCCGCCGATAAGGTTTCGGTTCATTTTATATAGTCCTTTATAATCAAATAGTTATAGATTTCATACGGCAAAAAAATATAGCCGCACGGGTGTTCAGGTTGCCTTGGTCGGGCGTTTCGGGCAGGTCTGGCAGGCGCGCCACTGCTGCATCTTAATGGGGTTGTGAGTGGGCGCGGCACCGTTGGCCAGCGTCTCGCACTCCAGCAGCGGGATAACCTTGCCCGCGTAGGGACACGCCACCCCGCCCCAGCGGCGCAGCACCGCAGCCTTGATGGCATCCGTCCTGCCCGAATACTTGCCGTTAAGCACCAGGCTCACTGCGGTGACGCTGTATCCGATTTCGCGCGCCACGGCGCGGCGGCTGCTCTGTGCCGCGCGGTTTTGCAACAGGGCAAACCAAGACTCCTGCATATAGTCCAGCTTATTCATAGTGCACACACCTCCCCACCGCGCTCCCGCGCGCTCAGGCGGCGGAACACCGGCGCGGCGGCGGGTGCGTGCGCGGCAATGCGGTATTGCCCCGCCCCCGTTTTGTGCAGCAGCCCGCGCTTGGCGCATTGGTTGAGATACCGCGTTATCCGCACGCGGCTGCAATCGTGCGTCATGCGCACGTTGCCGTGCAGCAGCCCCGCGTCAAACGTGCCCAGTATTTTCATGGTGCGCCACATCACGGCTTCCACCGGCTCTTTTTGCGTATTCATTTTGACAGCCCCCGTTTAGGACTCTCGCCGCGATACAGCTCAAACGGCAACTCCTTGATTTTGGCCATGTCCACGCTGTCCGCACCCGCTTTTTTTGCCGCATCGGCGAGATTAACCAGATTAACCACCACCCGCCGCACGCTGCCGTGCGCCAGCTCCACCAGATGCCGCAGCACGTCCTCGCCCACCGCCACATCGGGGGCATACGCGCCCGCCAAGGCTTTGGCATCGTCCACACTCACCGGCTGGGCGGGTATCCAGCCCAGCACCCGCCCGTGGAAGCGCTCGTATTTTTTGAGTTTGTTGGGTAATTGCTCCTCGCCCACCAGCATAATCGGCGCTTGGCTGCCCTCATAGATGTCGCGCACCAGCTCCACCATGCCCGCCTTGCCCACCAGATAGTCCGCCTCGTCGATAATCAGCGGGCGCAGGCTGGCGGCCAGCTGCTCGCATATCGCGTCCAGACACGCGGACACCGTGCGTCCCACCGGCAGCCCCAGCTCAAAGCAGATTTTTTCCAGCAGCGTTTTTTTGCTCCACGCGCTGCGCAGTTGTACGTAATAAGCCTGCGTGCTGTTGGCCACCGCCACCGTGGCCGTGGTTTTGCCGTAGCCCGACGGTCCGTACAGCACCGCCAGCCCGGGCAGCCCGTCCGCACGCCCCGTCAGGCGGCTCATGGCCAGCCCCACCAGCGACAGGTTGGTGATATTCACGATTTTCATGATTTTTTGTCTCCAAAAAGGTTTAAAGGGTTTAAAAATGGTTTTTCAGGCAGCCTGAAACCGCCTGCGGCACACCTCAGCCGTATTTAAGCTGCAGCCCGTCCAACACCGCTTCCGCGCCCGTGCTGGCATACCACTCGGCAAACCGCCGCTGCTCCGCCGTCAGGCTGTCCTCGGGCAGGGTTTTCAGCCGCTTAAATTCGCGGTATTGCGCCATGTCGTCCGTGGGGCGCACCCATTCGCGCGGCGGCGCGCTCGGGGCGGGTTCGGGCGGCGGCATCTGCGCCGCTTCGGTTGTACCGCTGCGCCGCGATTCGGTCAGGCTGAGCACCTGCGCCGTCTCTTTCAGCTGCGCCATGTCCACCGGCAGCCCGCCGATATTGACGCGGGTGTCTTGGTGCTCCAACAGCAGGCTCGGGCGTGTTTCTTGGATAACGGCCTTTTTGTAGTCCAAGCGGGCAAGCTGCCCTTGCAGCCGCTTGTCTTTCGCCTGTTCCACCACCGCTTTCGGGTAAAAATCCCGTGCGTTGGCATCCCAGTCCGCCGCCGCGATAAAACGCCCATCCATATCCAGCACCCACACACGCTCGGCGTTGTGCTCGTTGTAGGCAATCCGCACCTGCTGCCTGTGGTATTCCGCCAGCAGCGGGCTGTAATAGCGGTTGTTCCGCAGCGACACTTCGCAACGCTGCACCGTGCGAATTTCCTGCGGCAAAAACAAAAACATCTGTTCTTCCGATTCCACCTTGGCAAACCGGTCTCGCCGTTCGGGGCTGTTTTCCGCCACCGCCGCCTTAATCGCCCACAGCTCGTTCGGCGTCTGGCAGCGCACCGCGCCCGAAACGTCCCGCACCTTTTCCAAACTGCGGTGCGGCGTGTCGTTGTATTCCTCCACCGCCGCATAAACCAGCCGCTTCATTTCCTCAAAAGTGGGCAGCAGGCGCGGCGACAGGCTAGCAATGTTTTTCAGGGCGGGCAGGGACTGCAAATCCACCCCCATTTTCATCGCCTTGCGCGCCGCTTTGTGCGCCGCACGGGACGCTTCCCCGTCCATGTCCGCACCGATATAGCTGTTGAGCCGTTTGGACAGTTTAACCAGCACCGTTTTGTGCAGCCGCTCCACCACCCCGCGTGCCTGGCTGGAATAGGGCGCGGAAAACTGCATCGTCGTTCCCAGCCGCGCAAACAGTCCCGTTACTTCGTCTTGCAGCAGGCCGTTGGCATAACCCTTGCCGTTGTCGGCGTTAAAAACCGCCGCCCTGCCGTGCCGCAGCACCATTTCCGCCACCGCACCGCGCACCGCCCGCCCGCTTTCCGCCGTGTCTATGCCCACGCCCACAATCCTGCGCGTGCCCACATCCACAATCAGCGTAATTTCGGGGCGTATCGGCACATTCGGGTTGTCCGGATGCCCGCATTCCGCGTCAAAGCACTGGCCGTCAGCCACCACAATATCCAGCGGCAGATAGTCCTGCCATTTGCGCCGCACAAATCCCTGCTGCGTTTTCAGCTCGCGGGGGCCCATGCGCCCGCGCTGTTTGGACACCGACCCCATTCTGCCTATCCAGCGGCGCGCCTGATGCACGCTCGGATAAGCCGCCGCGTCCGAAAGCGGCACCAGTGCCAGCCGCCCCGAGCGCCAGTCGCGCAGAAACCACTCAAACGCAGCCGCCACACTCGGCTTTTGCGGCATCAGGTAATACAGCTCGGTAAACACCGGCACCCAGTCGGGGGCTTTCGCCGCCTTTTCCGGCACGCGCGCCACCATCGCCGTTTCCAGCCTGCCGCCGCCCGCGTTTTTTGCCTTTTCCACCCAGCGCACCACCGTGCGGCTGCTGGGAATCTCCCCGCCGCCGCCCCGTTTGTCGTTCGCCAGCACCAGCATCTGCCGCAGGTGCGGATAGTCGGGGTGCGAGGCCAGCGTCAGCATGGTGGTTACCACCTGCGCCATGCTCTTGCCCGTCGTCTCCATGCTGTCCAACACATTGCGCACCACGCCCACGCGGGCATCCGCTTGGTCGCGCTGCTTCTGCGTGCAGTTGCCGTAAACCTGCATCAGTGTTTCCGTCTCCGCAGCCGCAGGCGGCGCGGCGGGCGCGGCAAACGGCACTGCTGCCAGCACCTTTTCCTGCTGCTGCCGCACAATCGCCGCCTGAATCTCCGGCGGCGGCAGGTATTCGCGTTTTTTGCCGCCCTTGCCGCCTTGGCAGGGGACTTCGCGAAACTGCCAGTGTTGTTTATCTGCCCTATATCGGATAGACCGTGCTTCTTTCGGCAATATTTCCAAGTTCATCTCCACAAGCTCGGAAATAGAAAAATATGATTTCATGCCGATACCCTTTCGTATAAGTAACGGTAACGTGGGCGGATACGTTGTCCGTCCTTAGTCCAACGTTCGGGAAACAACTCGTGCAAGGGTCTATTTAAAAAACCTGCAATCGCCCTTTCCCCCGATAAACTCGGTTTTTTCAAAGCAAGGCTGACCACCTTTGGAGATACGTCATACAACCGTGCCACATCGGTTAAAGTCTTGCCCTGCATATGAATTTCAGCCCTAATTAATTCTGGGTGCATACCAATACTCCTTGCTTAACACTCCTATATATATAGATAAAACCACTCAATCAGCCGCCCGATGATTTTCAGGCGGCCTGTTCAGTAGTCTCCAATCTCGGGGGACAAACAACCCCCGTTTACTTAGGCTTTTTCCAAATTGTTAAAGAACACGTCAAATCGGTTATACTGTTTTACAACTTCCGCTTTGAATTTATAAACATTATAAAGCTTGGAAAAATCTTGGCAACTGTTTTCCTAGATTATTTTGCCATGTTTTATTTATCTTATTGATTTACATGATAATAAAATTTCCATGTTTTTTTCACAGTTTTTGCTAGGAGCTAGGAAATGGAAACGGTTAGATTAGGTATCGCTGAAATTGCAAATTTAGTCACAGAAAACAAGCTGTCTGGGCTACCTGAAAGTGTTAGAGGTATCCAATACCGTGCAGATAAAGAAAATTGGAGCTACAAAGAAGTGCCGACACAGGGCGGTAAGAATGGCTTGAAGAGGGTTTACACTCTGCCGAGTTATATAGTTGATGAACTAAGGGAAAAAGGGTTGCAGCACCTTTTGGGCGAGCCGGACATCTCCAACCAGCCCACGCCCGCCAAGCCGCACCGCTCCTATTTAAAAAACGGCGCGCGCAAGCCGCTGGGCGCGGTTCCGCCCTTTATGCAGCCTATGGTCGCCGAATACGACGACTGGGCAGCCGCGCAGGACACGGGGCTTATTGTCCCCGTGCGCTACCACACCAACGTGTTCGGCAGCGCAGGCAACGGCTACGAGGTCATGGAGCAGGTCAATACCGAGGCCATGTGGTTTCGCAGCTCCTTCTTTGACGTGCTGGGCGTGCCGCCCGCGCGCTGCTTCTGCACCCGCGTCAAAGGCGACAGCATGCACCCCACGCTCACTGACCGCGGCACCGTACTCTGGCAGATGACCGCCCGCTATACCGGCGCAGGAATCTACCTGTTCCGCCAAGTAAACGAGCTGCGCATCAAGCGTTTGCAGCAAATCAACAGCTTCACATTCAGCGTCATCAGCGATAACGCTAACAAAGACATCTACCCCACCGAAACACTAGACCTGCGCGATTTACAGGACTACGAGTTTGAGGTTTATGGCCGCTATTTATGGGATTGCAGCATCAAGCCCTAACAGCTTTTGCCAGCTTCCTGATAATTTCAGGACAAAAAAAGCGCAAAAACTGCTAAAAATCTGCTCGTTTTTGCGCGTTTTTTTGCATTTTGCTTTTTGCCCCGCGTTTTGCCCGTATCCCTGTGTTTTCGGGCATTCCGCGCCTTTTTGGGCTTGCTTACGTCATGACAAATCTATCATCACCCCACAGTAGGCGATGGCGGCGTATAGGGCGCGCTGCTGGGCGGGGTTGAGCGGCAGATTGTTGGTGTGGAAGTCGTTGGCAAGGGCGTAGGACAGGATTTCGTGGGCGGAACAATCGGGGTTTTGCAACGCCCGGAGCAGGTAATAGGGCAGGGCGAAGCGTCTGCCTGCGCCGTCCATAAAGCTGATGGCGGAAAAGGGGTTGAAACGCGGCAGGCTGCTTTCCAGATGCGCTTGGAACAGGACGTTTTCCCAATGCTCGCGCTCGTCTTGGGCGCGGTATCGGCGGTATTCGGGGTCGGTTTCGTTGAGATAATCGTCTATGCAGTCGGCTTCCAGTATGCCGATGCCTTCGCCTAAGGTGGTCTCGGCGAAGGCGTGGCAGATGCGGATGGCGACGGCTTCGCGTGCGTCGTCCCAAGTTTGGGCGTGTTGGCGTAGGTAGTCCAAAATGGGTGCGAGCCGTTCGGGCGGCATGGTGTTGGGGGATTGGGCGGGGCGTTTGGCCTTGCGTTTCATGGTTTCAGGCTGCGTTTGGGGCAGATTGGGTTTTCAGGCTGCGCTTGCGCCGGGTTGGTTGGGGCGCACCAGTTGCACGGCAAAGTCTAACAGGCTGTCAAAAATCTGCGTGCCTGGCGGCAGGTTGCCGCCGTCTTTTTCCAGCGTTTTCATGCCTTTGCCTGTGCGCACGAGGATGGGTTTGCCGCCTGCGCGGGCGATGGCTTGCAAGTCGCGCAGGCTGTCGCCCACCAGATAGGTTTCGGCGGCTTGGGCTTGGAAGCGGTCTAGGATGTCCAAAATCATGCCGGGTTTGGGTTTGCGGCAGTCGCATTGGCTGTCGGCGGTGTGCGGGCAGAACCATACGCCGCTGATTTCGCCGCCTGCTTGGCGCACGAGTTTGTGCATTTTGGCGTGCATTTCGTTGAGCGTTTGCACGTTGAAATAGCCGCGCGCGATGCCTGATTGGTTGGTGGCGACGGCGATGGTGTAGCCCGCTTGGGTTAAAAAGGCGATGGCGTCCAAGCTGCCGTCTATCGGCTGCCATTCTTCGGGGCTTTTGATGAATTGGTCGCTGTCGTGGTTAATCACGCCGTCTCGGTCTAGGATGATGAGTTTCATGGTGATGGCTTTGGTGGATGGTTGGCAAGGGTTTTCAGGCTGCCCACATGGTTTCTAACAGCCATGCGGCGGCAAGCAGGATGGCGAGGATAATGATGAGGTTTTTGAGCTTGGCGCGCGGCGGCTCGGGCATGGATGCGGGCGGGGGCGTGTCGGGGATGAGGAAGGTGCTGCCGCAGTGGTTGCATTGGTGGCGGTCGCCTTGGATATGGCGGTAGCTGGGGCTGTGGCATTGCGGGCATCGGATGGGGCGGGGCATGGCTTGGGGCTATTTTTTCAGGCTGCCTAACCAGACTGCATAGGCAGCCTGAAAGGCGGCGTTCAGTTTGGCTTGGTTTTCGGGGGTGTCGTGGGTGCGGTAGAACTGCGTTTGGTTTTGGATGCCGAGCGCGGCGAAGTAGTCGGCAAGAAATGCGCCGTAGCCTTCTTCTTCGTCGGCGTAGTAGAAGCGGGTGAAGCGGTTGCCGAGCTCGTTGAAGCAGCCGTCGTCGATGCCGCCGTTGAGCTGTTCCAGCACGAATTCGGTGCCCGAAATCAAGCCGATTTGCAAGTCGTGAAATTGCGGCAGGCGCGCGGCGGCGGGGCTGTGGAGATTTTGCGAGACCGCCCATGCGTAGTAAAAGCCGATGTGGTGGGCGGCGTTGCGCTCGGGCAGGTCGCCGGGGTAGTCGGGGGCTTCGGCGTGAAAGGAGATGTGGTCGTAGTGCATTTTCAGGCTGCCTTGGGTTGCGAATGCCAGATTGTAAACAAAAACAGGCAGCCTGAAAAAAGAGATTTCAGGCTGCCTTTGGAGGTGTTTGTTTCAGGCTGCCTTGCGGGTGCGCATGGAGGCAGCCTGAAAACGTTGCCGAGCGGGCATCATTCGCCCAAAAGCGAAATATCCGCCACCGCGTTCATCAGTTGCGACAATTCGTTCAACAAATTCAAACGGTTCTGCTTCACAGCGG
>ERZ772807.560-NODE-560-length-23025-cov-11.841141_pt1 | contig 23025 bp, 19 predicted proteins | sample MGYA00511472_ERZ772807 | MGnify/ENA primary metagenome ERZ772807 (study PRJEB29015, sample SAMEA2737947) | human oral metagenome | biome: human oral; feature: human-associated habitat; material: dental | place: China | collected 2039 ...
TGTATTTGATTTCACTGATTTGATTTCCAACAATCGTTCCACGTCCTCACGCTTGTAATAGCACTTATGCCCGATTTGGGCAAAGGGCAACACCCCCGTATCACGGTAGTGCTGCAAGGTGCGCTTACTGATGTTGAGCAGCCTACACACATCACCGTTATGCAGCCAATCTGTGTGCCTGCTCTGTTCACCGAATACCTTGTGGCAGGTCTCGGCAAGACTGAGTATCTCGTTCCTCAGCTTTGCCCAATTAGAGTCTGTAATGATAAAATATCCCATAGTCTTATTGTTTTTTTGTTTGTAATTCCTTATTGTTTTGCGTCTTACCGCACGTTTCTGCCTGCAAAAGTAGGATGTGTTTTCCATACCTCAAAGCAGCAGGGAACAGTAGGGAAATATAGGGAACTTGAGGGAAAAGACAACATATCTTATCGGTTGCCTTTTTCGCATTATTCTTTGATTTCTTCTTTCACCGTTTATCCTATATGAAGGATAATCCCAATCGGCGCAAAATACAGCAAACATAGGCAATACACACATTTCTGTCTTTGGCTGTAGCTATCATTCCCAACTCTGTTTTCCACAAAAATCCCATTTTCTTGCCCTGCCACGACAAAATATACATGTGAACTTTATAGCAGACAGACGCAACATTATGCAAGCACTCTCCGAATGCTTGGAACTTATCCGTTCTCTTAATAACTTCGTTCTTGGAAACAAAACCAAACATATGATGAAAAGGAATGCAGATAAAAGCAAATCGGAGGGCGGAAACAATATGCCCAAACAAAGGAAGACTTCCTCCAAAAACGGTGAGATAGAAACCTATCTCTCCTCTCGCTATGAGTTCAGATACAACACAGTGTTGGGGCGAACCGAATACCGAAGCAAGAACGATGTTCATTTCTCAAAAGTGGGTCGCTATGAAATCAACACGCTCCGCAGGGAGATAGACAACGACATCGGGATTATCACATCTTCTGATAATCTCTATTCCATCATCGAGAGCAGTTTTTCGCCACGCATCAACCCCATACAGGAGTATTTCAAGGGGTTGCCCTTGATAGATATAGGCAATAGTAACCGTGATTGTGGAAATGATGTTTCCCTTTCACTGAAAGCCATTCTCGCCTTGGCAAGTTGCGTAGTCGTGCGCAACTCTGACAAATGGTTACAATATCTCACCAAGTGGCTCGTGGCAGTGGTTGCCAACGCAATGGACGACCGTGAGTGCCGTAACCACACCTGCCTTGTGCTGACAGGTGAGCAGGGAAAGTTCAAGACAACGTTTCTCGATTTACTTTGTCCACCCAAACTGCACGGTTACAGTTATACCGGCAAGATATATCCACAGGAGAAGGACACGCTCACCTATATCGGGCAGAACCTTATCGTAAATATAGACGACCAGCTCAAAGCCCTCAACAAACGGGATGAGAACGAACTGAAGAACCTCATTACCTGCCCGATGGTCAAATACCGTATGCCCTACGACAAGTATGTGGAGGAACATCCCCACTTGGCAAGTTTCGTGGCATCGGTGAACGGCAATGACTTTCTTACAGACCCTACAGGAAGCAGACGCTTCCTGCCCTTTGAAGTGCTTTCCATAGATATTGAGAGAGCAAAAGCGATCTCGATGAACAATGTTTATGCGGAAGCCAAAGCCCTGTTAAAGTCAGGTTTTCGCTATTGGTTTGATGATGATGAGATTGCCGAACTATACAGAGAGAGTGAGGACTTTCAAGTACAAACTGCAGAGATGGAGCTTTTGTTACGTTGTTTTGAAAAGCCAACGGAGGCTAATCCTCATAGCTCTTATATGACCACCACCGAGATAATCACCTACTTGGGACTTTATACGCACCATCCCTTATCCTTGAAGTACATGGGTGAGGCTCTAAGAAAGGCAGGCTTTGAAAAAGTAAGTAAGCGACGGGAGGGCGGTAGCCCTATCTATGTGTATAAGGTAAGGAAAATACTCCCATGTCCTTTGCTCAATAGTTGTAGTAGCCAAATGTAGTAGGCACATGTAGTAGGTTTGTAGTATGGCCTGATACTACAAAATAATATTGATTATCAAATACTTATTACAAAATAGTATGTAGTAAGAAGAAAGATGAGAAAGTTTGGAGGGGAAAAACTTTGGAAACGGTAAAACCATAAAACAGACAAGCATAAATAATTATCATTCAACCCATTAAAGTATCAAAACAATGAAAAAAGAAGATTTATCACTAATCAAACGATATTCCATCGTGGAATATCTCGAAAGGAAAGGCATTAGGCCTGTCCGTAAAACATCTACCTATGTCATGTATCGCTCACCACTCAGGGAGGAAACTCATCCGAGTTTCAAGGTGGACACGGAAAAGAACCTTTGGATAGACTATGCCGAAGGCAGGGGTGGAAGTATCATCGACCTTTGTATACGCTTGGAAGGCTGCACGCTCTCGGAAGCCATCTGCCGTTTGGAGCAGAACGCTCCCGATAATACAACGCACAGCTACAGTTTTACAAATAGAGGAATATCCATCAGTCCAAATCAAAGAGAAAATGTAACGGCAAGCGGTACAAGGAGACTGATATGCCTATCAGACACCTTGCCGCTGCATTTGCAGGAGTATCTCAAAAAGGAACGCTGTATTGATTTGGAAAAGGCAAAACCCTTTCTTAAATGTATCAGTTACGAGGTAAGAGGAAGAAGACATGAAGCCATCGGCTTTGCCAATTCTTCGGGTGGCTATGAGCTTCGTGATGATAAGACTTTCAAGGGAACGATTGCTCCTAAAGACATCACCCCTATATTTGAGGACAGGGCACAACCCGTCTGTCTGTTCGAGGGATTTATGGACATTCTCTCTTTTCTTTCAATGAAAGGGGAAGTAACCAACCAATGTCTCGTGATGAATTCCGTGAGCAATGTGGCCAGAAGTATTCACTACCTGAACGAGAGGAATATAACCTCTGTTCGTGCTTTTCTTGATAATGACGATGCAGGTCGAAAAGCTGTGCAGGAATTTGTAAACGCAGGTTTTAAGGTAGAAGATATGGCAGTGTATTATAGAGACTTCAAAGACTTCAACGATTTTCATATCAGCCGTGTCCGTGAGCAACAGAAAAAGTTGGAGAAAACTCCAAATACAAGCAACAAAATAAAACAAGTCAAACTTAAAATAAGATAGAGTGATGAAAAAGGAAAGAAGAAATATGGAAGAAATAGATTGTTTTATAGGAAAAACTTTTGGTATGAGCCAAGCTGAAAATTCAAGTGAACAATCTGTCTCTGAATTCCGGAAAAAGGGAATGAAAACTATTCAAGAGCAAAAACAACAAGAAACAGAACATGCCATAGAGCATGCCACGCCATCCGAGCCTGCACAGCATACAGAGAATGCAACCGTTCAAAGACGCATTAGTGCCAAAATGAGAAAAGAGACGCTTGAAGCATACAAGCGATCGTTTCTTGTTCCAACAAAACTAAGCGAGAGAAGGGCGGTCTATCTGAGCAAGGAGACACAGGAACGTGCCGACTTCATCGTCCGCAGGCTGGGCGACAGAGGCAGCAACCTTTCAAGCTTTGTGGAGAACATCGTTCGTCAGCATCTGGAGGAATATTGTGAAGACATAGAGAAGTGGAGAAGACTGTAAGCCGTAAGAAAAGGGTTGACGGTTTTCAGAAAAAGGGACGTTCCTTTCACTCAAAATCCTCAACCGTTTTAGGGTAGTACCGATAACAGTTTCTTGCTGAATACATTGAATGGAGGGAATACCACGAACGTAGTTAGATACTGAATGCACGGCATTCGTTTTTAGGCTATAAAACGTTTTAAGTGTAAATGGTTTGTTCGGTAACATTGCAAGACGTCAGTTTGTACCCACAAACTGCGCTTGCTCCCCTCGTTCGGTTATCGGGGAGATTAGACCGTAATCACTCCGTTCTCATCGGTCAGCGTTCGGAAATTAAGCAAGATTGAAAACAAAGAAAAGAGGACTTTTATATGAACAGATATGATAGCAGAACTGCCAAATGGCAGCAACGAGGTAAAGAAGAAGCGAGGATGAACAAGACGGAGTTCATCAAGGTAAGATGCACCTTAGAGGAAAAGCAGCGCATCAAGTCAAAGGCGGAAAGCACAAGACGGAAGTTCTCAGACTACTGCCGTGAAATACTCCTTAATGGAGAAGTGGTTGCCATTCCTAAGATGACGGACAATGAGAGAGAAGCCATTGCCATTCTCCAGCATACGGGCAGGTTCTATGGGCAGATTTCCAACCTTATTAAAGTCAAGGATGAGAGATGGGTACATATCACACAGAACCTTTCGCTATGTGCCAAAGAAGCATTTAAGCGATTTTACGACCCGCATTTTCGTGTGGACGACGAAATATATAAGGTCTTAAATATGTCGAGAGATGATAGGAAAATGTAAGGCGATAGCGCACGGCAGCACGGCTCTGGACTATATCTTCAGAGAGGGCAAACTCGGCTATCGGCTTGCCTTCCACAATCTTTGCAGCAGGGAACCAAAGACAATCTATGAGGAAATGAAAGTGGTCAGTGACTACAACAGCCGTTGTAGGAACAAGTTCCTCCGTATCGAAATAGGTATCGCACCACAAGACGAGGAAAGACTGCCCGTGTCCGAACTGATGCGGATAGCCCATTTGTTTGCCAAGCGAATGGGACTTGACAACCATCAATGGGTGGCGGTAACGCACAAGGACACCGATAATAGACACATTCACATCATTGCCAACCGTATCAGCCTTTATGGAGAAGTCTATGATACCACTTTTGTGAGCAACAGGGCAGCGAGAGTGGCGGAGGAAATAAGCAGAGAGAAAGGTTTGACTATTGCAAAAGAGGTTAAGGCGGAAAGGAAATACCAAAAGGCAAAAGCCAATCCTACGAGAGAGCAAACAAAGCATCAAGTACAGAATGTTTGTTATGCCCTGCTTGACAAGTACAAAGGAACAGGTATCACGGGACACTCCATGTTCCTTTATGAATTGAACAAAAACGGCATTATTATAGAGCGTATGAAGAACAAGCAAGGTAATGTTTATGGCTTAAAGTTCTCATACGGAGAACATACGTTCAAGGCTTCGGAAGTCGGCAGGGTGTTTGGTTATCGTTCCTTGCAGAAGAATTTCGAGGCAAGTCAGAAAGTCAAGACCAATGCACCTGCTCAAGAAATACATAATTCGGCAGAGCATACAGATGCTAAGAATTCAGGCTATCAGCTCGTACCCCCAAGCCGTTCATACAGTCCACAACCAACTAAGGATTCTCTACAAATCTCACAGATTGTAAGAGAAGTGGCAGATACAGCCATTAGCACAGCCGATGATTTGGTGGAGGGACTGGGCGGAATGATAACCCCAGCAGCACATTGCGAAGATTATGCAGAAGCAGCATGGCAACGCAAGCTCAGATTCCAAACTAACAAGAAAAAGAGAGGACGAAGACTATGATGCAGTTGATAGGCTCTTTTGTTTCATGGTGATAAACTAGTAGGGAGTGCCAATTTGACACTCCCTGTCTTCTTAGATGACGTTAATGTTTCCTGTCTTTTGGAGGGCAAGAGTCATTACCATAACTATTAGGATTCTGAATCTTACCATCCTTTCCATGAGGAATAAGTTCTGCCCCTTCTTTCTTGGCAAGATCACGTCCCCAGTCCATTGCCTCCTTCTTTGTTTCAAAGTGTTTTGAGGCTCTGTCTGCATTTGGTCGCTTTGCGTCCCACCCTCCGTCTGGATTAGAAACGATATGAATTTCTTTTCTCATATCAATAATTTTTAGTTGATAGTTTTGCTTACGGTGTCCTTCCGATTCCGCTACGGTGCAATAACAGCATATTTAAAAGCAAAATAGCAATTATGGTGCCAAAAAAATATTTATTTTTTCGCTTTTATGATAAAACGATCTGTTTCTAATTTCGGTTTGTAACAGATTCTATAATCTCATATAGTTGATAGAAAGATAAAAATTATAGGTATATTTCATCCAAAACGCTTGTTCTTCGGTAACAAAATATTATCTTTGCAGACAGAATAACAAGCGTTCTTTGTTAGGCAGAAAACAGCGAAGCCAAGTAGCTCGCTCGTTTCTAAATCGTTACCAGTTTTGTTGCATCAGCAAGGTAACTTCTTTATTTTCAGACAGATATATTTTTATAATTATCTTACAATGCAATTCAGTTGCAATTACTCGATAATTTGGTAGCGATTGCGTCACAGTTTGCCGCCATAGCACAAATCACCTGCATCACCAAAGCCCGGAACGATGTATTTATGCTCGTTCATACCGGGGTCGATGGCCGCACACCAGATGGTGGTTTTCTCGTTGGGAAACGTTTTTTTGATGTGTTCAATGCCTTCGGGTGAGGCAATAACGCAGCACACATGGATTTGTTTCGGCGTGCCTTTCGTGAGAAAAGCCTTGTAGCCCAATTCCATACTGCCGCCTGTAGCCAGCATAGGGTCGGCGATAATGAGATTTTTTTCGTCGATGCTGGGCGTGGCTAAATATTCGATATGAATGCCCACTTCGTGATGCGCGGCATCCTTATATTCACGATAAGCGCTGACAAAAGCATTGCCAGCGTGGTCGAAAACGTTGAGAAACCCGTTGTGAAAGGGGAGCCCGGCGCGGAAAATGGTGGCCAAAACAATCTTGTCGGTGGGCACATTCACGGTGGAAACGCCTAAGGGTGTGGTCACTTCCTTGGGCTCATAGGCCAGCGTTTTAGAGAGTTCAAACGCCTCAAACTCGCCAATGCGCATGATGTTATTGCGAAAAAGGAGCCGATTTTTCTGATATTCTGCATCGCGAATCTCTGCCATATACTGGTTGATGATGCTGTTTTGCTCGGAGAAATTGATTATTTTCATCGGTGCTTGATAATAATTTTTGCAAAGTTAGCCATTTCTCTATGCTTTTGCAAAGTCTATTTTGCAAATGTCTTGAGCCCCTCTTGTTTTTTAAAATCTTTAACCTAAAAGGGAAAAGCTACCCCCATTTTTCATGCCTTTGTGCTTTATGATTATATATTTTTTTTCTAACTTTGCGGTCAGAATAACAAAACATTGCGATAACAAAATTATTTTCACAACTTAAATACATTATTACAAAATGGCAAAGTTTGACAAATCAGTACTCGAAAAGTACGGTATTACCGGAACAACTGAAGTGCTTTACAATCCTTCTTATGAAGTATTGTTCAACGAAGAGACCAAAGAAGGTCTCCAAGGTTATGAAGTAGGCCAAGAAACCGAACTTGGTGCAATCAACGTGAAGACGGGTATTTACACCGGACGTTCGCCTAAAGACAAGTTTATTGTAGATGATGAGACCTCGCATAACACCATTTGGTGGGACTCAGAAGAATATCATAACGACAACCATCGCGCCACAAAAGAGGCTTGGGCAGCTGTGAAAGAGATTGCCAAGAAAGAGCTTTCAAACAAGCGTTTGTTTGTTGTTGATGGTTTCTGCGGCACACACAAGGACACACGTATGAAGATTCGCTTCATCGTTGAGGTGGCTTGGCAGGCACATTTCGTTACAAACATGTTCATTCGTCCAAAGGATGAAGCTGATTTTGACCAAGAACCCGACTTCATTGTTTACAATGCTTCGAAGGCAAAGGTTGAGAATTGGAAAGAGCTTGGCTTGCACTCTGAGACCTGTGTGATGTTCAACGTAACCTCAAAAGAGCAGGTAATCATCAACACTTGGTATGGTGGTGAGATGAAGAAGGGCATGTTCTCGATGATGAACTACTTCTTGCCATTGAAGGGTATGGCTTCGATGCACTGCTCGGCCAACACCGATATGAACGGCGAAAACACCGCTATCTTCTTCGGTCTCTCAGGAACGGGTAAGACAACGCTGTCAACCGATCCGAAACGTAAGCTCATTGGCGACGACGAACACGGCTGGGATGACAAGGGAGTATTCAACTATGAGGGCGGTTGCTATGCGAAAGTAATCAACCTTGACAAGGAGTCTGAGCCCGATATCTATGGTGCTATCACCCGCGATGCATTGCTCGAGAACGTCACTGTTGACGCAAAGGGCAAGATTGATTTCGCAGATAAGAGCGTAACCGAGAACACCCGCGTCTCTTATCCTATCTATCACATCAAGAACATCCAGCGCCCCTTGTCACAAGGTCCGGCTGCAAAGCAAGTCATCTTCTTGTCGGCTGACGCATTTGGTGTATTGCCTCCGGTATCTATTTTGAATGCAGAGCAAACAAAATACTACTTCCTCTCTGGCTTTACCGCTAAATTAGCCGGCACAGAGCGCGGCATCACCGAGCCTACACCAACCTTCTCTGCTTGCTTCGGTCAAGCTTTCTTGGAGCTTCACCCAACCAAATATGCTGAAGAATTGGTGAAGAAGATGCAGAAGAGCGGTGCAAAAGCCTACTTAGTGAACACTGGTTGGAATGGTACTGGCAAGCGCATCTCTATCCGCGATACACGTGGAATTATCGATGCTATCCTCAATCATTCTATCGATAATGCTCCAACCAAGCAGATTCCTTACTTCAACTTCACTGTTCCTACGAAGTTAGAAGGTGTTGCAACCAACATCCTTGATCCTCGCGACACTTATGCTAACGCAGCACAATGGGAAGAGAAGGCAAAGGACTTGGCTGCTCGTTTCATCAAGAACTTCAAGAAGTACGAGACCAATGAAGCTGGTAAAGCACTCGTTGCTGCTGGGCCACAGCTCTAAACTTCAAGCAATAAAACTTCAAAAGGTCTATCCATCGGCAAGATGGATAGACCTTTTTTCGTGCCGATGGGGCACGAGGCAGCGCGTGGATGCGCTTCTTTTCGGTCACGAAACCGTAGCAGGCAGCCCGTGCCCGTGGGCAGAAAACACCCGAAACCACAGGGCGTGTTCACCTGTTTTTACTGAAAATGGATGAAACCACAGGGTGTTCTCGCCCGTTTTTGATAAAAATATGCGAAACCACAGGGTGGTTTCACTCGTTTTTATGAAAAACGATTGAGAACCGGGGGCGTCTCGTTTGTTTTTGAAAAAAAATAGCTGAGAACCGGGGGTGTTTCGCTCATTTTTGATAAAAACAGTCGAAAACCCAGGGGTGTTTCGCATATTTTTAAAAGGAATGGCTGAGCCCCCTGGGGGCGTTTCGACTGTTTTTATCCACGAAGGGACGATGAAGCCCGTGGGCATGCGCTTAACATCGAAAAGGAAAGCAAAATGCGTGGCCGTTAAAAAATAATGGAACGAAGGCGCACGAAATCATAAATAATTGCTTAATTTTGCCGTGCATTACTTAAATTTCTAACGTTTAAAACGAAACATAGCCGCCGGTGAAGCCCCCAAAGGCACATATATCCCGCGCTATATCCAACAACATGAAACAGAAATATGGATTACTTTTGGCACTCTTGCTGCCTGTTTTCAGTGCCTTTGCCACATCATTCAGCAAGCAACGGCTGTGGCAATCCAACGTGACTTATGTCGGACGCACCCAGACTTTGGCCGATGGCAGCGTCAGTTATAATTGGGTGGGCACCTATTTAGAAACGCAATTCTCGGGCAATAGCATCGCTATGCAGGCCTCGGCACAAGGCAAAACCTATCATAATGTGATGATTGACGGCCGGTTGGTGCGCAAGATTTTGCTGCAAGGCACGCAGCCCCACCGCATTGTTTTGGCCGAAGGGCTCGGCAAAGGCTGGCACACCCTGCGCCTACAGCAATGCACTGAGGGTGAACATGGGCGCACAACCATCCATGGTTTCTTGCTCAACAATGGCGAACAGTTGCGCGAACCGCCGCGCAAACAGCGTTTCATAGAGTTCTATGGTGACTCCTATACCTGCGGTTATGGCACCGAAGGCACGAGCCACGACGAGCCGTTTACGTTGGAAACCGAGAATTGTAACCAGGCTTACGCCTGTATCATCGCACGCTATTTTGATGCCGATTATGCCCTTGTTGCCCACAGTGGGCGCGGCATTCTGCGCAACTATGGCGCGCCGAAAGCGCAATCCGAGGGCAACATGTTCGACAAACACGATCGCCTTTTCGATGCCGATGAGGCGCCACGCTACGACTTCTCGGCCTACAAACCCCAATTAGTGGTGGTCAATTTGGGCACCAACGACTTCTCGCCCTTGGCCATTCCGTCGCCCGAAGCCTATGTCTCGCAGTATAAAAAGCTGCTCCAAAGCCTGCGCACTCATTATGGCAACGTGCCCGTTTTCTGCATTCGTCCGCAATCGGCTTCGCGCTATTTGCAGTTGGCTTTAGACCTCTTGGAACGCGAAACAGCCGCGGATGGCCACGTGTTTGTGAGCCATTCGATGAACAATATCATCGACGATGCCACCGATTATGGTGCCTCTTGGCATCCCAACTATCGCGGACAACGCAAAGTAGCCATGTCGCTCATCCCCCAAATAGCCCACATTATGGGCTGGGAAGCACCGCTGAAGGTGGTGGAATGACCCTCTTTTTAACTGAAGATTTAAATTTTAGTGTTTATAAGTAGAAACTCATCTTACCTTTCTTCAGGCGTGATGCTTGCAGAATGGGCGATGAGTTTTTTGAATAACGCATCCTCCTTCAACACCTCTTCGCACCCAATGCAAATCATTTGCAGGCGAGCTCGTGTGAGCGCCACATTGAGTTTGCGGTCGATGATGCACCCTCCTTCCTCAAAACTATTTGCTGTTAAGAAGTCGAGTTGGTAGCGATGTTGCACGGTGAAACTATAAATCATCACGTCGCGCTGGCTTCCTTGATAGCGTTCCACTGTGTCAATGCTGATGTTTTCGAGTTCCGGCACGCCCAAAGGCTCTATCGCTTGCCTGATCATGGCAATCTGATTGCGATAGGGAACAATCACGCCAACCGTTTTGTCAGCGTCGAATCGCGCGCCATAAAAGCGATGAATGCGACGCAACACCTGCGCCACGAGTTGCGCTTCATGCCAATTTACTTTGTCAGAAGCCTGCACTCCGTGGCTTTTTTCCGATGGAATAAACAGCACACGATGCTGCTTCAGCGCCTCATCTAAGGCGTCTTCAGCGGGCAGGTCGTAGGCCAATCGTTCGGCTGTTTGATGGGGAAGCGGCACGGGTTGCAGCTGTTCTTCGGCGTAAAACATGGCGTTTGGGAAGGCCGCAACAGCGGGATGCATGCGCCCTTGATAGCGCAATGTGCCCACAAAATCGGTGCGTTGGTGCTGCCGTTCGAGGGTGATGAGCCGTTCGAACAGCGCATTTCGGCAGTTTGTGAGGCCTATATCATGGAGCAAAGGCTCGGCAACGGCCGACACTTCGGCATCTTGTTGCACCACGGCGGGCAACTGTTTGTGGTCGCCAATGAGCACAAATTTCGGCAAATGGCTCAGCAATCCCACGAGTTGCGGTTCTAAAATCTGACTCGCTTCATCGATAATCGCCCAGTCAAACGCTTTCACATCAAAGAGAAACGCCTTGCTTTGCAGCGTGCTGGTGGTGCCCACCACGACGGCTTGTCGGCGCAATCGCTCGCGAATGGCCGACAGTTGGGGCTGCGCTTCGATACATTCGCTCAACAGATGGCTGCGAAAACGCTTGTCGCAAGTGTAGGCATTGCCGATGCGCAGATAGTCGATGGCGTTGCTTTGCAGCATCTCGCAAATCTCATCCACAGCGCGATTGGTGTAGCTCATCAGCAACACAGTCTGCTGTTTGGCCATGGCTTCGCGCACCATAAACTGCAAAGCCATGCTCGTTTTGCCCGTCCCCGGGGGGCCTACGAGCAGAAAATAGTCTTGCGCTTGAAACACTTTCTCAATCAATGCGTCGTACATGGGGTGGTAAGAGCGACTTAACCGGATGGTTTTGTCGGCCCGAGGGGTCGCCTGTCCTAACAGTAATTGGCGCAGATGGGGTGCTGTTGTGATGAAGGTGTAGAGCGATTTGAGCGCCGAAGTGGTGGTGATGTCGCTGCTACTGTGCTCCACACACCAGCATTTTCCATCCAAAGCCACGGGGTTTGCCGTTTGGATTGTCAGTCGCCGGCTGCTGATTTCGGTGAGGTTCCCTCTGAAAAGCAATGCCTTTCTCACGTCGGGCGCCTCGTTTTCGGCGTAGGAATAGAGATAAACCAAGTCGCCTAAGCGGAAATTGGGCAGAAAGTTCTCGCCCTGTTGCGGCACGTTAAATGTGAGGATGTCGTAGCCATGCATCGGTTTGCTCTTGCGTTTCTCAGCCAAAGTGAGGTCGGTATAAATCTCGCCGGCCTCTTTTTTGGCACCCAATGGCATATTCCACAGGTCGGATACACTGTGGGTGATGCCCTCTTTCGCACCCACTTTCGCCGCTAATTGTTCGCTGAAAACAAACGAAACCATGCGCTCAAAATAGGCCTTTTCCAATGGACTTAGGGCATGAAGTGGCGCAATAATGCCGTTGAGTTGAGGTGCTATCCATTGTTTGAAGAAGGGTGTTTCGAGCTTTTTCTCGTTGAGCATGTCGACCGAAAGCACTTCGATGACACCTTGAAATCCCTGCTTGCCAAAGCTATATTCATGGGCTACAATACGGTTTCTCAGTGCAATGGCCTCGCGAAACAGCTTTTGATAGAAGTTGACAGCCACCAAACCGCCCGGCAAGGGATATTTGGAATAGAGCAAACGCATGGCGATATGCTGCGTTGACACGTTGAAATTCTGCCGCAAAACGCCGTAATAAAGCAACAGCTGCACGTAGTGAGTCTCCAACTGGTAGCTGCCAAATGAGTTGGGTTGTTGGCGCTGAAGGTTGAAATTGTTACCCGATTTCTGTTCCACCAACAGTTTAAAATCGGTGGTCATCAGGTCGACACGGCCTTGCAATCCCAAGGCTTCGCACACAAAAGATGGCTCTAAAACGGCTTTATTGCGATTGTAAACGGCCTCGCCGGTCGGTGCCGTTAGGTGAGAAAGGGGTGCATCGAAGAGCGCTTTTACAATGCTTTCGATGTGTTGTGTCTGCCGAATAGCGGCCGTTTTGAAGTCTTCTTTCTGATTGAAATCCTTGCAGGCGCAATAGGCTAAGGCCTGCTCTTTGAAACTTTTCTTCAAGGTTTCCTGCCAATGGTAGTCACCTTTTTGGTTGATAATGTCGTCAAGTGCCGCTCCCGCAAAGTAGCCTAAGAGAATGGGTTGATTGATGAATGAGGGTTCGAAAGCGTGCAACAGATAGGCAAAAGGATGGTGGCCATAGTCGGTAAAGCAATGGGCAATGCTGCTGATGTCGACGAGAAAGTCGGGTTCGAACACGATGATGGCGGCTTCATGAGCGGTGTTTACGTCGATGAGGTTGAGCTGATGGCCGACCTGAACGATGTCAAGAAGGTAGTACTGGTGGGGTTGTAGCTTCACCGTGAACGGGTTTTCGCGCACCGTTTGGTCTATCAACAAGGTGATGCTGTCGACCGAAACGCGTTGCACAATGCCGCGCATGTAGCGATAATCAATGTGGGTGGCCGTGATAGGGGTGGCCTCTCGTTCGGGTAATAAGCCCACTAACGTGGCGGGAATGGGCGTTTTAAAGGCTGCCGAAACCAGCAAAGCCAAGGCGCGAAGGGCCTGCAAACGTTCTTCACGCGTTAGCTTTTCGCTGCGATTGCTCACCCTTCGCATGTGCTGAATGGCGTGGGTGTCGGCCGCAGTGCAATGGGCTTTTTTGCAAATGTAGTCGACTTGTGCAAAGAGATTGCCAAAGATGAGCGGACTATCGGCCAAGGCTGTCTGACAAACGAGCACCAAAGTGTCGTGCAAAGGTTGTTGTATCGGCGTGGTCTCGGGTGTGTGAACCATGTCGACAATGCGCCGAAAGAGTTCGTCGCTCGTGGTGAAATGCGCCATGGACTATGCGTTTTTCTCCCAGTCGAGGAGCTGTTGTTTGAGCGTTTTCCCCCAATGATATTCGCCCAACGTGCCGTCTTTGTGGATTACTCTGTGGCAAGGCACGAGCATCGCCACGCGATTTTGCGCCACAGCCGAGGCCACAGCGCGAATGGCTTTGGGCTCACCGGCGCGCAAAGCCAGCGCTTCATAGGACAGCGTCTCGCCGCGTTGGGTTTGCATAAGCGTTTGCCACACCTTGCGTTGAAAGGGCGTTCCTTGCAAATCGAGCGTCAAAGGGTGGTCGTAACCCTCAAAGATGACACGCCTTACCGTGTCGGCCATCACGTTGTTTTGCGTGGTTGGTGTGTAGGTTCCCCAATGGGTTGCCAACTCTTTGATGACTGCTGCGCGGTTCCAACTAAGGAAAGCGACATCGCAAATGCCAACGATGGTGCGGGCAACGATGATGGTTCCGAAGGGCGTTTCGGTGAAGCCATAAACGATTTCGTTGTTCATTGTCGAGAAATGTGGATGAGATGGTGATGAAATGTGGTGCATTTTACGCTGCAAAGTAGCGCATTTTGCCCGGTAAAGTGGTGCAGATTATGGGCAAATCTCATGCAGATTGCTGCCGCAAGGAATGCCGCTTGCACACAAAAGGGGGCGGGGGTGTCGGCCATCGCGTTACTAAGTGTAATGGCAGTGGGTACTCATTGTCCGCCCAAACGTTCGAAAAAGGTGATGATTTCTTCCCACGTCTTGAACTCGTCGCTACCCCATTGCACCACCGTTCCCATGAAATTGGGGATGGCATAGGGCGTGATGAAATAGTCACCATAGAGCAGTTGCGGCTGATTGCAGAAGATAAGGCGGTTGAAAGCGGGCGTGGAGAGGAAGTCTTCTACCCAGGTTTGCACCGCGTTGAGATAGGGATGGTTGTCGGTAGGCGCAGGCGCTACGACATAAACCTGATAGTTCTCCAACAGCAGCTCATAGGCTTTGTGCATGCTGCTGGTGGCTTTCCCATAGGCATCATGCAAGGCATCGTAATGCAGATACACGATAGGTCGCTCGGTATTGTTTTGTTGATCGTCAATCCATCTGATGACAGGAATGAGGGCATGTAGCGCAATCTTGTCGGTGAGTCGGTGTGCACCGTGAAAATAAATGGCGTTGGGATAGTGGGCATGAAACACATCATAGGTGTGCACCACGGGGTCTTCGTCGCCAAAGAGGCCGTAAACACGTTGGCGATCGGCCTCGTCTAAGCCTTCAAAACAGTGGGTGGTGCAGTCTTTATAGGCCTTGATGAGGCCTTTGGTGACCATCAACTCCTGCACTTTGTCTTGTCGAGGGTTTTGAAATTCCTGCCGTCCCATCATGCTACTCATCGTGTCGCCCATCTCGAAAGCGGGGTTCACCACAATGCGATCCACGCCTCTTAACATCTCAGTGTACATGCCTCCCATCGACGTTCCGATGATGAGTTGGGGCTGATGTTGTGCCACCAATTCGCGCAACAGCTGCATAGCCGCCTCGGGATCGACGGGCAAATCCTCGGCGATGATGGTGGCTTGGGGCATGAGTTCACGCAACATCTTCACCGTTCCGCTTTGTGCTGACGACAGAAAGCCATGCACATACATCACTGTTTTGCCCGCCATGAGCTGCGGGAACTGCTTGATATACGGATTTTCCATTGTTGATTGCCTTATTGTATTGATGCTACAAAGCTACAAAAAAATAGAGCTACGGCCAAAAAGACACCCTCATTTTGCACGGAGATGTGCGAAAGCATAAAAAAGCAGGATGTATTTCGCAACACATCCTGCTATAAACGATGTAATAAATTTAATCTAAAAATATGCTAAAACTAAAAACCTTTCTCTTACTTTTTTAGATGTCGAACTTATAACCGGCAGTGATTTGGAACACACTGTTCTTGTAATCGAAGTCCTTAATGACTTTGGTCAGGCCAAAGTTATAACGGCCATCGAGCACAAAGTTTTTAAATTCGTAGCTCAAACCTACGGGAATCGACAAGTCAACTGCCTTTGCATCAGAGACTTTTTGTGTCCCCAGGGGACTCGTCTGTTTGGCATTTATCTTGAAACCGGGTTGCAAACCGAGTTTAACGGCCAAGCCCTTAACCACGTAAACATTGGCCATCACCGGCACATTGATGTAATCTAATTTGCCTGTTTCACCCGACTTCTTAGCTCCTTGCATAGAATACATGGCGCCGGCTGACACCGATAAGATGTCCATTACCTGATATTCTAACTCTGCACCAGCAGCTAATCCTAAGCGAACTTTGCCACCATCGATCTTCGTTAAGTTGGCAATGTTGACACCAACGCGCGGTTGAATGGTTAAAGAACCTTCTTCATGCTGTGCGAATGTTGCCACTGTTGAAAGCATCATCACAGCTGCTAAAACTAACTTTTTCATACGTTCTATTTGTTAAATTAATCGTTTCGTTGTCGGGTTGATGCGAGCATGCGACCCGACCAATATTCTTTTTGAATACGAAAGCAAAGATATAGTTTTTCGAAATACGCGCCAAATAAAAATAAGAAAAAAATATTTTTGAGGCATTTTGTAACATTTTTGTCTCCGAAAAGGAAATCATCAGCGTGAAGAAAGGTGTCTATTGAGATTCTAAATGGCCACATGTGAGCGGCATTTCCGATGCCTTGTCGCGCTGAAGGAGTGTCGAATGGTGCGTTAAGCGCACGTTTTGACTCCTCCATAGCGCCTTTAGCCTTCATTGCTGTGCATGCAATGAAGGGCTATTGTCGGTGGTTTCGCTTCTTATGCTGTGCTCTCTTGTCACGTTTTGTAACGATTTTTACATCACGATAAGCCATGAAGTACAAAAGAAGTGGGCATCACAGCGTGAGAAATCTCGCCAAAAACAGATGGCTATATAGTATAGTTGATGATATATTTTGCAAAGTCTGGCGACGTGAAGTCTCTGAAACCGGCATCCGATTGGTTCATGGTTGCCACCTGATTCATTTCATCTTGGGTGAGCGAGAAATCGAAAATGTCGAAGTTTTGCTGCATCCTTTCGATGTGACTGCTCTTTGGAATGGCCACGATACCGCGTTGCGTGAGCCAGCGAAGCGCCACTTGTGCGGCCGACTTACCATACTTTTGCCCGATATCCGCAAGCAAATCGCTCTCAATAATGCCATCAACTCCTTGGCCACCAAGCGGTCCCCAAGCCATCGTTTTGGTATTGGTTTCGGCCAAAATGGGCTGTATGTCGTTCTGTTGTGCCAGCACATTGCATTGCAATTGGTTGACCATCGGTTTCACATCCACGAAATGTGCAAAGTCAAAGAAGCGTCCGGCTTGGAAGTTTGAAACGCCAATGGCGCGCACTTTTCCATCTTTATAGGCCTTTTCCATAGCGCGCCAAGTGCCGAAAACGTCGCCATAAGGCTGATGAATGAGCAGCAAATCGATATAATCGGTATCCAATTTGCGCAGACTTTCTTCAATGCTGGCGGCCGCTTTTGCCTCACCTGCATGGCTAACCCACACCTTAGTAACCAAGAAAAGCTCATCGCGAGCGATGCCACTCTTGCGCCATGCACGACCAACACCCTCCTCATTGCTATAGGCCTGCGCCGTGTCTATCAGGCGATAGCCCACTTTTAACGCATCGCTTACGCAGCGTTCGCACTCATCTGAAGGCACTAAAAACACGCCATACCCCAATAAAGGCATCGCAACCCCATTAGCTAATTGAATCTTTTCCATCATTGTTATATTTTGGTTCTTGCCACAAAGATACACAAACTATGTGAGAAAATCGGTTTTGATGGAGCCTTCGATGAAAAAAACGGGTGCTGAAAGGGAGCAGAAAGGGCTTATGGTGCAGCGTCGTTTATGCTGAAAGAGGTTGCCCTTTGGCGAAAGAAACAAATAAAAAAAACATATAGGCCGCGCAAAAATAGCACGATTGCCTATATGTTTTCTGTTGGCGTGCGGCTTGTTGGGCCGCTCATTTATAGCTGTTGAAACGCCTTTTGAATTTTTTCAGATGCGGCTTTCAGTTCGTCTTCGCTCATCTTTACGTGATGTTTGAAGTCGATGTCGGCCTCGCTTTGCATGGGGATGAGGTGGATGTGGGCATGGTTCACCTCGAGACCAATCACGGCCTGTCCCACTTTTCGGCAGGGAAAGGCTTGTTTTAGCGCACGTGCTACCTTCTTGGCAAACACTTGAAACGCAGCGATGTCTTCGTCGCTCATGTCGAAAATATAGTCAATCTCCTGGCGCGGGATGACCAATGTGTGGCCCGGTGCAACGGGATTGATGTCTAAAAACGCAAAAAACTTGTCGTTCTCTGCACATTTATAGCTGGGAATTTCGCCCGCAGCAATCTTTGAAAACAGTGTGCTCATACCTTATTATATATGAAAATGTTGAACTTATGCCTCGATACTGATTTTATCGATGCGCAATTTGATGGTGCCACGCGGGATAGAAACCTCCACCGTGTCGCCCACTTTGTGGTTCAGAATGCCTTGCGCGATGGGCGTCTTGATGCTGATTTTGCCCAATTTCAGGTTGGCTTCGTTCTCGCTTACGATGGTATAAACCATCTTAGCCTTTGTCGAAAGGTTGGTCATCTCCACCTTACTCATGATTTGAACCGCATCGGTTGAGAGGCGCGAAACGTCAACAATCTTCGCTTCTGCGATGTCAAGCTTCAACTTGTTGATTTTACTTTCTAAATGTGCTTGCACCTCTTTGGCCGCATCATATTCGGAATTTTCACTCAAGTCGCCCTTGTCTCGTGCTTCAGCAATAGCAGCTGATGCCTTAGGACGCTCAATCGCTTCGAGCCTTTGTAGCTCTGCTACGAGCTTATCGTAGCCTTCTTGTGACATGTAAGCCATATATTACTATCTTTTTTGTTAATAAATTCCAAGTTGAAGTAGCAAAAAAAGAAAGAATTCCGACACGTCTTGTTGGTCAGAATTCCAAACTTCTTCTTTCTATTCGCTATGTTTTTACTGTTGCAAAGATAGGGCATATTTCTGATATGCGCAAGTTTTTAAAGTTCTTTAGCGTTGTAAATGGGATTGTTGGACAAGCGGAAGACATAGAAGGTTGATTTATATCAAAGAAAAAAACTTTTTTGCATTTTCTTTGGTAGATGCGTCGTTGATTGCTAAAAAAGTATTACCTTTGCGGTGTTTTTCATAGTATTAGATTTAAGGTTAATAAGAGGGGCTCGGCGGAGTCCTTTTTTTTATGCCCTGATGTGAAGGCCTTGCCTGCGCAGTGTGGGCGATGACCATTGCTAAAGTGGCGCATGTTGCTCAGTAATATGCGCCACTTTTGAATGCAATATGCACCACTTTAGGACAGAATATGGGCGACATTACCGATGAATGTCGCCCATATTGTTTCAGGATGTTGCGGGGAGAGGCTTACGCTTATCCGCGAATCATCGTGATGAGCATTTTAAAACGCTCGTTGGCTTGCACCGAATGGCGCGCACCGGCGGGGATAACAAAGCTCTCGCCCGTGTGGATTTGATGGTCGGTGCCCTCGACATTGAGTTGCATGGTGCCGTCAATCACTTGGATGAGCGCATCGAAGGGAGCGGTGTGCTCGGACAAACCTTGTCCTTTGTCGAAGCTGAACACCGTCACACTGCCCGCTGCATTGTGCACAAACTCTTTGCTCACTACGCCGCCTTCTGCATAGTCAATCACGTTGTTGGCGGCGAAAACCTTGCCTTTTTCAAATTTCTCCATTGCTTATTTCTTTTAAATGTTTACTGAAAGTGAATTGTACACCTTTGTCATAGCAAGCCTTGTGCCATGCAGGTTGCGGGTAACATTTGTGCTGTTTTTCGTGCGTGGTCTGCCAAGATGCAGCTTGTGGCGGCGCATTGGCGCAGACGTTATGGCACGAAAAAAGGCAACCAGACGCTGAAAAATCAGCCGTCCGATTGCCCGAACTTATGGAAATAAAAGCTATTTCTGTTGTTTTGCGCGCCACATGCAGTAGATGCCGAGCGCCACAAAGGGCACACTCAAGAGTTGCCCCATGTTGAGGAGCATGCCACTTTCAAAGTCAACCTGCACGTCTTTGGTGTATTCGATGAAGAACCGGAACACGAAAATCAGCGTGATGCACAGCCCAAAGTAGAACCCTTTGCCCACAGCTTGTTTGCGCACGCGGTAGAAATACCAGCCCACAAAGAAGAACAATGCATAGGCAAGGGCCTCATAAAGCTGGCCGGGATGGCGCGGATGCTGGTCGACACGCTCAAAGATAAATGCCCAAGGCACGTCGGTCACCTTGCCGATGATCTCGCTGTTCATCAGGTTTCCCAAGCGAATGAAGCAAGCGGTGATGGGCGTTGCGAGGGCAATGTCGTCCAACACCTGCCACAGTTTCACGCCCGTCTTGCGGCAATAAAGCCACAAGGCTATCATCAATCCCAACGTTCCGCCATGACTGGCAAGCCCTTCGTAGCCCACAAACTGCCACGATCCGTCGGGCATTTTGTGATAGGGGATGAGCATTTCGATGAAGTGTGTGCCCGAAGAGAGGAAGTAATCGGGCTGATAGAACAGGCAATGGCCTAAGCGGGCACCAATCAGAATGCCGAGAAAGCAATAGATAAACAGCGGATCGAACACGTTGACGACTTGCTTTTTGCCGCCAACGAAGACCGTTTTCTCGGCAATATGTTGGTGGTAGAACAGCCACTTCACCATGAAATAGGCGCCCAAGAGGCCTAAAAGCCAGCAGGCAGAATACCAGCGAAGCCCCCAATGGCCCACTTGAATGAGATAGACATCGGGGTTCCAAACGATGTAGTTCAGGAGTGTTGTCATTTGCGTTGATCTTTAAACGATGTTTAAACGTTGAAGCGGAAGTGCATGATGTCGCCATCCTGCACCACATAATCCTTGCCTTCGATGCCCAGTTTGCCGGCCTCGCGCACTGCTGCTTCGGAGCCATATTGCAGATAATCGTCGAATTTGATGACTTCGGCGCGGATAAATCCCTTTTCAAAGTCGGTGTGAATGACACCGGCACATTGCGGCGCCTTCCATCCTTTGTGAAACGTCCACGCCTTCACTTCCATCTCGCCTGCCGTGATAAACGTCTGCAAGTTGAGCAAAGCATAGGCCTTTCTGATGAGTCGGTTGACGCCACTTTCGCTCAATCCCAACTCTTCTAAGAACATTTTCTTGTCCTCATAGGTCTCCAACGAGGCGATGTCTTCTTCGGTTTTGGCCGCAATCACCATGGCTTCAGCTCCCTCTTCGGCCGCCATCGCCTCAATTTGGCGTGAATAGTCGTTGCCCGTTTTGGCGCTGGCTTCGTCGACATTGCACACATAGAGCACGGGTTTGGTGGTCAACAGGAACAAATCGTGGGCCACTTGCTGCTCGTCTTTGCTGTCAAAGGTCACCTCACGGGCGTTTTTTCCCTGTTCCAACACGGCTTTGTAGGCCTCGAGGACGGTGCACATGAGCTTGGCATCTTTGTTGCCTGCCGCAGCCGCCTTTTGCTGTTTGGCCAGCTGACTGTCGATGGTTTCGAGGTCTTTCAGCTGCAACTCGGTGTCGATGATGCTTTTATCCTCCAACGGATTGACCGCCATGCCGCCCTCACGCACGATGTTGTCGTCGTCGAAACAGCGGATAACGTGGATGATAGCGTCGCACTCACGGATGTTTCCCAAGAACTTATTGCCCAGACCTTCGCCTTTCGACGCACCTTTTACCAAGCCCGCGATGTCGACAATCTCGCAGGTTGCGGGCACGATGCGGCCGGGATGCACCAACGCTGCCAGCTGGTTTAGGCGCTCATCGGGCACGGTGATGACACCCAAGTTGGGCTCAATGGTGCAAAAAGGAAAGTTTGCCGACTGCGCTTTGGCGCTCGACAAGCAGTTGAAGAGGGTTGATTTGCCAACGTTGGGCAAGCCCACAATACCACATTTCAAAGCCATAATTTCGTTTTATTGATAGGAGCCGGCACGCAATGCCTGCCCGTTTTCGTTTCTATTTGTCTGCAAAAGTACATAAAAATGCGCAAAAGCAGCTACGAAAGCGGCTAAAAAAGCAGCAACAAGCCCCATGGTTTGCCGGCTTTTCTCACCGCTTCTTTGCGCAAAACCGTTTAAATCGGGGCCACCTTCTGGCGCAATATTAACCCAATTAAAAGTGGGTTAACATTGCGTGTGATATCTGATAACCCAATTAAAAGTGGGTTAACATTGCGTGTGGTATGTGATAACTCAATTAAAAGTGGGTTAACATTGCGTACGATATTTGATAACCCAATTAAAAGTGGGTTAATATTGTGTGTGGTATCTGATAACCCAATTAAAAGTGAATTAACATTGCGTGTGGTATCTAATAACCAATTAAAAGTGAGTTAATAATGCGTGTGGTATCTGATAACCCAATTAAAAGTGGGTTAACAAACACGGCGGATATTTGCCTGTTTTGAGTTGGATAGTACATCAAAATGCGTCGCAAAATTAACCTTCCAGTTCGTGGGTTAATAATGTGTAGGAGAGAAATTAACCCTTCAATTCATGGGTTAATAATGCATAGGAGAAAAATTAACCCAACAATTCATGGGCTAATTTTGTGAGCTATTATTCATCGGAGGCCCATCGAAGAGGCGTAGAAGGCTCATGGAAGGCGTATAGAAGGGCTATCGAAAGGATATTGAAGGCTTACTGATGGGACAAAAAAGGTCGCAATGCTCACGCACTGCGGCCTTGAGTGAATCTAAACATAGACTACTTCGTGGTTACAAACATAAAATAGCGTAACTTTGCAACAAATATCTGAGACATCGTTTCTCCGATAGCAGAACAACAGTTAGAACAAGTCTTGCCTATTACAGTTTATTTTTGTCATAACCTCCCTTTTTATTTACTTCAAATTACCGATGTTGTTTTTTCCAATCTTCTAAAGTGATTTTGGTAAAATGCTCTGTGCGAAACTCGTTCATCAATGGAACAGGCTTATTGTCTTCTGTATGGCTGTAAACGAATCCGCATTTCTCTTGTGCTCGTTTCGATTTCTTGTTGCCATCGTAGTACCCACACCAAACCGTAGTTTGCCGTAAGTTCTCAAAAGCA
>ERZ772807.568-NODE-568-length-22773-cov-11.492165_pt1 | contig 22773 bp, 19 predicted proteins | sample MGYA00511472_ERZ772807 | MGnify/ENA primary metagenome ERZ772807 (study PRJEB29015, sample SAMEA2737947) | human oral metagenome | biome: human oral; feature: human-associated habitat; material: dental | place: China | collected 2039 ...
TTTCACTCACTTCAACCACTGACAATCGTTCACTGCGAAGCTGTTGATGGATAGCTAATTTAACAAAATGATTAATCCAATAGTTTGCTGTTCGCCCTGTCACCATTCGGCAGACGGCTGACAGATGTTTGCTCGTAACAAACAACTTATCGGCATAATAAGACACTTCACGATGTTGTTTATATTCGCCGCTTTTCAACATTTCCATAAAGGCCGTTACGAGATGAGAAGAGCGCACTGACACATGGGATGAGCCATAAATGCGATTTTGGACATCGAAAATATCCAACAGAAAAAGAAGACAACAGGTGCTGAGCACATCTTTCTGAAAGTGATGTTCATGATCATCGCTCCGCTCAATAATAACGTGCATGTCATCTGTTGCACGCTCAAACTCCTTTTGATTGAGTTGCAAGGCCGGATTGGCTGTAAGTAACAATTCACTCCGAACATCGAAATTAACATCGGGAGTGGATTTCTCAACAAATGGAAAATGAATATAAAGCACCAACACATCAAATGCTATATCAGTTTTTATATGCTGCATGAGTTGCTGTTCGCGAATAACTAAAAGGTCATTTGCTTTAATCTCAAACTGTACTGTGTTGTAGGTAAACGTGCAACACCCCGCTTTACACAATGCATATACTGCATAGTCTTTCAACTCTTCATTCCCAATCCTATTGAAATTAGAATCAGCGACAACTGTGTGATTGCTCATAGTGAAAAAACTTATAACTCTTTAAGAGCGTATTAATGTATATCGCAAAATTACAAAAAGTATTTTCACTACCTGTAATGATTTTTGAATTTCTCCTTTTTTTATTCAAAAAGCGTTCTTGCGTATTCTATAAGTGTATCTTTTCCATGCAAGAAGTCACTTAGTTGCAAGCCTATTTGTGTATCGGGCATAATCCCAAACTCGGTTGTTCGTTTATCTTTATCAAACACTGGACAGGCAGAGAAACGAATACTCCAACCATTCGGAAGCTCACTGCTGAAAGGTAGTCCAGAACCACCACCAGTTTTGTCACCAATTACGTGCACTTTAGGACAGCATTTCATACATTTTACGAACTCATTTGCGGCACTATACACGCCACGATTGGTAAGAATAACGACCGGCTTTTGCCAACGTATGCCCCGACTGGGCTTTAACCATTGTTCCTGTAGTGCAGAAAAGTCATCATGTCGACGGCCCGTTTTATGCTGCATATAGCCCACAAGCAGCGGCTCATTGGTAAAACGTGCTGCCAACTGCTCTGCACTTGAGATGAGCCCACCAGGATTACTCCGCACATCAATAATCAATCCGCGCGCAGGAAGGAAATAGGAAAAAATCTGATCTAAGTTGCCTTCGCCTAACGCTTGATTGAATGTTGCACAGCGAAGATAGCCCACATTGTCGTCTAACAGACAATAACGCAGGCCACTGGCCATACGGAAATTACGCCCCAAATATCGCGTTATAAGCGTATCATACATGTTGGCTGGATAGTTTTCATGCCACGACCAATCGCGTGCGACATCAAAACTTGAATACAGATTAACATGTCCGTCGCGCAATTCTGCAAGCATATTACCCAACACTTCAAAGAGCTGCGCCTCGGTCATTTGTGCATTAATCTGCCGTTGGTAGCGCGCATGCACTTCGTTCCAATCTAACCCATATTCTTGTTGCTTGATGGTTAAAAAGCAATAGTGTTCGTCAATGATGTGCCACAAGGCTTCAAAATTGCCTTGTGGATTATCGGCATAAGTATCTTCCTTCACGCAACTATTCAGCAAAACGACAGAAAGTAGCGCGAACAAACCTAAAGAGAAAAAATGTTTTGCGTTCATCGGTTGACTTTAGTTAACTTGAAGGTTTTCACAATGCCCACCAAAAGTGTGTGCGTGTAACTATGCCGCTTCAGCTCATTGACATGCGATTGCAGATATTCGCCTTGATAACCTATGCAGCAAGTGGCGCGGAACAGTGGGAAATCAAAGGTCAACCGGTGCGTCAAAGACGGTGCATTGCCGGGATAAGTAGGCACAATGTTATGGTCATAGTTGCCTTTCGAGAAGATTTCATAATAGGCCTGTCCATAATTTGGTGAGAACATCAGCCCCGCAACGGGCACGCCTAACGCATAACGAAGACAACACTTTCGCTGACTATTCCGATGGAACGGATTAGGGAAGAGATATTCAACCGCAGCCGTGGGGAGCACACTCAACGAGAAATAGGCCTGCGCAGGATTGTTGCTGTTGCGGGTATTGTAGAGAAAGCCCAAAGCCAACTCAATATTACCTCCCACTTCTAAGCGCAGCTCTTGTCGTCCCCATTGCCACGACCGGTAAGCATAATGCCAACCATATTGAAAGCGATAGTTCCCCGTCAACTCTTTTCCGCTACCCGAACGCGTGTCGACATAGGCAATGTTGCCTTGATGAACAATCTCCTGCAACATGCGCTTACCCTCACGCTTGCGCAACGTGTGACTGATATAGCGAATGTCTGTCCCGTGATATTCCTCAGGACTCAAATAGGTGTCTAAGATATTGGTGGTACCAACTCCCACCATGCGACTGTTGGTTGTGATGCGTTGCGGAATGGACTGGCCATCGGTTTGGGCATGCAACACAAGACTGTTGGCGCTCAAAACACCACACACAACAAGTGCTCCGAGCCACTTAGGTTTCTTCGTTTGTATCATTTGTGAAAAGGTTTAACTGTCCAGTCATCTCATCAATCACCTGCTGTTGGCTCTTACCAGCATCGGGATCCAAATTTTCATCTGCCGTCGTTTCTGCTCCATCGGGCTCATCTTCCTCGTTGTTCTCGGGGAAACGAAGCGGCTCCAACTCTTGCACACTGGCCACTTCCCACGTTGAAAGACGCTTACCTTTGGCTTTAAAACTCTTCTGTCCGATGAAACTTTCGGCGTCAATCTCTTCCTTCGGGCGCACGGCATCGGTTCCACCAAAGGTTACTTCCAAGCGCGGATAGACCGTGTCGGTGAGCAACAGCAGTTGGCTTTCGGCATTTTCGCCCACGAAATTCTGTTCTTTCTTCGTGGCATCCATCGTGAAGCGTTTTACATAGGTGTAGCCTTGATTATCGGCATCGCGCAACACCGCCGTCCACACCTTCTCGCTATCCCATTTTTCCAAACGCATGATGTTGTCGGGATAGTGGTTGTTGGCATCGAAAGTGGTGAGATAGAAGTCGGCATTGTCTAAAACCACCAAGATGCGGTCGTCATCATAGAACTCGCCCAAGAAGCGACCATGCTCTTCGTAGTTGATGCGTTTCACATCGGCATCATACCACACCTTGCGCCCGCCCAATGTTGAATGACCATGACTCTTCAGGCCGATGCGGTGAATGCTCTGCTTGGTGAGCAGATTACCTTTGGCCGCACGCCCCTTGATAAGGATATCTTTAAAGTCGCGTTCCAAGAAAATGTTCTGCCGCTTTTTCTTGGGATCAACGTCCAACGTAATCTTAATGCGCTCGGCCTCGCCATTGGGATTAGCCGTGAAATAAACTACCTTCGAACCAGGAGTACCCAGCGTCAAGTCGTATTCGCGGTCACGCGTCATGGCCGTCACGTTGAAACGCTTCATATAGTAAAAGCCTTGTTTGCCATCGCGATAAACCACATTATAGATAGTGCGTTTATCGTTTTTCTTGAACACCTGCAACCAAATGATGCCTTTGCCCACAAAAATCTTGTCGGCTACCTTCAACACCTTATATTTTCCGTCGCGATAGAAAATGATCACATCGTCAATATCCGAACAGTTGCACACAAACTCGTCCTTCTTCAACCCCGTTCCGATGAAACCTTCCTGGCGATTGATGTAGAGTTTTTGATTGGCCTCCACCACTTTGGCGCTGTCGATGGTGTCGAAACTGCGGATTTCGGTGCGACGCGGATGCGCTTTGCCGTATTTCTCTAAGATGAAGTTAAACCATTTAATGGTGACGTCGGTCATGTGATTAAGGTCATTTTCAATCTCGTCCACCTCAGCTTTGATGCGCGCAATGAGCTCGTCGGCCTTGTCTTTGTTGAACTTCAAGATGCGTTGCATTTTGATTTCCATCAGCCGCAGAATATCATCGCGCGTCACGTCGCGAATGAATTCGGGCTTAAACGGCGTGAGTTTTTCGTCGACAAAAGCAATGGCCTCATCCATCGTGTCGGCCGTTTCGAATTTCTTTTCTTTATAGATGCGCTGCTCAATGAAGATGCGTTCCAAGCTGGCGAAAAAGAGTTGCTCGAGCAGTTCGCCACGCCGAATTTGCAGCTCCTTGCGCAACAGTCCCATGGTACTGTCCACACTGTGGCGCAACACATCGCTCACCGTGAGGAAACAAGGTTTGTTGTCTTCAATCACACAGCAGTTGGGCGAAATATTAATCTCGCAATCGCTGAAGGCATAGAGCGCATCAATGGTCTTGTCGGGCGACACACCTGGTGCCAAATGCACCTGAATTTCCACCTCAGCCGCCGTGTTGTCATCCACACGTTTGGCCTTAATCTTCCCCTTATCAACGGCTTTCAGAATGCTATCGATAAGCGTCGTGGTGGTTTTGCTGAACGGAATTTCGCGAATAACGAGCGTCTTGCTATCCAACTTCTCAATCTTCGCCCTCACCTTCAGCACACCGCCACGCTGCCCATCGTTATATTTGCTCACGTCGATGGCACCGCCTGTGGGAAAATCGGGATAGAGAGCAAACGTCTCGCCACGCAGATAGTGGATGGCGGCCTCGCAAATCTCCGTCAGATTGTGGGGCAGCAGCTTGCTGCTCAAGCCCACGGCAATGCCCTCTGCGCCCTGTGCCAACAGCAAAGGAAACTTCACAGGCAACGTGATAGGCTCCTTATTGCGCCCGTCATAGCTCAGTTGCCAATCGGTGGTTTTGGCATTAAACACCACGTCTAACGCGAATTTCGACAACCGCGCCTCAATATAACGCGGAGCCGCAGCACGGTCGCCCGTCAGGATGTTGCCCCAGTTGCCCTGACAATCGATGAGCAAATCCTTCTGCCCCATCTGCACTAACGCATCGCCTATCGACGCATCGCCGTGAGGATGGAACTGCATCGTGTGTCCCACAATGTTGGCCACCTTATTATATCGGCCATCATCCATGCGCTTCATCGAGTGCAAAATGCGGCGTTGCACAGGCTTCAACCCATCCTCAATGTGCGGAACGGCACGCTCCAAAATCACATAACTGGCATAGTCTAAGAACCAGTTTTTATACATGCCACTCAAGTGGTGCACGGCCGAAGCATCAAACTTGTCGGCTGGTGTATAGTCAGAATGGGTGTCGGTAGTGAGTGTTTCGTCCTCGAGGTTGAGGTCCTTGTCTTTTATCTCGTCGTCCATGTGGAAATAATTTTTTGGAATGCTATTTTTGCGATAGCCACAAAATTAGCAAAAAATGGTTATTCGGCCAAACAAAACCTTGTTTTTCGCCGCTGAAGTCGGAGCGCACAGCTTACAGATGCAGGGTATCGTTGCAGGGCTTTCCCGCAAACACAACGAAAATGACTCACCAGAACATCCGCTTCCAACACGGAGTTCAACGCTTACTATCACTCTTTGAGGAATTGCACTCCTATTTCGAATATTTATAACGTAATCTCGCCCGAGCCGAAACAGCGGTGATGATGCTCGTCGTAGATGACGCAGAATTGGCCGGGGGCTACGCCGTGAATCTTTGCATCGGCATGGAGGATGAAGGAGCCTTCGCCCGTGGGTTCTAACCGTGCCGGCAGATAGTCTGGCGTGTGGCGTATTTTGAAACGTACGCGAGCGGGCAATGTGGGCTCCGCCATACCTTCGGGACAATAGGTGGTAGCATGGAAATCGTGTACCTTGAACTGTTGCTGATAGGCTGTTTCGGGGTCGTAGCCGTGGCTGACGTAGAGGATGTTTTGCGCCACATCTTTCTTCACCACAAACCATGGACCGCCACCCAAGCCCATGCCTTTGCGCTGACCAATGGTGTGAAACCACAACCCACGATGCTGACCAATTCGCTGGTGGGTCTCCCACTCCACAATGTCGCCAGGCGCTTCGCCAAGATAGTGCTCAATGTATTCGTTGTAATTGATGTTGCCGAGGAAGCAGATGCCTTGGCTATCCTTGCGGCGCGCGTTGATGAGATGTTCGTGTTCGGCCACCTCGCGCACTTCGTCTTTCACGAAATGACCGATTGGAAAGATGGCTTTTTGCAGCTGCCAACTATAAATTTGCGCGAGGAAATCGGTTTGATCTTTCACAGGGTCAGGACTTGTTGTGAGCCATTTGCAGCCGTCAATCCATTCGGTTTGCGCATAATGTCCGGTGGCGATGAAGGCGTAATCGTGACCCATTTTCTCATCGAAAGCGCCAAATTTGATGAGCCTATTGCACATCACGTCAGGGTTGGGCGTGTAGCCGGCGCGCACCTTTTCCATGGTATAGCGCGTCACTTGGTTCCAATATTCGCGGTGACAATCAACGATTTCGAGCTTGCAGCCATAGCGTTGGGCCACGGCTGTCGCCATCTCCACATCCTCTTCGCTGTTGCAATTCCATTCGCTTTGCTCCTCGGGACCAATCTTGATATAGAAGCAATCGGGCTTCACACCATGGCTCACCAACTCGTGGAGCACCACACTGCTGTCGACACCGCCCGAGAGGAGCAGTGCAACGGGCTGCGCAGCGAGTGCGTTATAATCGATTTTCGATGTATGCGTCATTGTTTCCTGCTTGTTTGTTGATACGTTTCCGCCCCACTTTCATGCGGTCGAAACCTAAACCATAAACGCCCGAAACGGCACTCTGGCTGACGAATGCCTGCGGGTCGACATGTTCGATGATGCTAAAAATGTTGTGGCTTTCGTTCTGTTTGGCAATGATGAAGAGCATGCCCACGCGCTTGCCCGAATAGAAACCTCGTGCATCGATGATGGTGCAACCACGGTCGGCCTCGTTGTTCACCAAGCGTCCAATCTCTTCATACTTGTCGGAAATGACAAAAAACTGCACCGACCGACGCAAGCCATTCACCACCTTGTCGACCGTGTAGGACAGCACCACGAGCACAATGTAGCCATAGATGACTTTCTCCCAGCTATGGGTGACGAAATAGCTCGACGTGATGACGCACAAGTCGCAAGCCAAAATGATGTGGCCTAAAGAGATGTCGCGATATTTGTTGATCATGGCCGCAATGACATCGCTGCCGCCCGTGCTGCCGTTGTGCAACAAACTCAGAGCCGAGCCAATGCCCATGAGCAAACCACCCACGACGCAAGCCAAGAACGGATCGTTTTGAAAAAATATCTTCTCGCCTATCAACGCCTGCCAAAACGTGGTGAAAAGCGTCAGGCAACCCACGCCATAAATGGTTTTCAAACAGAATTTGAACCCCAGCGTCTTCAACGATGCAGCCAGCAATAAAATGTTGATGGCCACGTAGGTGTATTGCACGGGAATGTTAAAGCCCCAATAAACTACCGACGAGATACCTGGCAAACCGCCGATGGTGATGTGATTGGGCAAGAGAAACACCACCCATCCCAAACTGCCGATGACCATGGCTAAGGCTATGGAGAGATAGTCTTTGAGCTCGCGCATGACGTGTTTATTCTCGTGTTTCATTTTAATTTTCGATTAAACCTTTGGTGAGCATGTCATAATAGAGCGCCTCTAATTCGCCTTGCGACAAATGCTCAACAGCGTGCTCAATGCTGCGAATCAGTTCCTCGCGGCGTGCTTCGCCCGTAGCATTGAAATGTGAAAAATCAACCATTGTTCTCTATGCGCTGCGGTGTTATGCTTCGTCGTCCTCGTGCTTCTCCTCGAGCAAAGTCTGTTCGGGAGCTGTGGCTTCATCGGTTCGATGAGCAACAATGGCCTTGCGACAACGATAAATCTTCAATCCATCAATCAATTCAATCACCCCATGGAGCAACAAGCACCATCCCACGATGAAAAAAGGCGATGAAGCCACGGCCGACGGATAGGCGATGGCCACCACACCAATGATGAGAAGGATGGATGGCATGAGCCAATAAAACAGTCCCACCTTGACCACCTTGGCGATGGCAGCGAGGTTGGCATACTGATTGATGGAACCGATGATAAGCAATGCGGCCAAAATAAACACCAAGGTCGTGATGAATGTGTCGGGCAGCAAAGCCAACACAGCTCCCAAGATGATGCTACCCACGGCCACGAAAGGGGTGAGCTGAAGCGTGTTCGAGGTGTCGCGCGCCGACGTTTCCACCTCGTCGGAAACTTGTCGCGCAGCTGCCGATGCGGTGTAATAGCCCACCAAAGCGATGATGCCGGCAAGAAAAAACAACACGCCGATGGTGATGACAATCCAGCGCACAATCTCTTCGCGATATTCAATGAGCAACACGCCAATGGCTATGGCACAACTGGCACGGAAAATAAAATTGCGTAAAAACTTCATATGCTTAAAATCTTTAGCCGCAAAGTTAGCAAAAATATGCCAACCGGCTGTGCCTGCCTCGCTTTTTCTTGTGTTGCGCCAACGAAATTGGCGGCAGATTCAGTCCACTTCACCATGCGCAGCAGCAACACCATGGGCTAAAAAAAATAAAAACGCCTTGCTAACAACTGAGCAAACGCCAAAATAATTTTTTGAAGCTTGCTAACGATTGAGCAAACGCCAAAATAATTTTTTGAGGCTTGCTAACGATTGAGCAAACGCCAAAATAATTTTTTGAGACTTGCTAACGATTGAGCAAATGCCAAAATAATTTTTTGAGACTTGTTAACAACTTAGCAAACGCCAAAATATTTTTTTGAGACTTGCTCAACGTGAGCAGATGGCAAACAAAACTTTTTGAGACTTGCTCAGCGTGAGCAAACATAAAAAAAAACATCAGGCACGCTCGGCAAGCTCCAACCAGCGCATGCCTTTCTCATCGAGCAACTCCTTAATGACAGGCAAACGCTTGCTCTTCTCCGTCAGCTCGTCCACGCTGAGCTGCCCCGAGCAAAGCGCTTCCTCAAGCTGTTTCTGCTCGGTTTCGAGCGCTTCAATCTCTTTCTCCAACTGCTCAAACTCCCGTTTTTCATTAAACGAGAGCCGTTTACGCGTGTCGTTGTGATAATCGTTTTTGGGCTTTGCGCCTTTGTTGGCCTCCGCAGCAGGCGCATCGGTCTTGCTTTGCAGCGCCAACCACTCATGATATTGCTCATAGTTGCCCGGAAAATCTTGCACCTTGCCCTGCCCTTTGAACACCAACAAATGGTCGACCACCTTATTCATGAAATAGCGATCGTGGCTCACGATGATGACACAGCCGGGAAAATCTTGCAAATATTCCTCCAACACCTGCAACGTTTGAATATCGAGGTCGTTGGTAGGCTCGTCCAACACCAAGAAGTTGGGATTGCGCATCAGAATGGTGCAAAGATAGAGTTTGCGCCGCTCGCCGCCGCTGAGCTTATAAACAAAATTGTGTTGTTGCTCGGGGGTGAAGAGAAAATATTGCAAAAACTGGCTGGCTGTCATCCGTCGCCCGCCACCCAAATCAATCTCTTCGGCGATGTCGGTGATGACATCAATCACCTTTTGCTGCACATCAAATTGCAATCCGTCTTGCGAAAAATAGCCAAACCTCACCGTTTCGCCAATGTCGAAACGACCGCTATCGGGCGGCACAAGCCCCAGCAACATCTTAATGAACGTTGATTTGCCGGTGCCATTGTTGCCCACTATGCCCATTTTCTCGAAACGCGCAAAGTTGTAATAAAAATCTTTGAGAATGATTTTATCGGGCGCGAAAGCCTTGCTGACATATTGGCATTCAAAAATTTTCGAACCAATGTAAACGTTGCTGGCCTTGAGTCGCAACTGCCGTTCCTCGATGCGCTGCTTGGCTTTGGCCTCTAAATCATAGAAGGCCTCTTCGCGATAGCGCGCCTTGTGGCCACGCGCTTGTGGCATGCGGCGCATCCATTCTAATTCTTTGCGATAAAGATTATTGGCACGTGCCAACTCGGCTCGCGCATTGTCGATGCGCGCCTGCCGCTTCTCCAAATAATAAGCATAATTGCCACGATAGGTGTAGAGCGTATGATTGTCGAGCTCGAGGATGATGTTGCACACGCGATCCAAAAAAAACCTGTCGTGGGTCACCATCAACAGTGTCTTGTTGCCGCGGTTTAAATAGCCTTCCAACCACTCAATCATGTCAAGATCAAGATGGTTGGTGGGCTCGTCGAGGATGATTAAATCGGGCTCGGTGATGAGCACATTGGCCAAAGCCACACGCTTTTGCTGTCCGCCGCTAAGCTCGCCCATAGGCTGTTGCAGATTGGTGATGTGCAATTGTGTCAACACCTGTTTGGCTTTCAAAATCTTGTCGGGATTGCCTTCGTGGTTGAAACAAGCATCCAGCACGCTCTCGGTAGGCTCGAATTGGGGCGACTGCTCCAAAAACCCCACGCGCAAACCATTGCGATAAACCATTTCGCCACCATCCTTGCCTTCGCGTCCGGTGAGCATGGCGAGCAAAGTTGATTTTCCGGTGCCATTTTGTGCAATGAGCCCCACACGCTGTCCCTCAGCAATAGAGAACGAGATGTTTTCAAACAAAATCTGCGCACCAAAACGCTTCGACAGATTTTGCACGTCTAAATAAGGAATTTGTGCCATCAGAGTGTGTGGTTAATGGTGTCGATATAGTCGAGCACCGCGTCGCGCCCAAGTATCTTCTCCGACGAAGTGATAAAATAAGGTGGCAGCGTTTCCCATCGATCCTTCAACGCGTTCATCCACTGCTGAGCATTCATCTTGGCCTTTCCCGGCCCCAATTTGTCGGCTTTGGTGAAGATAATGGCAAAAGGCACACCGCTCTCGCCCAACCAATCGATAAATTCGCGGTCGATTTTCTGAGGGTCGTGGCGCACGTCAATCAGCACAAAAACATTCACCAACTGTTTGCGTTGCAAGATGTAGCCCGCAATCATTTGCTCCAACTTCTGCTGCACCGTTTTCGAACGCTTGGCATATCCATAGCCCGGCAAATCCACCAAATACCATTCGTCGTTGATGATAAAATGATTAATCAAAAGGGTTTTCCCCGGCGTGGCCGACGTCTTGGCCAATCCTTTATGGTTGCAGAGCATATTGATGAGGCTCGATTTCCCCACATTTGAACGCCCAATGAAGGCATATTCTATCTTGTCGTCGTTAGGACATTTGCTCACTGTTGGGGCAGAGACTACAAATGCTGACTTCTTTATCTCCATGCTTGAAATTATTTTTGTTTGCAAAGATACAACAAAAATATTATCTTTGCATTCCAAATTTGGCATATATCCGTATGAAACTAATTAGTTGGGGATTCATAGGTTGCGGCGAAGTGACCGAGAAAAAATCGGGACCGGCTTTCAACGAGGTTGAAGGTTCGCATGTAGAGGCTGTGATGAGTCGCAGCGAAGAAAAGGCACGCTCTTACGCTGAACGGCATCACATCAGGAAATGGTATACCGATGCGCAAGAACTCATCGACGACCCCGAGGTCAATGCCATCTATATTGCCACGCCACCTTCGAGCCATGCCACCTTTGCCATCATGGCCATGAAGGCGGGGAAGCCCGTCTATGTGGAGAAACCATTAGCGGCGAGCTATGAAGATTGTGCCCGCATCAACCGCATCAGCGAGCAAACGGGCGTGCCATGTTTCGTGGCTTATTACCGGCGTTATCTGCCTTATTTCCAAAAGGTAAAAGACATTCTTTCGCAACAGCTCATTGGCGAGGTCATCAACGTGCAAATTCGCTTCTCGGTTCCGCCACGCGACTTAGATGCATCGTGCGCTAAACAGTTGCCATGGCGCTTGCAACCCGACATCGCCGGCGGCGGTTATTTCTATGATTTAGCTCCCCATCAATTAGACATCCTGCAACATCTCTTTGGCGTCATCACACGTGCCCACGGCTATTGCGCCAATCGTGCACACCTCTATCAAGCCGAAGACACCATCAGTGCCTGCTTCTTGTTTGAGAACGGATTGCCCGGAAGCGCCTCATGGTGTTTCGTTGGCCACCAAAGTGCCAAAGAAGATTGCATTGAAATCATTGGCGACAAAGGCTCATTGTCGTTCTCGGTCTATAACTACGATCCCATCAAGCTCATCACAAGCGAGGGCGCCACGGAAATTGAAGTGCCCAATCCTTCGTTCGTGCAACTGCCCATCATCAAAGCCGTCATCCACGATTTGCAAGGCTTTGGCGTATGCACCTGCACGTCGGTGAGTGCTACGCCCGTGAATTGGGTGATGGATCGCATCTTAGGAAAGTTCTGATGGGTCAACGCACGCTCCTCTTTTCCATCGTCTTTCTGCTGCTTTCGCTCGAGAGTTGGGCGGGAGACTCGCTTGCTACGCATCAAAACCTGTGGGACAAACTCTACACGGTTGTGAAACGTTTCTCGCAAATCGACACAGCCTATATCGAACCCCAACGCTATAACTATGCCCTGATGCTGCAAAACACCAACACCTATGAGATGTATCGCATTTCCAATCGCCTACACCAAACCGTGCAACTCTCTCCGCGCATGGGTTGGCGCGTGGGACCTTACTTTGGGTGGCGGTGGATTTTTCTCGGCTACACCATCGACGTCACCCATCTCAAAGGCGACAACAAACGCAAAGAATTCGACCTAAGTCTATATAGCAACCAGTTGGGCATCGACCTTTTCTATCGCACAACGGGTGACGATTATCACATCCAACGCTTCACGGCTGCCACGGCCTCCAACATTGATTTCGCACCCTTGCATGGCCTAAACTACGACGGACTCGAAGCCAACATTCGCGGCTTCAACCTCTATTACATCACCAACCACAAACGCTTCTCCTATCCTGCCGCCTACAGCCAAAGCACCCGACAACTGCAAAGCACCGGCTCCCCCATCTTGGGCATTGGCTATATGCACCAAAAACTCAACATGGATTGGGTGACCCTGCAAGACATCATCGCACAACGAATGGGGAAAACCGTGCTCAAAGAGGTGTTGGGAAGTGACTCGGCAGGCTGGTCAAAAACGCATGTGAAATATGATAACTTCTCCGTCTCGGGAGGCTATGCCTACAACTGGGTCTTTGCAAAAAACTTTCTATTGAATGTGTCGCTGTCCGCTTCGCTCGCCTATCTGCACACTATCAGCAAAACGGCGCAAACCCCAAACAGCCAATTCGACAACTTCAACTTCAACCAATTCACCATCGACGGCATCGCCCGCATGGGACTTGTCTACAACACTTCACGCTGGTTTGCCGGTTCCAGTGCCATCTTCCACGCTTATAACTACCACGAAAAAACGTTCTCTACCAACAACATCTTCGGCAACGTCAATGTCTATGTAGGCTTCAACTTCGGCAGAAGAAAGTAACCCTGCTTGGCTTGCCACCCAATTAGGATTTATATCGCCGTCGAAGCCTTGTTTGCGACTATACATTGCTTGCAGTGCACCGTCGAAGCCTTGTTTTCGACTATACATTGCTTGCAGTGCATCGTCGAAGCCTTGTTTGCGACTATACATCGCTTGCAGTGCATCGTCGAAGCCTTGTTTTCGACTATACACGCTTGCATTGCATCGTCGAAGCCTTGTTTGCGACTATAACATTATTGCACATCGCTGAAGCATAAGCATTCGGGGCAGTTGATGAATGGGAATATGGCTCCCTCTCTTACTTTCAGCGCTCATCAAGAACCAACTGGTAAAGTCCCGTAGCCACCTTCTTAAGTTTTGGATTAGTCTTTACAATCTCGTCATATAAAGCAGCCGTTTCGTATGTCCCAGCCATAACATAAGCAGGAGATTGACTTTGTCTATTTTCGATGACTATCCAACGTAGTATGTTTGGTGTGATTACAACGCCCTGTTCTTCTGGGATTATCACAACATGTATACCCCTATTGCCTTTTGTCAAGTAGTAATCTCTAATATCTTTATTTATTTTCCTATTTCTATCTATAAAACCAACTTGAAAGCCTTCTTCTATGAGATATAGTGGCAATGCAATATCATCAGTATAATTATCTATAGCATAAAGAGTGCACGCCCCCTTCTGAGCCTGCAAATAATTTAATTGCGCTTCCATCTGCTGCAACATTTCCTTTTTGAAATAATGGATATAAAAAGGATAGAGCAGATTGCCCGTACCTAACATGTGCTCATCTTTAGTTGCAACATGTTGGCCGGCTCCAAGTCCAAAACTCCACTTGAAATCTCCTCTACGAATCTCCTTAAATGCATACCGAACAGGAAGACGATAATTAAGCGAAGGATCCTGACGATTGATTCTTGCCACCGAAAAGCACGACACAAATATCAACGCCACAAGGGCTACAGACTTAACCAAACGACTCCGCCGGCTAATGCCCTCAATAGCTATCGTGCCTAAAAGAATCACAAAAGGACTTATATACAGGTAGTGTTTAGATGCACAACCCATAGACCGATAGACAAAATGCAACAAGCAAATGGGCAGCAGACAAAGAAAGAGATGCTTGAAAACTTGATTTCGAACAGCAAAAACAACTCCCAACGGAAGCAAAATCAAATAAACAATAGAATAATAGCCTAATATCGCCAAGATAACATCACGCCGTTCTATCGTGTTGTTCCAATGCTGATACCCCGTTACACTTTCAAGTGGATTGGCATGCAGCAACCAAAAACATAGCGTCAAAAGTGCTATAATCGACAAGGCAAAGGCCGCCGAAAAGAGAAAACTCTTTTTGAAACTTTCACCACGCAACCAAAATAAAGGGAGTAGAGCCGGGTAGACAATAACCACATCAACACGGAACAGGGGTGCGATAACCATCAGCAACAATCCTGGAATATATTTGCGATTCCAAATAAAACACAACGCCCACACAAACGAGGCCGCTGCAGGAATGGCAGAATTGGGATACATGCCTGCAGCATACATCTCGGGCAACAAAGCCAAAGCTAATAACAAGTGCAGTTTGTTGTGTGGACGATAGACTTTATTCACAAAGTCGAGACTGCCTAAAGTAAAGGCTATAGCTGAAATCCATGCCAGCAAACAATAAACATGCTCTACCGTTAAGAACGATGCTATCTTTGCAACAATCACCACCACGAAATAAGTGAGGGGCTGCATATTGTATTCGTAACTCATTATCGGCGGCAACTGAATGCCTTGATTTACCATGATTCCACACCCCGCAAGCACGTGCATGCTATCGTTTTCATAACAATAGAGTGGAAAAACACCTATTGCCATCCAAACTAAGAATAGAACCAATAAAATAGGATAAAGATTTCGCTGTAAAATTTTCATATCTCACTAAAATTACTTGAATGAATAAAACTGTCGTATATTGTCACCGAATATCAGCCACTTTACCAAGCATTATGCACCCTTTCGCTTCCAAATATGCACTATTTTTCGCGCGATAATCGCATAATTGCTCAGGCTCACCAACACAAAGAGCAAGGCTCCGACAGCGATGGCGGGGAGCATATTACCGTCTTCGATGTTGGGGAAGAGCGTCTCTATCAAATCCATATAATAGCTTCGGGCAAAGAAGATGGCGAGGAGCGCCAACCCATAAATCAGCAAGTTTAGCCCTATGGTCAGCATTTGATAAGGCAAAGCCACTTGCGCGGGTCGATAACCAATGAGCAATAGGTTTTCTAATTTGTGCGTATTCTTTTGAACCAACAGATAGATGCTGAGCATCAAAATATAGAAACTCAAGGCCGAAATCACCAACCCTACGCCAACAACCATCGTAACCAACAACCGTAGGAAATAGGTTGTCTTCTCGGTATTGAGTTTGTCGTTCTCTATCTCATAACCCTTCTGGTCCAAATACTTTGTGAATTGCGGGTCGCTGGGGTTGTTCACCTGCACAATTAAACGCGTGGGTGCATGCGTTTCGCCGGAAGCAAAGGTGTCATTGCTCCAATCCATGAAAGCCTGCGGCACTAAAATCGAGCTCAAACGATTGGAGAAACCAATCACTTTCCCCTTGAACTGCGCCTCCCGATGCTTCCCGTGCACAAAGATATGGAAATCAATCATGCCCACCAATCCGTCGCTAAGCTTCGGCAAAGCGTGGGTCTGCGCAAAACCGAAATTATACATCGTGAGATAAATGCGCGGCAGAATAATGGGAATCGTCTTCTCACCCGGCTGATAATTCCAATTGCGCAACGGCGTATCGACGAACGAATCGGGAATGCTTTCGAAGCTAATCTCGCCATTGTTGAGCACCGACACCCCATTCACACGCATGCTCACGTCGGCTTTGTAATTGGCATTTGTGAACTTACCCATACGCGAAACAAAGGGCTGCTGCGCCAAATCGTCTACTTCGGTCTGATTAAAAGTGTTTGAACTGCCACTAATCGTGCTGGCCGTTCCTATCTTTTTATTCACAATCAAGAAGTCGCTTCGCATGAAACTATCCTCGGCTGTGAACACCGGAATCACATCTTGATAGAACTGAACACTCAGCAAAACGATGATCATGCCAAAGAGATTGGCAAAGAAAAAGCCCGCCATCTGCGGAATGCTGAGGTGCTGACGCAATAATTTCCAAACCAAATTCATAGCTTCACAACCCTTTCGTATGGCAAATCCATGTGCTTACCTATACTCGTTACCAATACGCCTGCGCCCTGTTCGCGCGCTTCTTTCATCATCATTTCGGCCATCACTGCGGCATTCTTGTCGTCAAGATGGCTGATAGGCTCGTCTACAAGCAGAAAGTCGAAGGGTTGCACAAGTGCACGAATGAGTGCTACACGTTGCTGCTGTCCAAACGACATGCGCCCTATTCGCTCATGCATTTTGTCGGCTATGTCCAACTGTTCAAACCACGTCGCTATCTGCTCTTGCGATTTAAAATTCGTGAGCTTGTTTTTTATCACGATGTTTTCGAATGCTGTGAGCTCCGGAAAAAGGCGCAACTCCTGAAAAAGATGACTGATGTGCAGGCGACGTGCCTCCACCCAGTCGCGCACTTTAAACGTGGAAGTCGGCACATCGTTAAACAAAACTTGCCCACTATAATCGTGCCGATAGCCCAAAACATAGCTGCAAAAGGTGCTTTTTCCGCGCCCCGATGCAGCCTCTATGAGGTAGAGCTTACCCTTTTCAAAGGTAAGTTCGTGATTCCAAACCTCAGAATGCAGTGCTTCCTTTTGGCTTTCAAACACCTGTGGAACCACCGATTGAAATGTTATCCTGTCAATGTTCATTATTTCAATGTGTAAATCAGCGTGTGAACATCGCCAAAAATGGGCTGGAGCATGGCCGTCACAGCACCCGTTTTTCCACCCTGCAATGCATTCATATTGATGACCAATGCTAATTTCTGTCCTTTAATCAAATTCTTTTCGGTTGCCGACAGTTGCTGTTTGGCTGGCGCAAACGCTTGTGAAGCCTCCTCGGCTGTGCTGCCACTAAAGAATTGTAGTTGGGGTGTCACCCCAAAATAAAATGTGGTTTCCTTACTCGCATAATACCATGCATCAGGTTTCCAATCCACAATTCGCCCACCGGCAGGGCAACTTTTTTTCCAATAGCCAACGTCTTTCACCCAGTTCTTATGCTTTAATTGCGCCATCATCCGCATCGATAGCCGGTGCTCGTCATAATAAGGTGTGACCAAAGCCAAATCTCCATCCACACTCCGCAAGATATTGTCCATGTCAATAGCCGTGTTAATGCCCGTCAACAAGGCTTGAAAGCCTGCATTGTTCTGCATCACAGGCAGGAACTTTTGCCCATCCACGTTCAAGAACATGCTCAACATGGCATCACGAGGTGTCGCCGAAAGATAGCGGTCTGTAATGGGACGATACAACTGATAAGCCTGCTTCAACGACTGGTTGACCGTGGCATTCAAAGAGAACACTTCACCTTTGATATGCATCACCTGCTGTTCTCTCTCCATCTCTGCAGCAATAATCACTTCACTTCCATCGGCTTTTTTGGGCATACCCAAGGTGAGTGGCGCCAAAAACTGTTGGGGTAAGGCCGTGGCTTGTGCAACTAAAGTCATCGAACCCTCAAGCGAATCCAATTTTTCATACAGTCTGCTTTGGGTAATACCCGCCGCTTCGTCTTGCTTCAAATATTGTGCGATTTGCTGTTGCAGACTGCTTTGTGCCTCAACGGTTACAGGTCCCATCACCAACATCGCAGTATTGTTCCACCCAACAACCCACGCATCTTTCAACACCGTGAAATGAAAGCCCCGCCGTTTGATGGGTGCTGGGCAAACTTTCTTTTTGGCCAACTGCGCAAAAGTCTGTGTCAATTCATCCTCATCTTGCACCTTTGCACAAACACCCAAATTGCCATCAGGTGCCTCAAAGAGCATGATCTTATGGCTCACATCAATGCCACTCTTACTGATGTTAGTGGCCTGCAACAGCGTCCTAAGCACAGAAACATGATTCAAGCCACTCATCTTCACAGGGTCAATGGACAACAATGCCGTGCTCTCACGCGGCACTGCGTTTAAATAACTATTGTCTGTGCAGGCGGCAAACAGCGCCATCACACAGCAAAAACAAAGTGCTATGCCAATCTTTTTCATCGTCTGTATGTTAATTGTGCCATCGTTACGGCCATGAGTCCTGCGGTCTCTGTGCGCAACCGACTATTGCCCAACGACACACTCTGAAAACCTTTCGTCAACGCTTGCGCCACTTCCTCATGCGAAAAATCACCCTCTGGTCCCACTAAAACTACAGCTTCGTTCACATTGCTATCTCGTTGCAGCGCTGCCATCAAATCAACTTTCTCAAAATCATCGTAGCAATGGGCAATAAACTTCGCGCCACGATGCGGCACATTTAAAAATTCCGTCATGCTCATGCAATCATTCACGACGGGCAGCCACGCTTTCCTACTTTGTTTTGCGGCAGCAACCACAATCTTTTCTATACGGTCAACACGAATATTCTTCCGCTCGGTGAAAGCCGTTTGCAGAAAGGTTAGCTCGTCAAAACCTATCTCAGTAGCTTTTTCTACCATCCATTCTATGCGGTCGATATGCTTGGTTGGCGCAATAGCCAAATGAATATATCCATTCCAAGTCTTTTGTTGTGGCAATTCTTCTGTGATGTGATAGCAGCAATCTTGCCGCGAGGTGAGCGTCACCTCTGCTCGGAAGAAACGCCCCTTCCCATCCATTAAAAATATTTCATCACCAGCCTTCAAACGTAAAACGCGCAAGGCATGTGCGGCTTCTTCGGGCGATAAGCGGTCGTTATCCTTGGCATTGGGCGTATAAAAAAATCTTGCTTCTTTCATGATTTTCCTTCCCTCCGCTTCAATTCTGCGTTCAAATATTCAGCCATCTTATAATCCTCCTGCGCTATACTCCGCGCCAAAGCCTCCTTTAGCATATCTGTATTGAGCACGTTGATAGGCATAGCCACACGATCTTCCTGCGCGGCATCGAAAGAAGCCGCCTGTGTTCGCATGAGCTGCTCATCAATATAAATTGGCCAATGACCCGACAATGCAAAAAGAATGGCATCGCAAACTTTGAGTTTTACCGATACCAACGAGTCGGTATCCAGCAACATCGCACAATATTGCCCATCTTGAATACCGTAAATCAACACCTCTACCTGCGTTTCATTCTGTTTCAACAAACTGCTCAGCGCCCCTGCAAGATGCACGTCTTCACCATCTCTCGCCTGCAAACGCTTGCACAACGCATCGGTCATCTCAGCGTCACAAACCACAGAAATCTGTCGTTCTTTCGCCTCATCGGTCAAAACGATGATGCCAACACCAATCGAACCAACGATTTGTGAAATCGCATGGAAACGCAACTTAACTCGATTCATGAAGCTTTTGCTTGATTTGTAGGCTGGAACATCAGCGCGAAACTAACCCCTACCAACAACGCATAACCGGCAAAAATATACCAGCACGACGACCATTCGGTCACATTCCCCACGGTATGTGCATTGACTACAGCCTGAGCCGCAAACGAACCCACCGTAGCACCAATACCATTGGTCATCAACATAAACAGTCCTTGCGCACTGGAACGTAGCCCAGGGTCGGTAGATTTATCCACAAACAAGGAACCCGAGATATTGAAAAAGTCGAATGCCACCCCGTAAATAATCATCGAAGCAACAAACAACCACACTCCATTACCAGGATTTCCAACGCCTAAGAGACCGAAACGCAACACCCAAGCAAACATGGCAATGAGCATTACATTCTTGATGCCATAACGTTTCATAAAGAAAGGAATCATCAAAATGCACAACGTTTCGCTGATTTGTGAAATCGAATACAAGATAACGGGATATTTCACGCCAAAGGTATTGGCATATTCCGGTATGCTTTTAAAACTCTCAATAAAGGGAGTTGCAAAACTGTTGGTGATTTGAAGACTCACACCCAACAACATCGAAAAGATGAAAAAGATAGCCATCTTCTTTTGTCTGAACAGTGTAAAAGCCCTTAATCCAAATGCTTCTACAAAGTTGGTGTGCTGCGTTGAGGCATTGGTTGCACAATGGGGCAACGTAAAGGTGTAGAGAAAGAGCATGATGCTGAGCACACCACTCACTACAAACTGCAACTCATTGCTTTTATAACCCATGATGTCTACAAACCACATCGTGCAGATAAACCCGATGGTTCCAAACACGCGAATAGCCGGAAAATCCTTCACGGTATCTTGTCCCGCTTGGATTAATGCTGAATAAGCCGTAGAATTACTCAAGGCTAACGTAGGCATATAGAAAGCAACACTGAGCGAATAGAGCGTGAACAAGGGAGCAAACTGTACGGCACCGCCCGCTTGATGGCCATACCATGCTGTGGCAAACATCAATAATCCGGCCACCAAATGACAATAGCCCAAAAGGCGTTGTGCAGGTATCCAGCGATCGGCAACAATGCCCATGATCGCCGGCATAAAGATAGATACGATGCCTTGCATGGCGAAAAATGTTCCAATATGTGCACCCATGCTGATATTTCCTAAATAAATTCCCATGCAAGTGAGATAAGCTCCCCACACGGCGAACTCTAAGAAATTCATCACAGAAAGTCTGATTTTAAGATTCATTTTGTTGCTTTTTGTTTGAATTGCAAAGATAGTGCAAACCACTGGAATAGCAAAAAAAAATGTTTTTTTCTTTCTTCATCACCATTCGCAGCGATTACACATTATAATATAGTGCACTTTATTAGGCAATATAGCGCATTTTTCCACCTCATCTGCACTACTTTACTTCGCCAAATGATAGCTTTTTCTTTCACGCTCCTAACCATTTGTTTTTCAATGTATTAATGTTCACTCTCCCGACCAAAAGTACTCGCGACACTTTTTCCTGCTACATAACCAGTAGTCCATGCGGCTTGCAGATTAAATCCACCCGTAATGCCATCAACATCTAATATCTCGCCTGCAAAATAAAGGCCTGGAATAACCTTACTCTCCAAGGTATTCGCATGAATACTCTGTAAACTCACACCGCCACAAGTAACGAACTCTTCCTTAAAAGTTCCTTTCCCTTCCACAAGATAACCATCATTGGTGAGTACCTCAACGAGCTTATGTAGTGCCTTTTTACTCAAATCACACCATCGTGTGTCAGGATTGAGTGTGGAACGCTGCAACAAATAGTGCCACACCCGCGTGGGGAGCTCAAAGACTTTGGTAGTACTCATCTGTTTTTGTGGATGCAGACGTTGCTGATGGAGCAAATCTTCAGCCACCTTTTGCTGATTGGTATTGCCTGTCCAATTGATGGAAATCGGGCAATGGTAATGGCGTTCGTGTAAAAAACGCGCCGCATAAGATGACAATTTCAACGTAGCAGGACCGCTCATACCCCAGTGGGTGATGAGCAAAATGCCTGCACTACACAGCTTTGTTGCAGGAATAGACAAGCGCACATGAGGGATTACAGCACCCATCAACTGCGTGAGTGCAGGCTCATTCAGGGCAAACGTAAAAAGTGAAGGCACTGGTTCTTCTATCTGATGCTGCATTTTCAGAAAGGGTTCTAAACCCTTCTGCGTAGGAGAACCTCCCGTTGTGATGATGGTTTGTCGACAAATAACGGGCTTTGTTTCACGAAAATCAAGCGACAAATGGCCATCGTCCATTGGAGAAAGTCCTGTAAACGTGTGCCGATAATGCAGTTCTACACCCATACGCTCAGCCTCTTTCATGAGAGTTTTCACAATAGTTTGCGCATCTTGAGATTGTGGAAACACACAATGATCGGCCTGTGTGACCAAAGGTACACCTGCTTTTTGAAACCAGGCTATCGCATCTTCGTGGTTAAAACTTTTAAAAAGACGTCTCAGAAGCTGATGCCCTCGCGGATAAACTTGTTTTAAATCGGTAACTGCTGCAAAACTATTCGTGAGATTACAGCGCCCGCCGCCCGCCAATCCTACCTTTTTTAGTGGATGATTGCCACGCTCAAACAAGGAAACACGCGCTTGTGGCTGCATTTGTTTCGCCGTAATGGCAGCAAAGAAGCCTGCAGCCCCTGCACCAACCACAGCAATATCCACAACCAAAGACGATGACTCTCTACTGGAATTTTGTTCTTCTTCTTGCATGTTATAGTATAAAAAAAATGCTTCTGCCACGATATGGCGAAAGCACTTTCGATGAATTGAGAAGTACACCCTTAGGGATTCGAACCCTAGACCCACTGATTAAGAGTCAGTTGCTCTA
>ERZ772807.569-NODE-569-length-22745-cov-6.557911_pt1 | contig 22745 bp, 18 predicted proteins | sample MGYA00511472_ERZ772807 | MGnify/ENA primary metagenome ERZ772807 (study PRJEB29015, sample SAMEA2737947) | human oral metagenome | biome: human oral; feature: human-associated habitat; material: dental | place: China | collected 2039 ...
ATTTTCATTTTCATTTTCTAAAAAACTATTTTCTACAGAATTTGTTTTTAAATAATTTTCTTCTTCTTTGACAAAACAAATATTTTCTGGAATAAAATCGTAAAATACAGTAAATGGATATTCAGTTTCATATTTTTCGTTTATTTCAAAATATTTATTTATAAAAGGTTCGTTGTATTCAAAATCATCTTTATTTTTAACAACGATTTGACTTTTTTTAGAAGTTATTTTTTTATAATAAATTCCGATTGTAAGTAAAAATATTTTAAAATCTGACATTTCATATTTAAATTCTTCTTTTTTGCTAAAAATATTTTTTATGATTAAATTTTTATTTTGTCTAAAAATTTGCGCAAGTAATTTTTTCGTCTGAGTATTGTATTCCATTTTCCCAATCAAAAACTCTTTGATTTCTCTAAAAATTTCTGCATCTTCATATCCGTAACCATTGAATTTATAATCTCTTCTTATCAAAACTTCGACTATTTTATGAGTTTCAGTTTGCCTAATATTTTCGATTTTAACTGAAAATTTCCAGTTATAATATTTGTTTAGTAATAAAAGCATATTTGAAATATTGTAATTAAGTCGTCCAATAATTTGTCTTCCACAAAAAAGTTCAATTTGGTCAAAATTTGCTTTCATCTTTATTTTTTTATTCTCGTCCCATTCAACATTTGTATAAAAAACTGATTTTACTGGAAACGAAGTATTGAATAACGAATGATAATAGAGTAAAGTTTCGTCCTTCATTTTAGACGGCTTTACATCTTCAATATAAACTTTTGTGTAAAATTTATTTTGAAACATTTCAGATTTTAGTTTATAAACGATGTCGTAAATTAAATTTTTGTTCAAATCTTTAAAAAGTTCCCCTGAATTAAACCAAACTGCATTTTTATTTGAAAAACCTTTTTGCTTAAGGTCAAACATTATGTGATTTTTATTTTCTCCAATGAATTTAATATTTTCAAAAAGCACATTATTTGTCCTAAAAGTTGGCGTTGGATTTCCAAAACCAAAAGGTTTTAGTTTTTCTGTCAGCTGAAAAAATTCGTACGAAATTTTTTGTATCGGAATTTGCTTGTCAATTTCGATAATTTTTACAAAATCGTCTTTTGTTAATTTAGTTTTTGCAAATTTATTCACTTTTTTTTGAAAAAGTGGAATATTTTTTATCGGAATAGTAAATCCAGCCGCGCCTGAATGTCCTCCAAATTTTAAAAATAATTCTGGCATTGACTGTAGAACTTCCAAAATATTGAAATTTCCAATACTTCTGCACGAACCGACTGCAATTCCTTCATCTTCTTTAACTTCCATTATTATTACTGGTTTATAGTATTTATCAACAATTTTTGAAGCTGCAATTCCAATTACGCCATGATGGTATTCAGGCGAATAGTCAATAATTACAAAATCATCTGAAGTATTAGTATTCTCAATCTTATTTTCAATTTTTTCCACAATTTTATTCTGCAGTTCTTTTCTCTCAAAATTTCTGTTAATAAGTTCTTTGACAATAACTTCAATTTCCCGCTCGTTATCTGAAGTCAAAAGTTTTACAACCATTTTTGCATCTGTAAGTCTACCAGCAGCGTTAAATAGAGGTGCTATTATAAATCCAACATCATAAGTTGTGTACTCAGTTTTTTCAATATCTTGCTGATTTGAAGAAAATAGCTTGTAGAGCAAAAATTTTAGACCTTTATGTTTTGTGCAAAGTAATTGCTCCAAACCAAATTTTGTAAAAATTCTATTTTCATCCGTAAGCGGCACAATATCTGCAACTGTTCCAATCGCCACCAAATCCAAATATTTATTTGTGTCCTCTTTTTTTTCAGCTCTTTCAAAAAGACAAAGCACAACCATAAAAATAGTTCCAACTCCAGCCAAAAATTCAAAAGAAAAACTGTTTTCTTTTCTTTTAGGATTAATGACCGCCAGAGCTTCTGGAATTTTTCCGCCGTGTAAATTGTGGTGATCTGTAATTATTATAGGCAAATCTATTGAATTTGCAAATTCGACTTCAGGAAAAGCGGTAATTCCGCAGTCAACTGTAATTACCAATTCCGCTCCCGAATCTTTTATTTTTTTTAGTGCTTCGTTATTTAGTCCATAACCTTCGTCTCGAATTGGAATGTAGTAATTTACATTTTCTGCTCCAAGTTCTTTTAGAGCCAAGTATAAAACCGAAGTGGAAGTAATTCCGTCAACATCATAATCTCCGTATATCCAAATATTTTTTTGCTCCGAAATCGCTTTTTCAATTTCAACAACAGCTTTTTCCATATCGCAAAGTCCCAAAGGATTTTCTATATCTTCCAAACTTGGATTAAGAAATTTTTTTATTTTTTCATCCGAATTAATTCCTCTTGAATAAAGAATTTGCAAAATATCTTGGTCGATAGAAAACTTTTTTGCTTCATTTTGATTGGCTCTTTTTATTTTTACTTTTTTAAATTTTTCTTTTTTTTCTTTTTCATTGCTTTCATTTTTATTTTTATCTTCGTCTTTTTTTATGTATTCCCTTTCCTGTCGTGGACTTGGAATAACTTTTGAACGCCATCTAGTATTTCTCATTTTTTTCTCCTCTTTTAAAATTTCCCCCATTAATTTTTGTAAAGCATTTTTGGGAATTTAAAAACTTTACTTTATATATTTTACCACATTTTTAAATTTATTTAAAATTAAAAAAATAAATTTTGTTTCACTTTATTTTCAAAAGTTATTGACAAAAATACACTAAATACTGTAAAATTTTATATATTTTAAAAAAAAAAAATAAATTTTTTGAAAGGAGAAAATGATAATATTATGTCAAAAAAAATAAAAATCACACCAGCTTCTGTAATAATTGGAGTTATTGGAGCTGTACTTATTTCTGCGAGTTCATTTTACACTGTTTTAAAATTTGGTGCACTGCCTTGGCCAACAGTAATGGTGACGCTAATTTCCATCATGGCGCTAAATTTTTTCAAAAAAACTGATAGCAAAGAAATTACGGTCACTCACACGATTATGAGTGCTGGATCAATGGTTGCTGGAGGTGTAGCATTCACAATGCCTGGATATTTGATATTGGGTGGAAAACTTGAAAATATCAATAAAACTTTGCTTTTTGTGACAATTTTACTTGGATCTGTGCTAGGTTGTGTTCTTTCTTTTATTTTTAGAAAAAAGATGATCGAAGAAGAGAAGCTTGAGTTTCCAATTGGAGAAGCTGCTTATAATTTGGTAAATTCGGACAACACCAAAAAAGATGGACTTTTTGTCGGATTAGGAGTTCTATTTAGTACAATTGTTTCCATTTTGAGAGATATTAACTTTACTAAAGGAAAATCTCCAATTATTCCAACGCTAATTTCTACAAAAAATGGATTTTTAAGCTTTTATGTTTCTCCACTTTTAGTTGGAATTGGCTATATTTTAGGATTTTTAAACACTTTTATCTGGTTTTTGGGAGGAGCTTTAGTTCATTTTATAGCACAGCCTTTGGCAATTTCAAAAAATATAAAAGATTTTGATCTTATAAAAAACAGTTTTGGAATGGGAATTGTTGTCGGAATTGGATTTGGAGTAATTGTAAAACTGATTTTTTCTCAATTAAAAAAGGAGAAAAAAAGCACTTCTATATTTTCAAAAAAATTATTTACTTATTTTTTAATAACAGTTTTATTAATTACTTTTATTTATAAATTGCCAATTATCTTAGCACTTGTCCTTTTAGTAATTTGTATTTTATGTACGATAATCGCTGGATATTCGACTGGAAAAACAGGTGTAAATCCAATGGAAATTTATGCAATCATCACAATTTTAATAATTTCTTTTTTAGGGAAATTAAAATTTTTAAACTTTGCTTTTTCCACAAATTTTTCCACACTTTTATTATTTTTTTTAGCGTGTATTGTCGCAGTGGCTTGTGGACTTGCGGGAGATATTTTAAATGATTTTAAATCGGGTTATAAAGTAAAAACTAATCCGAAAGAGCAATTTTTAGGAGAACTTATAGGAGCTATCGTGAGTTCAGTTGTCATAACCTGGCTATTTTTCGTATTTTTCAATATTTATAAAAATATTGGTCCTAAAGAAAATTCAGAGTTAATAGTGCTTCAAGCTTCAATCGTCGCTTCAATTATAAATGGAATTCCATTTATTCAGTTTTTCTTTACAGGACTTTTAATCGGTTTTGCACTTTATATGTTAAATTTTCCTGTCCTAACTTTTGGAATAGGAATTTATGTCCCATTTTACTTGACTTTACCAGTATTTTTAGGTGGACTTCTAAATTTAATCTTTGGAAAAATTTCTACTAAATTTTCACAAAAATTTATGATGTTTTCAAACGGATTGATGTCAGGTGAAGCAATTATTGGAGTCATAATTTCACTAATTGCATATTATTTTTTATTATTTCGCTAAAAATTAAAACATGACGAGAGGTGATTAAATTGATTTTAGGATTTGACATTGGAAATACTCATATTGTTCCAATTTTTTACAGCAATGAAGGGGAAATTTTGGCATCTTTTAGAATTCCTACAAATTTAACTTATACAGAAGACACTTTTTTTGCCGTATTAAAGACATTATCTGAAAATAGTAAAATAGATATTTATAGTACTCAAAGTATTATTGTTTCTTCAGTTGTGCCACATATAAATGAAATTTTTTATTATCTTGGAAAAAAATATTTTAAACTTACACCAAAATTTATTTCGCTAGAAAATACAAAAAATGAAATTATTTTTTCAGAGAATTTTGAGCGTGGATTGGGAGCTGACAGGATTTGTGACATTTTAGCTCTTAAAAAAACTTATAAAAAAAATGAATTTGTTGTAATTGACTTTGGCACAGCAACTACTTTTGATGTGATAAAAGACTCAGTTTACTGTGGTGGTTGTATTTTACCTGGCATCACGCTTTCAATAAATGCGTTATTCACAAATACAGCAAAATTGCCAAAAGTTTCATTTGAAAACTCAAATTCAGCACTTGGTACAAATACGACGGAGCAAATTAATGCGGGAATATTTTTTGGAAATGTCGGAGCAATAAAAGAACTTATTTTTCAGTACAAAAAAGATTTTCCAAACGCTTGTGTAATAGCGACAGGTGGACAAGGCAAAAAAATTTCCGAATATGTTGAAACAATAGATGAATATATAGAAAATTTAGGTGCTAAAGGAATTTTTGAGTTTTATAGACTAAATAAAGATTAATTTTTTTGTTTAAAAATTTTTTGAATTAAAATAAAATAGTTAAAAGTTGAAAAGTTTTATTTTCTTGATTTGATAAATGTCTTTTAACTCAATTAAATTTAAGAGTAAAAAAAGATTTTGAATAAAAAATAGGGGGGATATAATCCCCTTATTTTATAATTTTATCAATAACTCCTCCACCTAAACATTCTTCACCATTGTAGGCAACCACAATTTGTCCCAATGTTACCGCTTTTTGTGGAGAATCAAAAATCACTTCGTATTTTTCGTTATCCAATTTATTAATTGTCGCTTTTGTATCAGCTTGTCTGTATCTGAACTTTACTGTGCATTTTAATGGAAATGAAACGTCATCAGGATTAATAAAATTAAAATCTGTTGCAATCATTCCTTTTGAATAAAGCAAAGAATTATCACCTTGTGTAACAATTAACTGATTTTTTTCCAAATCTTTATCCACAACAAACCAAGGTTCTCCAGTTCCTTCTTTCGTATTTCCAATTCCAATTCCCTTTCTTTGACCAATTGTGTAATACATAAGTCCGTGATGTTTTCCCAAAACTTTTCCTTGAATATTTACAATTTCGCCATCTTTTGCAGGTAAATATTTGGACAAAAATTCATTAAAATTTCTTTCTCCAATAAAGCAAATTCCTGTACTGTCCTTTTTTTTCGCAGTCACTAAATTATATCTTTGTGCTATTTCCCTAATTTTTGGTTTTTCATAATCTCCAATTGGAAATAGCACTTTTTCCAATTGCTCCTGATTTAATTGGCACAAAAAATATGTCTGGTCTTTGTTGTCGTCAATTCCACGAAGCATGGTTGACTTAATTTTGCCATTTTCATCTTTTTCGTGAATTATTCTGGCGTAATGTCCTGTCGCCACATAATCTGCTCCAATTTTCATCGCATAATCCAAAAATGCTCTAAATTTAATTTCTTTGTTGCACATCACATCAGGATTAGGAGTTCTTCCTCTTTTATATTCATTTAAAAAGTAAGTGAATACTCGGTCCCAATACTCTTTTACAAAATTTACTGAATAATATGGAATCCCCAGTTGCTCAGCCACAGCAATCACATCTTTGTAATCTTCCTCAGCCATGCAAACCCCATTTTCATCTTTTTCTTCCCAGTTTTTCATAAAAACTCCGATGACTTCATAACCTTGTTCTTTTAATAAAATTGCCGCAACAGAAGAATCCACTCCACCTGACATTCCCAAAACAACTTTTTTCTTTTTCATATATATTTTTCTCGCTTTCTGTTTTTATTTTTATATGCAAATAATAACATTAAGTATTTTATTTGTCAATTATTTTGAAACTTTTAGATTATATTAATTAATTTATATTTTCTTTTTAGTCTAGTTTTTCTTTTTTCTTAGTAGGAATATTATCGGAATATTTCTGCGTTCTGCCTTATGAAAAAAATAATATTATATAAAATAGCATTTTACAGTCAAAAATAAAAAAACATTGAAATCAAAAACATTTGGAAAAATAAAAATGTTAAGGTATAATTAAGCAAGAGAATTTTAAATTTAAAAGGAAAATTTTATGGATAAAGAGGAATTGGCACAAGATATTTTAGAATTTCTTGGAAATAGGGAAAATATTGAAGAAAATACGACTTGTATGACAAGGTTAAGAGTGAAAGTCTTTGATTTTTCAAAAGTGAATCTAAGTGAATTAAAAAAAGTTGATGGAGTACTTGGCGTTGTCTGTAATGGAAATTTGGTGCAAATAGTTTTGGGAGCGGGAAAAGTTGATAGAATTGGGAAAAATTTTTCAGAATTGACAAAGCTTTCTTTGAATGAAAGCCGAAGCAATGATAACAAAAAAGTTGATATAAAAAATGAAGATATAAAAAAAATATTAATAAAGAATAAAAAAAATTCTAAAAATAATGGAAAATTTCAGTTATTCTTTCAAAAGACAGCAAATATATTTGTACCACTACTTCCCGCAATTATTGCGGCTGGACTGCTGCAAGGAGTAACAAATACAGTAGATATAGTATCTTCAAATTTTCAGACAATTTGGTGGTATCAACTGTTAAAGACGATTAGCTGGATAAGTTTTACCTATCTTCCAATTTTTGTGGGAATTAACGCTACAAAGGAATTCGGAGGAACTGCGATTTTAGGCGGAATTATTGGAGCTTTATTTGTTCAAAATGAAAATATGCCGATTTTAAAAAATATTGGAAATATTGGAAACGTGATTTTACCAACTGTCAATAAAAATTTTTATGTTGGTGCAGGAGGACTTTTTAGCTCACTATTAGTTGGATTTTTTGTTGCATTTGTTGAAAAAAATGTACGAAAAATTGTGCCAGATATATTATCAAAAATTTTAACTCCTGTTTTTACATTGATTATATGCGGAATAATAGCTATTTTATTAATTTTGCCACTAGGTGAGATTATCACAAACATTTAAATTTTATTTATAATAAAATAGGGATTATAAGCGGATTTGTCATATCGGTATGCTTTTTGCCACTGGTATCAATGGGACTTCATCAGGCGCTGATTCCGATACATATTTTATTAAACGACCCATTAGGCGCAACAAAAGGAATAAATTATTTTTTGCCAATTATAATTACCGCTGGTGGTGGTCAAGTTGGAGCGGGAGTTGCACTTTACATAAAGACTAAAAATAAAAAATTGAGAAAAATATTAAAAGATACAATACCTGCTGGCATTTTAGGAATGGGAGAACCTCTGATGTACGGAGTAACGCTGCCATTAAAAAAGCCTTTTGTAACAGCGTGTCTTGGTTCAGGATTTGGAGGAATTGCTGCGGTAATGCTGCATTTGGGAACAATAACTCAGGGAGTTTCAGGACTACTTGCACTTTTAATAGTTATTCCTGGAAGTCAGCTTTTATTTCTTTTAGCTATGTTTTTTTCATATTTGGGAGGATTTGTACTTACATATTTTTGGGGAGTTGATGAAGGGAAGATTTTTGAGATGTATGGGGGAGTGAGAAAGTAATGTTTAAATAGTGAAGATTTTTTTAAATATGTAAAAGAATACTTGGGAATCAAAACGAGAGGAGATTTTATAAAAATGTCACAGAAAAAAGAAAAAAAAGGACTTAAAATAGTAACAATCGGAGGTGGTTCGAGTTATACTCCAGAACTGATTGAAGGGTTTATTAAAAGAATAAAAGAATTGCCTGTTACAGAAATTTGGCTTGTGGATATTGAGGAAGGGAGAGAAAAACTGGAAATAGTCGGAAATTTGGCTAAAAGAATGGTTAAAAAAGCGGGGATTGACTGCGAGGTTCATCTGACTTTGGATAGAAGAAAAGCTATAAAAGATGCGGATTTTGTGACAACACAGTTTCGTGTGGGGCAACTTGCTGCGAGAATTAAAGATGAGAGAATTCCTTTTGAAAACGGCCTTCTGGGGCAGGAAACAAATGGAGCAGGAGGAATGTTTAAAGCGTTTCGGACAATTCCTGTGATACTTGATATTATTAGTGATATTAAAGAATTAGCGCCAAATGCGTGGCTTATCAATTTTACAAATCCTGCGGGAATAGTAACCCAAGCGGTTTTAAATTACACAGATTTTGATAAAATCGTTGGACTTTGTAATATTCCAGTTCATACGCAAATGGATTGCGCAAGTCTTTATGAAAAAGATGTAAGCGAGTTTAGATTTCAGTTTGCTGGATTGAATCACTTTGTCTGGTATAGAGTTTGGGATAAAAACGGAAATGAATTGACAGCGGATTTGTGGGAAAAAAGACAGGATAAAAAAAATCTTGGAGTAAAAAATATCGTGAGTATCAATTATGACTACGACCAAATTAAAGATTTAGGAATGCTTCCGTGCGACTATCATAGATATTATTATTTGCAAGATGAAATGTTAAAAGAAGGATTAAAGTCATTTAGAGAAAAAGGTACGAGAGGAGAAATTGTTAAAAAAGTTGAAGAAGAGCTGTTTGAATTGTACAAAGATGAAAATTTGTCAGAAAAACCAAAACAGTTGGAACAGCGAGGAGGAGCATATTATTCTGATGCGGCCTGTGAGCTTATTAGTGCAATTTATAACGACAAAGGGATAATTATGGCTGTAAATACTAGAAATAAAGGTGCAATTTCAGATTTGCCATACGATGCGGCGGTGGAAATATCGTCATACATCACAGCAAATGGACCTATACCCATAACTTTTGGAAAATTCCCAAATGCAGGACAAAGAGGTTACATTCAGCTGATGAAAGCAATGGAAGAACTTGTGGTAAAAGCCGCAGTTACAGGAAATTATTACACAGCACTCCAAGCGTTTGCAACAAATCCATTGGTGCCTGGAACAACTGTTGGAAGAAAGGTTTTAAACGAATTATTGGACGCACACGAAAAATATTTGCCACAGTTTAGGGATTACTATGAGAATAGGGAGAAATATAGAAAATGAGGGAGGAAAAATTAATGGATAACGAAAAAATGGAAATGGTAGTTTTTGATATCGTAAATAGTGCAGGAACAGCAAAAGGACTGGCTTATGAAGCACTTGATGAAGCTTTTAAAGGAAATTTTGAAAAAGCTGAAAAACTTTTGAAGAAAGCAGATAAGGCACTACTTGCAGCGCACAATGTTCAGACAGAAATTATACAAGATGAGGTAGAGGGACGAGGAATAGCGCCAACAGTGTTATTTGTCCATTCGCAGGACCATCTTATGACGGCAATTGAAGCAAAAACATTGATTGAAGAAATGATTAAAATGTGTAAAAGAATTAATGTATTGGAGAAAAAGATTAAATAAATTGATTTTAAAGATAGATTTTTTAAACGCTCTTATTTTAAGTAATTGAATTAAGGAATTTATTTTTAAAAAATATATAATTTAAAAAAATTAGGAGGAAAAAATGAAAGTATTATTTGTATGTTCACTTGGAATGTCGAGTGCGGTAGCGGTAAAAGCATTAAAAAAGGAAGCCAAAGAAAAAGGAGTTGAAATTGAAGTAAAGGCAGTAAGTACACAGCAATTTGAAGAAGAAGTGAAAAATGGGTATGATGTGGCAATGGTTGCTCCACAAATTAGACATAGATTTGACACATTAAACGCCTGTGCCAAAGAAGCAAAAGTTCCTTGTGCTATGATTACGCCACAGGGATATAGTCCACTTGGAGGGCCTAAATTATTAAAACAGATACAAGAAATTTTAGGTTAATTTTTGAAATTTGTAAAATGAATAGATTTAAAATTTGATTAAATTTTTGATGTTGATTTAAAAAATTTTGAAATTTTCATTTTTTAAAATTATAAAATTGATTATATAAAATAAATTAAAGAAAGGAAATAAAAATTATGATAAATTTGGAAAAACTTTCAATGAACATGGCAAAGATATCGGAGCAAAGACATTTAAGAGCAATTCGTGATGGGATTGTATCGACTTTGCCATTGATTATAATAGGTTCAATATTTTTGATTATAGCGATTCCACCATTTCCAAAAGACTGGGCAATTTCGATATTAGCTAAAAAACATGCGGCACAAATATTGCTGCCATTTCGTATGACAATGTTTATTATGGGACTTTATGCGGTTATAGGAATAGGTTACAGCCTTGCAAAATCGTATAAATTGGACGGAATTACAGGTGCAATATTGTCAGTGTGTGCATTTTTACTTACATTAGTGCCTAAAGTGATAAATCCAATAGAAACTATAACTCAGACTGTTGGAGGAAAAGCGGTTCAAGTTGTAGTAGCGGAAGGGACAAAAGGTTCGCAGTTTTTGCAAGAAGATTTAGGTTATGTGATGCAAATGTCAAATTTGGGTTCAGCAGGACTTTTTGTTGGAATAATTGTTGCAATTTTTGCGGTTGAAGTGTATCGTTTTACGACAAAGACTGGATTTAGAATAAAAATGCCTGATGCTGTGCCGGAATCAGTTGCTCGTTCTTTTGAAGCATTGACACCTGCGGCAATAATTATTTTTACTTTGACGATTATCACTTATTGGTTAAAAATTGATTTGCACCACATAGTTGGATTAATTGTAACACCGTTTTTAAAATTGAGTGATTCATGGTTTTCAGTTGTAGTAATCGTATTTTTAATAACATTTTTTTGGTCTTTTGGAATTCACGGAGATTCCATCATAGGTTCGGTTGTAAGACCGCTGTGGCTTATGTTATTGGAGCAAAATGCAACAGCTCTTGCAAATGGAAAAGCCATTCCGCATATCGCAGCAGAACCTTTGTACCAGTGGTTCATCTGGATTGGCGGTTCAGGGACAACTATAGGACTTGCACTTTTAATGCTTTTTAAAGCAAAATCATCTTACGGAAAAGCGTTGGGAAAAGCAGTTATTTTACCAGCAATATTTAATATAAACGAACCTATAATTTTTGGTGCACCAATTATGTTAAATCCGACACTACTTCCACCATTTATCATAGTTCCCATTGTAAATGCTTCAATTACTTATTTTGCGATGTCTATGCACTGGGTAAATCGCGTAACTTCCACACCACCTTGGACACTGCCGTCGCCAATAGGAGCATTTCTAGCTACAAACGGAGATTTTAGAGCGGTGATTTTAAATATTATTTTAATAGTAATTTCTATTGTAATTTATTATCCTTTTTTTACCGCCTACGAAAAAAAATTGTTAGTGGAAGAAAAAGCCGAAAAGACTGGAGAAGAATAGATGAAAAAATTGGGAATTTCAATTTATCCTGAAAAGACAACTGAAGAAAAAATTATAAGATATATTGACAAAGCCAGTAAATCTAGCTTTTCTAGAATATTTAGCTGCTTACTTTCTGTAACTGAAACAAAAAAGCAAATTATGGAAAAATTTACACGGATAAATGAGTTTGCAAAAGAAAGAGGTTTTGAGATAATTTTAGATGTCAGTCCCAGAATTTTTGATGATTTGAAAATAAGTTATGACGACTTGTCTTTTTTTAAAGAAATAAAGGCGGATGGAATTAGGCTAGATGTAGGATTTACAGGGTTGCAAGAGAGTATTATGACTTTTAATGAAAAAAACTTAAAAATTGAAATAAATATGAGCAATAATACTCATTATATTGATACAATTATAGATTATCAGCCAAACAAAACTAACTTAACTGGCTGCCACAATTTTTATCCACATGTTTACACAGGTTTGGGATTAGATTTTTTTCAAAAATGTACAAAAAATTTTACAAAACACGGTTTGAGAACGGCGGCATTTATTACTTCACAAGCCAAGGATACTTTTGGACCGTGGCCTGTAACGCAGGGACTTCCAACTCTTGAAATGCACAGAAATATGCCATTAATTGTCCAGTTTAAGCATTTAGTGGCATTAGGAAACATAGATGATATAATAATTTCAAATTGTTATCCGACAGATGCTGAACTGGATGAATTTAAAAAAGTGCGAAAAGACATGGTAAGTTTTTCAGTAAAACTTGAAAAAGATATTCCAGAAATTGAGAAAAAAATAGTTTTGGACGAATTTCACTACAACAGAGGAGATACTTCAGAAAACTTAATCCGTTCGTCAAATAGCCGTATAAAATATAAAAATCACAATTTCAAAGTATTTAATGCTCCTAAAATTATAAAAAAAGGCGATGTAATAATTGAAAGCAGCGAATATGGGCATTACGCAGGAGAATTAATGATTGCAAAAATTGACATGAAAAATACTGGAAAATCAAATGTTGTGGGAAGAATTACGGAAGAAGAGATGTTTTTAGTTGATTATATAAAGGCTTGGCAAAAGTTTTGCTTTATAGAAAGCTGATTGCTGGTGTGAAAAAGGAGGGAAAATGCTGGAAAATTTGACGACAGAAAGACGGAATAAAAAGACTGAGAATCTTGATGAGTTAAGTACAAAAGAAATTTTAAGAATAATGAACGAGGAAGATAAAACTGTTCCAACTGCGATAGAAAAAGAGCTTGATAAAATTACAGAAGCGATAGAAATTGTAAAAGATAAAATAAGTTGTGGTGGAAGGCTTGTTTATCTTGGTGCAGGAACAAGTGGAAGGCTTGGAATACTGGACGCTGTGGAATGTGTTCCGACATTTAGCACAACAGATGAAGTTCTGGGAATTATTGCAGGGGGTGAAAAAGCTTTTGTAAAAGCGGTAGAAGGCGCAGAAGATTCACTTACATTGGCACAGGAAGATTTAAAAAAAATAAATTTTAGTCAAAATGATGTGATTTTTGGAATCGCTGCGAGCGGAAGAACCCCTTATGTAATCGGCGCTTTAAAATATGCCGAAAGTGTTGGAGCAAAAAAAATAGCATTAAGTTGTAACAAAAATTCCAAAATTTCAAAATATGCAGATGTTGCAATAGAAATTGACTGCGGTCCAGAAATTCTTGCTGGTTCAACAAGATTAAAAGCGGGAACAGCTCAAAAATTGGTGTTGAATATGATTTCAACAGGAACAATGATTGGACTTGGAAAGGTCTATAAAAATCTGATGGTCGATGTGAAGCCGACAAACGAAAAACTTGTGGAAAGAGCAAAGGGAATAATTGCCAAAGTTACAGGAGTTACAGGAGAAGAAGCGCACAAATATTTGCTAGAAGCCAATAAAAATGTAAAAGCGGCAATAACAATGATACTTACAAATTGTAGCTACAAAGAAGCAAAAGAAAAGCTGAGATTAGCAAAAGGATTTGTAAAAAAAGTAAAATAATATCGAATTATTTTTGTGAAAATATGGTAAATTTAGCCATTAAAATATAGTTTTTTTGTATGATAAAAGTGAAAAAAGTAATTTAAAATATATTTGCTTTTATAAAAAATATGGGGTATAATATTTGTGGACTTAAGATTACAATATTAAAATGATTACAAACAAAATGCAAAGTAAAAAAAATTTTTTTTGAAAGGAAGTTTATAATATTATGGATGCATGGAGAGGATTTAAAGAAGGAAATTGGAAAGACAATATTGATGTTACAGAATTTATCAGATTAAACTACACAGAATATTTAGGAGATGACAGCTTTTTGGAAGGTCCAACCGAAGCGACAACAAAATTGTGGAAAGAACTTTCTGAAAAGTTTAAAGTAGAAAGAGAAAAAGGTATTTATGACGCTGAAACTAAAATACCATCTCAAATAGATGCTTATGGTGCTGGATACATCGACAAGGATTTGGAAAAAATTGTAGGACTTCAAACTGATGCACCTCTAAAAAGAGCAATCTTCCCAAATGGTGGATTAAGAATGGTTAAAAACAGCTTGGAAGCTTTTGGTTATAAGTTAGATCCAGAAACTGAAGAAATTTTTACTAAATACAGAAAAACTCACAATGATGGAGTTTTCTCAGCTTATACTGAACAAATAAGAAAAGCAAGACATACAGGAATTATTACAGGACTTCCAGATGCTTATGGTCGTGGAAGAATTATCGGAGATTACAGAAGAGTTGCTCTTTACGGAGTTGACAGATTGATAGCTGACAGAGAAGAACAATACAAAAATTTGGATCCAGCTGAAATGACTGAAGATGTAATTAGACTTAGAGAAGAAGTTTTTGAACAAGTTAAAGCATTAAAAGCATTAAAGAGAATGGCAGCAGCTTATGGATTTGATATTTCAGGACCAGCTACTAATGGTAAAGAAGCAGTACAATGGCTATATTTTGCATACTTGGCAGCAACTAAAGATCAAAATGGAGCTGCGATGAGTATTGGTAGAACTTCTACATTCCTAGATATTTTCTTGGAAAGAGATTTGCAGGAAGGAACTTTGACTGAAAAAGAAGCTCAGGAAATAATGGACCATTTTGTTATGAAATTAAGAATCATAAGATTTTTAAGAACACCTGAATACGATGCATTGTTCTCAGGAGATCCAGTTTGGGTAACTGAATCAATTGGAGGAATGGGAGCAGATGGAAGATCAATGGTTACAAAAAATTCATTTAGAATCTTACACACATTGTACAACATGGGAACTTCGCCTGAACCAAACTTAACAGTATTATGGAGTGAAAAATTACCTGAAACTTGGAAAAAATTCTGTGCCAAAGTGTCAATTGATACTTCATCAGTACAATATGAAAATGATGACATCATGAGACCACAATTCGGAAACGACTACGGAATCGCATGTTGTGTATCTCCAATGACAATTGGACATCAAATGCAATTCTTCGGAGCGAGAGTAAACTTGCCAAAAGCATTATTATACGCAATTAATGGTGGTAAAGATGAAAAATCTAAGATTCAAGTTACACCAGTTGGACAATTTGAGCCAATCAAAGGTGAATACTTGGAATTTGACGAAGTATGGGAAAAATTAGACAAAGTATTAGACTGGTTAGCTTCAACTTATGTTAAAGCACTAAATATCATTCACTATATGCACGACAAATATTCTTATGAAGCATTGGAAATGTCATTGCACGACATCAACATCAGAAGAACAGAAGCATTTGGAATTGCTGGACTTTCAATTATTGCAGATTCACTTGCGGCTATTAAATATGGTAGAGTTAAAGTTGTAAGAGATGAAGATGGAGATGCTGTTGACTACATCAATGAAAAAGATTATGTTCCATTCGGAAATAATGATGATGCAACTGACCAATTTGCAGTAGATATTACAAGAAGATTTATGAACAAATTGAGAACTCACAAAATGTATAGAGATGCAATCCCTACACAATCAGTATTAACTATTACTTCAAATGTTGTATACGGTAAGAAAACAGGAAATACACCTGATGGAAGAAGAGCTGGAGCACCATTTGGTCCAGGAGCAAACCCTATGCATGGAAGAGATACAAGAGGAGCTGTTGCTTCACTTGCTTCAGTAGCAAAAATCCCATTTGAAGATGCAAACGATGGAATTTCTTATACATTCGCAATTACACCAGAAACATTAGGTAAAAATGCAAATGAAAAACAAACTAACCTAGTTGGATTAATGGACGGATACTTCAACCAAACAGGACACCACTTAAATGTAAATGTATTTGGAAGAGATTTATTAGAAGATGCAATGGAACATCCTGAAAATTATCCACAATTGACAATCAGAGTTTCTGGATATGCAGTAAACTTTGTTAAATTGACTAGAGAACAACAATTAGATGTAATTAACAGAACAATTTCAAACAAAATGTAATTTTTGAAAGTTTAAAAATTTAAAATTTAAATTTAGCTGTTAAACAAATTCAATTTAAGCAAATTCAATAAATTGTTAAAATATGAAAAATGTCGCATAGTTTCATAAAAATATGAGTTATGCGGCATTATTTTCTATTGTGCGATTTGAAATTTAATGTTGACAATCATAGCCAATAGATTTAAAATAAACTTAAGTTATTGAATAGAAAGAGAGAGAAAATTAATATGGAAGCAAAAGGGTATATTCATTCATTTGAATCTTTTGGGACAAAAGATGGACCGGGAATTAGATTTGTGCTGTTTTTACAGGGATGTCCGCTCAGATGTCTGTATTGTCATAATGTTGACACGTGGGAAATTAAAGACAAAAAAATGGTGATGACTGCACAGGAAGTTATGAAGGAAATTTTAAAAGTGAAAGGATTTATAAAAACTGGTGGAGTTACTGTGTCTGGTGGGGAACCTTTGATGCAGCCTGAATTTCTGATGGAATTATTTAAACTTTGCCGTGAAAATAAGATTCATACGGCACTTGACACATCTGGATATATTTTTAATGAAAAGGCGAAAAAAGTGTTGGAGCTTGTGGATATGGTGCTTCTCGATATTAAGCACATAAATCCTGAAAAATATAAAATATTGACTTCTGTAGATTTGGAAAATACGCTAAAATTTGCAAAATATCTGAAGGAAATAAATAAACCAGTTTGGTTAAGATATGTATTAGTTCCAGGATATTCTGATGATGAAAAAGATTTGCACGACTGGGCAAAATTTGCGTCACAACTTACAAATGTGGAAAGGGTGGATATATTGCCATTCCATCAAATGGGAAAATCAAAGTGGGAAAAAATGAAAAAAGTGTATAAATTACAAGATACGCCGACTCCTACGAAAGAATTGATTGACAAGGCTGAAGATATTTTTAGATCTTATGGGTTAAAAATGCTGGAAAAATAAAATTAAGGGAATTATTTCTAGTTTTATTAGAAATTAGTTCCCTTTTAGATTTTTTTATTGTTTGAATTTTATCGAATAAATTATGTCTTTTGCTTGTCCCAAATTATCAACTTGTGCAATTCCTATACCAATAGCTTTGGATTTAAATGGATTAAAATTATATTTTGAAATAAACGATTGTATTTGAGATAAATTTACTTGAGAAAGTAAAGGTATATATGGTTCAAAATTTGTAAATACATCTGACGAACCGTATAACTTGAAAAGTTTTTCTCTTTCTGGAATATATTTTATCCAATCAGGAACATTTATATTTTTGGCATGATATTTAGTCAGATTGACTGTAATTTCATCTGCTAGTTGTTGTATATTTTCATTGTTTTTAGCATCTAGTACAAGTAATTTTCTATCTGTTTTTCTCAACCTGTAAAACTCTACATTGAAAGATTTTGTCTGATTTGCAATTTTTTCAATGATTTCCTTAATTTTATGTAAATTATTCATATTATATTTTGTAAGATAAAGTGTTAATTGTATTATATATTTTTTTTCATAAAGGCTTTCAATTCCATTCTCTTTTAATTTTTTTGAAATATTTTCAATATTTGTAGTTGTGTTATTATCTAAAATTACAAAAACATTATAATCTACATTAGGCTTAACATTAGGCTTAGAATCAAATAGCGGTATAAGAAAAATCAGAATTAGAATTACAACACCAATACTATCACTAGAATTAGAAGTTTTGTAGTCTGAGCTAATATTAGTAGAATCATAATCAGAAGTACTTTGCTCTGAAACTGAAACGTCAGAATTAGAATCAGACGTATTGTAATCTGTATTAGAAAAAATATTAAAACAAAATATTATAAAAATTAAAAAAAATATTTTTTTTATCATAACAAAACCTCCTAAATTTCCTATTTTAGATTACTTTTATTTGTTATAATTATACCCTAAAATAGTATAAAAACAAGGTTTAAAAAATATTTTAACAAATATCTCCTACATTTTTCCCAAAATTTAATGCCTGGCTCATCCCTCTCATATTCAAATTTTCAACAACCACAGCATTATATTCTTTAGACAATTTTTTCGATAATTTATGTAAAAAATCTCTTCGACAATTTTTGATGTACTCATGTAATTTTGATATTTTCAATTTTTGCTTATACCAATTTTTAGAAAATTTTACTTTTCTTGATAACAATTTCTGTAATTTCTTCAATTTTTTTTCTTTACGGTAAAACAATACTCTTTATCTTACAAGATAACAAGAAACGTCATTTCCATCTTGATTAAGCACAGCTTCTTTACCTTTTATGTGAATTTCAATTTTTCTGTCGCTATATTTTGCACCGCTTGCGGATACAACTTGGTCTAATTGAAATCTGGAATTTGATGACTCATCAATAAGTTGAATTTTGTCTGATGTAACATAAACTACAACAAATTTTTTTCCGTTACAATTAAATGTTTGGGAAGGAACTTTTTGCATGTTATCATTTATTGGTGGATATTTTCTTACTTCATTGCTGTTATTAGATGAAGCGCAGTTCATTAATGATACTACTAGTAATTTCTTAGCTAATTTCATCATCAGTTGTACCATCTTTCTTTAATTTTTAAAATATTCGACTTTTAGTTTAAGCTTTACAGGCTCTTACTCCATATTTAAAATATTTTCTCCAATAAGGCTTTTTAGAGACTCCTTTGGAAGATGAAGCATTAATAAATATCGAGTTTCCAACGTAGACAGCTGTGGGGTCTATTCTGTTATCAGGTCTAAAATACATAATATCTCCCAATTTTAGATCTTTTCCTGCAACTCTTGGTCCTTTTTTTATTTGTTGAGTTGAAACTCTTGGTAATTCTTGATTAAAAGTTTCACGATAAACTCTATGAGTTAATGCTGAACAATCAATTTCTTCTTTTGAATCTCCACCTAATTTATATTTAGTTCCTTTCCATTTACTATATGAAGTTAAAAGTTTTTTTCTATGTTAACTTTACGTTTTTCCTGAGCTAAACCTGAAGCCATTACTTTAGCGTGCCTTTGTTTTAGTTCTGCCATTTTAGTTTCGAGAAGAGGGCTTGTGTTTTTTGATGAAATGCTGTAAATTCTTGTATTATGTGTTGTTATAGAGCTTTTTTTAGTAGCTGAATTTTTATTAGAACTATTGGTATTACTAACTTTTTTAGTTTTTGTCTCCTTTGCCTGTAAATTTGCTCCTACAAAAGTTGACAATACACAAATAGCTTTCATACCAAAATTAGTTTTTAGTATAGTAATAATGCTGAATAAAACTCAGAACTAAAATTATTTTATTTCGAATATCATTTTTATCAATTTTTTGATACGATAATTGTATCATTTATTTGAAAAAAATTAAATTGGTTATTTTCTCAAAAAAATAAAAAGAGACTGTTTCACAAAATCACTTTATGAGACAGCCCTATGAAATACAAATTTATTTAAGGGAAAGAATATATTTAGAATGATGTTCCGAATCCTACACCAATACGGGCATTCTTATCCTTAGTATCGTATCCACCATTTACTGAGAAATTAAAGTTTCCTATTTCCATTCCAACTTTCACTCCACTTCTAAAGTTTCCACGATTTTCATCTTTTGCAGATAATTTATAAGTTCTGTTTGTATCTACATATTTAATTTTATTTTTCTTATGATCAATTTTTCCAAGTTCATGTTCATACGCTAAATCTAAAGACGCTTTTAGTTTAGTTTTATCTGTAATTTCTTTTGTATAAGCAACTTCTACACCAACAGATGGTTTAACTGAATAATAGCTATTTCCTTTAACATCCAATTTGAAAGTTCCATCTTTTTCTTTAATTCTTTCAAAATTTCCATATCCAAGCTTTAATGTTCCATAAGGTTTGATAGTACTATTTTCACCTAACTCATAAGTTTTACTAATTTCATTCTTAATTGAGAATCCATAAGCGTTGTAATCAGCTTTATTTTCGTAAATATTTCCTGCCATAAATCTACGTTTCATAGAGTTTTGTGAAATAAATACGTCTCCACCAAAAGTCCAATCAAAGTTGTTTAACTCGTATTTCTTATAACCACCTAATTTAAACATTGTGATATTTTCTTTTGAATGTGCAATATCTTTGAATTTATATCTATTTATTACAACACCACCGTAAAGTCCCCAATTATTATCAGTATTGTTAAATAAGTAAGAAACTCCGTAAGCTGTGCTTTTAGTGTCAGGCACTTCATTAGTTTCAAAATCGTGTTTATTTCTGTCAAAGAATGTTTCAACGTGATGTCCAGCTTTATCAGCATTGTCTTTTTGTAAAGATAAAATTTGTTTATCTAGAAGATTATCTGTTTGATTAATTCTTTGCTGAACATTTGTATATTGGTTTCCTCTTACTTCACGGTAGACTCTTCTTAGACTTTCAGCATCTCTTAATTTGTTCATATAGTTAAATATTTGTTTATCTTTTTCACTTGCCATAATGTATTTTTCATCAAGCGCTTTTGCAACACCTTCTGTATTTTCATCAGCAAATTTTGCATAAGATTGTTTTTTCAAAGTAACTTTTTCAATTCTACCGTCCTTAATTTCAGGATCAGCTTCCCAAATCAATGAATATGATTTTACTGTCCAGTTAGGAATATTACTCGTTTTGATCGAGTTATTAAATGGATCTAGTACATTACTTCCAACTGTAACTTCTGTATCATTAGTCTTTTCTGTAACTTCTGCTCCGATTAGCAAGTCAGCACTGTCTAATCCTAAGTTAGCTAATCCTTCTATCGGATTAGTTTTTCCAAGTGAATTTACATAAATCCCTAAACTTCTTTTAGAAGGAAGGTTTTTGGCAGAGATAGCTTTGGTTGAGAGTTTTAAACTTATTCCACTTGAACCGCTTCCATCAATTATAAAATTACCTCCAGAAATGCTACCGTTACCTTTATTATAAATTCCTACTGAATTATTTCCAGTAATTGTAAAATTACCTCCAGAAACTTTAGCTTCATCATTGTTATAGATTCCTGCTGAATTATTTCCACTAATTATAAAAACATCTTCAGAACTTATAACATTATTACCTTTATTCAAGATTCCTATTGAATTATTTCCATTAATTATAAAATCCCCTTTAGAAATTTCAACTTTACCACCATTGTTCACTATTCCCCTTGAATTTTTTGATTTAATTTCGAAATATCCTGTATTATTAACTATGCCACCATTTGCCGATATTCCAATTCCTCCATCAGAATCAATAATAATATTTCCATTATTTGTAAATTCTGAATTTGCATCAAGAACAACTCCAATAGCATTCTTTGCAGTTGGTTCAGTTTTTATTGTACCGTTATTGACACCTTTAGATCCATTAGCTAAGTACATTCCAACACCGTTTTCACCTTTAATAATTATTTCTCCGTTATTTATTAATGTTCCACCATTTGTTTCAGACATTCCTCTAGAGTTTGTACCTACTTCTGTAATTCTATCATTTCCAGGGTATTCAGGTCTTGGCCTAGGTGTAGGTTTTCGTGTAGGTTTATTTTGACCGCTTCCACTTTGGCCGCCTCCATTAGTTTGAGTATTTCCACTATTCTGAGAGTTTCCACTATTTTGGGTATTTCCATTATTTTGAGCATTTCCACTATTTTGGGCATTTCCATTGTTTTGAGAGTTTCCACTATTTTGGGCATTTCCATTATTCTGAGAATTTCCGCTATTTTGGGCATTTCCATTGTTTTGAGAGTTTTCTCCAGATTGGTTGTTATCACCTGTTTCAGGTTGGTTAGGTTTTTGGTTCGGGTTAGCATTATCTGTTCCAGGATTTGGTTTACTTGGATTCGTTGGTTTACTTGGAGCTGTATTTATGTTTGAAGGCTTATCTGGATTGGAGGGTGTATTGTTTGCGGTTCCACCGCCACCGCCGCCGCCAGAAGCGCAACTTAAAATAGCACATAACGATGTTAAAAGTATTAAATTTCTTAACTTTTTAGATTTTTTCTTTAAATTTCGTGTTTTCATCATACTTCCTCCTTTTACTTTAAAAGAAATTAATTTTTTATTTTTTTGTATTTTGTGTAAATCTATTTGAATAAATTAATTGTATGCAAAAAATTAGACTCCCTAATCATTCCTATTATATCTTGATTTTTTTAAAAGTCAATAAAATTAAAATAGTTTTAACAAAAAGATAGCAAGAAGTCTCCGACTTCTACAAGTGGGAGATGAATTGCTTTTTTTGTAAAAAAAATTGAAAAAAGGATACATCCATGATACAATTTTTGTATGAAATATCGAAGAGAAGTTATAAATAATAAAATTTCTAAAGAAATAATTAAAAATAATATTCAAAATCAAAAGGAGGTGTAATTTTATGAAATATAATTTAGCATTCAAATACAGAATTTATC
>ERZ772807.573-NODE-573-length-22645-cov-8.852413_pt1 | contig 22645 bp, 25 predicted proteins | sample MGYA00511472_ERZ772807 | MGnify/ENA primary metagenome ERZ772807 (study PRJEB29015, sample SAMEA2737947) | human oral metagenome | biome: human oral; feature: human-associated habitat; material: dental | place: China | collected 2039 ...
ACATCGACGGCTACGTCGTCGAGCTCGGCACCGACGGGCGTCTGCTCGCCCTCCAGCTCGAAGAGCTCACACGCGGTCTCATGGCGGAGCGGGACTTCCTCCTGTCCGACTACCTGCCGGTGGGGCTGGACACGGCCGCCGTCGACGCCCGACTCAAGTGGGTGGGCTCCCCCGCACTGCTCGACATGGCCATGGTCGCCCGCTCCATGGGCATCGGCGGCGACGACGGCCAGGAGCTCGATGCCTCGATCTCGCCGCGGGGACTGCGGATCCTCGCGAAGATCCCGCGTCTGCCGTTGTCGACGGCACGCACGATCGTGCGCACCTGGGACTCGCTCCAGGCGATCCTCGGCGCGACGGTCGAGGAGCTCCAAGCCGCGGACGGCGTGGACGCGGGGCAGGCGCGCACCCTGCGCGACGGGCTCTCGCGCCTGGCCGAGGTCTCCATCGTCGACCGCTACGCGTGAGGGCGGGGCGCGCGGGCCCACTGCGCCCTCTCGATCTCACCCGGCCTCAACCCGCCCCGTCTCACTTGATGACGAAAACCTGCTCACCGGTGACGTCGGTGCCGCCGAGCCGCAGGTGGATCCGGTAGGTGCCCGCGGCGGCCACGCTCGGATCAACCGGTGACGGAGTCGCCGTGGCGCCGGCCTCGGGGCTCGCCGAGGCCTCCGGCGTCGAGCCGGGAGTCGGGCTCTGCTCCGGATTCTGAGTCGGGGAGGGGGACGGGCTCGAGGACGGAGGAGAGCAACTGGCCTCCGCGGAGGCGCCTCTCCACCTCAAGGAGGCGTCGGCGGACTCCCCGGCATCGACGAGCAGAGGACGCTCAGTGGGGTCGGCCGGACAGGCGGTGGAGTCCCACACGGTCTGGTCGCCCGAGCTGATGACCGCGCCCAGGGAGGCGCCGCCGATATCGAGGAGGCAGGCGTCGTCCCCCTCATTGGTGAGCGTGACGTCGATGCTCACGCCGGCGCCGACGGCGGTCTCCTTGGGGGCGTCCATGGCGATGCGGAGATGGGCGTCATCGCAGGCGACGGGAGCGGGGTAGACGGTGCGGATCTGGCTGGCGGCCTCGGCGTCGTCCTGGCTGCGAATGGTGCCGCGGACCCACCCGGCACCGGCGATCATCGTGTAGGCGAGAGCACCGATGACCGCCAGAGCGATGGCGATGACCAGAAGCCAGCGAAGCCAGTACCGCGGTCGGGGCGGGATGCCGGCGGCCGCGCGTCGCAGCCGGGAACCGGAGGGACGACCCGGTCCCCCGGCGGCGGAGCCCGCAGTCGTCCCGCGACCGCGGCCAGCGGCCGCCGGGCGTCGACGCGCGCCGGAGCGCGACGGATGCCCCTCCTGGGTCGTCACGGTGCGCGCACTGCGGGCCGTCCCCCGCGCGGCCTGCCTGGAACCGGAGGAGGAACGGGGCCGGCCGGTGCCCGCGGCGGGCCGGCCAGAGGCGGTCCGGCGGGCTTCCCCGGCCGGCCGACGGCCCTCGCTCGAACGACCACTGGCCGCGGAGCGGGCTTCCCCGGCCGATCGCCGCGCCTTGCCCGAACGCCCCCCGGCCGCAGGGCGCAAGGGCTTATTCGTACGACTCGTACGGCCGCCACGCGCGGGACGCGGGGTTCCGGGAACGCGAGAGCCCGAGGTGGAACGACGCACGTGACCGGAGCCCGCGCCGGACGAGGAACGAGCACCGCCCGTCCGACGCCTCCTCCTGCGCGGCGGAGTGCCGCCTCCCTTTCGACCCTTTGCCATGCGCACGACTGTACCGGCGCCCCCGCCCCGCACTGCGGTGGCGCGCGAGGGCGGACCGCCTCGCCGAGGCGAGCGCCCCCGGTCGGGGCCCGAGGCCGACGGCGTCGAGCGGTGCCACCGGGACGGTTACCGGGTGGGAGGCGCCCAGGCGAGCTGGAGCGACTGGACCCCGTGGTCGCGGCTGATGAGGCGCGCTCGTCCCGGAGGCTCAGGAATGGGCTTCTGCCGCCCGAGCAGCGGCCCCTCGTCGGGACTTCCGGGCAGCATGATGCCGAGTGTCGACAAGTCGTTCAGCGTCTGGGTGATCGGTTCGAACATGGCGCGACTGGCGCCTCCGACCGGTCTTGGCATGCCCAGGACGATGAAGTGCGGGTCGTGGCTCATGTCGAGGCGCACGGGCTCCAGGCGCGCCTCGTTGATCCCGATGACCGGGGCGCCGCCCGGCGGCACCTGCTCCTGAAGCGTCGCCAGGTCGATGCGCGTGGGCAGCAGACGCAGCTTGGGCCCCTGCGGACCGGTCCACGCCTCCGCGATCGCACGACAGGCGTCGTTGGCGCCGTGGGCCAGGGCGCGCGCCGCGATCGTCCAGCAGCGCCGACACCTCGGCCATGATCCGGGCGACGACGTCGGGCTCGCCACGGGTGGCGACGCCGGCCAGGTGCGGCAGGTCGAGCATGGTCCAGAACGTCCCGCCCCCAGGTCGATGACGTAGACCTGCACCTCCACCGGGGTGCGCGTCAGTGCCAGACCCATGACCAGGGAGCGCAGCGCCGTCGATTTTCCGCTGAGCGGACCGCCGATGACGGCGACGTGCCCGCCGGTCCCCGACAGGTCGACGCTGTAGTACTCACGGCGCTGCTCCAGGGGACGTCGGTGATGCCCAGGGGCACCTCCAGGTCGCCGCGGGCGCGCCAGGACGGCGACACCAGGCCCAGCGCTGGATCCACCACGAGATCGCCCAGCAGCGAGTCGAAGGTCTCACTGACGTTCATGGGAGGCAGCCGGATCTGATGCGCGGGCGTGCCGTGCCCGGCCATCCGCGCCACGACGATGTCCATCGTCGTCATCTCGGCGTACTGGATGTCCTGAGCCGGAGGAGGCGCGCTCGGCTCCGGCTCCGCCGCCCGGGCATCGACGGCGTCGCCGGTGTCGCCGACATCGACGTCCTCCTCGACGGGTGGCGGCGCCGTCCGGTCGTGGACCGGGCGCGCCGAGAACGGAACGACCCGGGGGGACGATTCGCTCGCGGGGCTCCCCGGTGGGCGCCGGCGCGAGCGCCGCGTTGACGCGCTCCGGCGGCTGGCCGGCGACGTAGCAGGCCCACAAGCGGGTCATCTCGCGCGTACCGCTCTTGAGGTAGCCGCTGCCCGGGTAGGGCGGCAGGTCGTAGGCGTCCGCGGCCCCCGGGACGATGCGCGACTCGGCGGCGGAGAAGGTGCGCAGACCGATCCGGTAGGACAGATGGGACTCCAGGCCGTGGAGCCGGCACTCCTCCAGGCGCTGAGAGGACAGCAGCAGGTGGATCTGCATCGAGCGCCCCAGGCGCCCGATGGCGACGAACACCTCGATGAAGTCCGGCTTGTCCGACAGCAGCTCCGAGAACTCGTCGAGGATGACGAACAGGGCGGGCAGCGGCTCTCCGTCGTGCTTGCCCGCGCGCCGCGCCTCCTCGCGGAGCCGGGCAAGTTCCAGGAGTCGTCCCTCAAGAACTCGGTCCTGGACGGGATCGAGCGCGGCTCCCAGGTAGGCATCGAGGACACGCCCGAGCAGCTGCCCCGGGCCGGCTCCCTGGTGGCCCATGGATGGACCGCCTGCTCGACCTCCTCGGGCTCGACGGCCACCGGCGTGGGCGACTCGCCGCAGGGCCTGAGCACCATCCAGCACACCCTGGTGTCGGTCGCCGGGACGACCTACCTGGTGGCGGACGGGATCAGCCACGAACTGCCCGCGGAGAATCTCGGCTCGGTCCTGCACGCGCTCGGCGTCGATTCTGAGCCCGTCACCGAGGTCGACGCCGCGTGGCTCTCGCTATTCACCCCGGGCAGCGCGATGCAGAGCTTCTCCGTGCCCGATGCCGGGGTGCCGGTGACCGGCCTGTCCTCGACGATCAGGAACCCGGTCGCCGGAATGCTGCTGTCGGTGACGGACGACGCAAGCGGTGGTCAGAGGTAGAGGTACTACGTCGTCCAGTCCGACTCGAGCCTGGGGCCCTCAATGACGTCTCCCTGACGCTGTACAAGTTGGGCGGGGGCGCCACGGCGCCCGTCCAGGACGTCAGCGTCTCCGACCTCACCCAGGTCAACACGACGACCGCGGCCCCGGAGGACTGGCCCGCGACCCTGGACGAGGACGCCGCGGCGGACTCGAGCGTGTGCGCCGTGCTCGGTGAGTCCTCCTCGTCCGGGATGGCCAGAACCACCCTGGCCTCGGCCGACCAGATCGAGTCGGGAGGAGTGAAGGTGACCGGTGGCACCGGCGCGCTCGTCCGGGCCTCCGCCGGAGGCGGCATCGGCCCCGTGTTCCTCATCACCGACGCCGGTCGGGCCCGGGGTCTCAGCGGCACGCTGTCCGACACGCTGGCGAGACTCGGCTACGAGGAGGGCAGCGTCGTCGCGGTGCCGGCGGCCTGGCTCGCGCTCTTCCCCACGGGGGTCGAGCTGTCCACGGAGGCGGTCTGGGACGGGGTCAGCGAGACCGGGCAGCCCACGCCGGAGCCGACGCCCGAGCCCACCCCCAGAAGCCGACTCACGACAACGCGATCGCGAGCTGCGAGGAGGGGCGGGAGGCGCTCATCCCCACGGCCCCCCGATCGTCTCCCAGATCGGGATGGAACGGGCGTGGTCGCTCACCAGGGGCGGCGACGTGACCGTCGCCGTCGTCGACTCCGGCATCGCGGAGGCCAACCCGCACTTCGACGGGGCGCTCGCCGCGGGCGTCGACCTGACCAGAGCCGGTGGGGCCACCGAGGACGCCAGCGGCCAGGGCACGGCCGTCGCCGGAGCCATCGGGGCGCGCAGCGTGTCGGGCTCCGGCCTGGTCGGCCTGGCCAGCGAGGCCACGCCCTCCTCCGCCCTGGCGACCGGGTACGCGGGGGCGTCGCGGCCCTGGTCGCAGCGGCCCATCCGGACGAGACCCCGGCGGACTGGACCTACCGGCTGACGGTGACGGCGCTGCGCACGACGCCGGCGGAGTGAAGCTCGTCAGTGGGATTAAGACACGATCGCGCCCTACTCCGCGCTCACGTTCATCAATGACGGCGCCGCCCTGGGACCCGCGAACCCGCGCGGCTCCCGCACGCTCGAGACCGCCGCCCCGGTGATGGCGGCGCCGCAGCCGGACCTCGGTCCGCAACGGCGCCAGCACCTGGCGGGTACAGTCGGCCTCAGCGGCGCAACGGCCCTGACCTTGGCGCTGATCGCATCGCAGCCGCCTCGTGGCACGGATGCCCGCACGAAGGAGGGAGAACCCCACGCCCGATAGGTTCGAGCTCGCCGCGCAACGCGCGTAGGAGTAACTGGACAGCTGGCTACGGCAGTCGCAGGAGCAGGCGGAGACGGCGAGCGACCGCATGGTCACCGTGACCGTCGACGCCCAGGGCAGACTCGTGGACCTCAAGCTCACGAGGGAGGCGATGGACCTGTTCCCCTCCGACCTGGCGACGACTATTCTGGACTGCGTCGACAAGGCGCGCTCGAGGGCTGGCGCGAAGGCGTCGAAGATCGCCTCGGACGCCTGGGGCGCGGAGTCGGATCCGGCCCAGCGGATGCGAAAGGCCTACAGTCCCCGGACGGAGGGCGCGTCGGACGCTCCGGATCCCGGCAGCGGCCGGGATCCGCACAGCCAGGGCCCGCGGGGTCCCGGCGTGGGACCGGATGGCATGATCGTTTTCAATCGCGGAGGTCGGTAATGGCGGACCTTGAGGTGTCTCCCGAGGTGTGGCGCACGCATGCCTCGCACGTGGACCAGGTCAAGGACGGTCTCGGCAAGGCGTCGTCGGCATCGCAGGCGGCGATGGCGGGGCTGCCCTTCGGACTCCTGTGCACCCCCCTGTTCCCGCCGCCCTACGAGGTCGCCAAGATCGCGTTCGACCAGGGCCTGTCCTCGACGTCCAAGCAGATCGGAACGGGCGCCTCGACGCTGCGCCAGGTGGCCTCGAACTTCGAGACGACCGACGCCGATGTGGCGAACCGGGGGCAGCGGTACTACCTCTGAGGATGCGGCGGCCTCTCCTGCTCGGTCCCGCCCGCGTCGGCGCCCCGGCGGAGGATGGGCAGGGGCGGGAGGCGTCGCCGGTCAGCGCCGGCGAGTCGCAGCGCCGCAGTCAGCGCAGGTCGAAGCGCCGCTCCTGGCTCTCGCGCACCGCCTGGTGAACGCCCAGCGCCCCGGACAGCGGCACGTACTCGTGGGTCTCGCGGGTGTAGCCACGGGCGACGGCCCACTGCCAGATACGGTTGCACTCGGCCACGCCCTTGGCCTCGATCGCGGGGACCCAGGGCCCCGTCCACGACAGGCCCATCAGCTCCAGGTCGCTGCCATCGGGCAGGACGACGCAGGCGAAGGCGCGGTTGGCACCGCTGCCGCTTCCCGGGGCGATCCGGACGTACAGTCCGGTGCGCGAGGCGGGCCAGGGGTAGCCTCGTTCCCTGCCGATGGCGCGCACATGGATGCCCGTGGGATCCAGCACAGTGCGTATCGAGAACATGAAGGCGGCGCCCGGCAGGGCGAAGGCTGCGACGATTCCCAGGATGACGGCATTGCCGATGGTCCCCTCGTCGCTCAGGAGGTTCACCACGACGCCGTAGAGGCTCACGAGTCCGAAGCCTCCGCCGACCAGCGGCAGGAACGCCGAGGAGAGGGTCGAGAAGGCGCGCAGTGTGATGCGCTCCCGGTTCGGGGGGATCGGCGCTCCGGGCGCATAGGTCGCGGGGCCGGGAGAGCCCTGCCCATCGGTCGTCGGCCCCGCCGCGGCTCCCTCGACGGCGCCGGGACCGGATCGCGTCGCGGCCGACGGCGCGGCCCCGGATCCGTCCCCACGCCCGGCCCCCTGCTCGACGTCGTGCGGCCGGATCCCGCCAGCCGCCCGGGGATGGTGGGCCGGGTTCAGTCGAGGCTGTTGAGGCTGTTGCGTCATTGGACCTCCCGGTGATTCACGGAACAGGCTAGATGATCGGCTCCACGACTCGGAAAGAGCTCGACGGCCCGTCCCCCAACGCCCCGAGGCCTCAGAACGGGGCCGCCGCCGGTACCGCGATGGTGCTCCCGGGGCCTTCTCCCCATCTTCATGTCGTACTGCACGTTCTCCTCACCACCGCATGTCCTTCGGAGGTTGTTTGGGAACTGGGGGCTGGGGTGTGTTGGTCGGGGAGGGGGTGAAGGGCTCCTGGTAGTCATACTGCCTGGAAGCCGGGGGAGCCCTTCGGATGTCATCGTGCCCTACCTGCTCGTGCTTGTCATGCCCGGATCACTCTCGGGTGCTTCAAGGACCTGGCCACCCGCACCTGCCCCTCGTCGCTGAGCGACGCCCAGTGGGAGCTGATCGCCCCGCTGCTGCCGGCACCGGCCAGCAGCGCCGGCAGGGGCGGAAGACCCGAGAAGTGGCCCCGCCGCCTGGTGCTGGACGCCGTCTTCTACGTCGTACGCGGCGGTATCCCCTGGCGCGCGCTCCCGGCCGGCTTCCCGCCGGGTGGGCACCGTCTACGGCTTCTTCGTGCGCTTCAGCCGCGCCGGGTGTGGAGGCGGGTGCACGACGCCCTGCGCGAGCAGGAAAGAGCGGGCCGCGGGCGCGACCCCGTCCCCACGGCCGCGGTCACAGGCTCCCAGTCCGTACAGGGATCACACACCGTCCCCCGCGCCTGCCGGGGCTACGACGCCGGCAAGCGGACCAACGGGCTGGTGCTGACCGTGCTGGTCACCGCCGCCGGCGTGCAGGACCGTGACGGCGCCATCCGGCTCCTGACCGACCTGAAGGACAGGTTCTCCCGGGTCCGGGGCGTGGGCCGACGGCGGCTACGCCGGCCGCCTGGTGGCCCCGGCCGAGCGGGCGCTCGGGCTGGGCGTCGAGATCGTCAAGCGCTCCCAGGACACCAAAGGGTTCCAGGTCCTGAACAGGAATGGGGACGATGACACATTTACGCCGCAGAAGGAGATGGGTAAGCATGATCCGAACGTCAACCACGGAACCTATGTGGACGACGATGGCGCACCCCGTATCAGCCCGGACGACGATCGTCCTTACCTAGACCCAGATAATCGGCCTAGTTTCCGACAGTGAGTTCCCGAAGACACCTGGAACCTCGCAGCCGCCCACCACGGAGGCCACGTGTACGATCCTTTAACCGGAGAAGAGATCCAGTGGACAGCTGGCGATCCCCGCTGAGGCGTTTGGAACACGGGCCACAAGCCGGAGCATCAGTACCGCGATATTTGGCGAAACTATGTTGACGGGCAGTTGACGCCTCAGGAGTTTCGCGACTGGGATAATAATCCATTACACTACCGTCCTGAGTTTCCATCATCCAATCGCAGTCACAAAGCCGAGGGTATCGGTTAACCACCGTCTCCCTTCACTTGCATCGATGACTTGAGTTTTAGAGAGGTCCATCATGGATGTTTCGATGAGCGCGGGCATGAAGAAGTCGCCGGAGCCGTTCTTCGCCGCGTACAAGCCCGGGGACGAGCAGCGCCGCTTCTACGGCAGGTCGCTGCTCATGTGCGCCATCGCCAACACCGACATGACCACGCGGTACACGATCGCGGACTTCCTCATCGAGCGCGACGCCCTCATCGGGCCGCCCGGGCCCGAGGGGCACACGCCCCTGCACGTGCTGTTCAGCCACACCCACCGGGAGGTCGCCCGCGACCTGACCATCGCACGATGGCTGATCGACAACGGCGTGGATATCAACGCCACGGACCGGCGCGGTACCGTGGCCATGTGCGAGCTCATCACCGGGGGCATGTCCGACCAGGAGCTCGCACCGCTGTACGACCTCATGCTCGCCCAGCCCGACCTGGACCTCACCATCGCCAACACCGTGGGTCGCACGCCGATCGACATCGCCGACCGACTGCCGCACCGCCATCGCCGACCGCATGAAGGAGTATGTCCGTGAGCACGCCTGAGTTCACCGAGTTCATCAAGGACTCCGGGGGCTGCCTGGTCTCCCGCAACATCATCGACGGCCGGGGCCACATCACGTGGGCCCGCCGGGAGAAGCCCGTCAACCCCGTCGACAACGGATGGCGGATCCTGTCCGACGCCGACACCGACGACTTCCTCAACACGCCCGGCAACCTCGTCGTGGCCAGCTTCAACTCCATCGCCAACATCGAGCCCGCCCTGATCGGCATCGACACCCTGCCCGTGGGCACCGACCTCCAGCTCGTCGTCCACAACGGACACCGCCGCTGGTACGACAACACCACCGGCCAGGACATCACCGACCAACTCCTGTAGAACACCACACACCCCGCCCCGGCGCCCCCTTCGGCCAGGACCACCAGCTGGAACCGAACACCCACCACCACACCGAGGGACGCGGCGGCTTCCACACCATCAACAACCCCGGAGAGAGTGCCGGCACAGTGCCGACACAGTGCCGCCGCGAGAGCCCCGCACGCGGTCGTACTCCTCACCACGCGGTCGTACCCAGGCCCCACGAGGTCGTACCCTTTCTCGCACGGTCGTACCTTAGAGAGGCCCTAAGGTACGACTCGGCGCAGGAGAGTACGACCGCGCGACGCCACGTACGACCGCGCGACGCCGAGTGCCGGCGAACTCGGCTCCGACGGAGGACCGAGAAAACGCCCGACGCACGATCGCGTGGCACCCGGGAGCGCCGGACCGCCGACGCCCGCCCCGGAACGCGGAGAACCCGATATCCGTGCATAGTCACCCGGCATCTCGACCCCGAGGAGGATGACGTGACCGCTATCGCCAGTGATCATGAGGCCCGGCACCCTTCCGGCTGGCCCGATGTCCTCTCGACCAGCTCCGGGAGCCAGACTCACCGTCGTGCCCAGGGAAAGGCCCCGCCCCGTATGCCAACCAGCACCGACCCGTCCCCCATCGGCTCCCCCACTGATGACTCGACCGGCTCGTCCGCCCCTGCATCGTCGGGCCCGGTCCCCGGTCTCAACGGCGAGGCGCCGCCCCATCCCGAGCAGGCCCTGCCCGGAACCGCGGGCACCCGGCCCGGATCCTCTGCTCCCTCGCCCGGGACGGACGCCGCCCGTACTCGGAGGAGTGCCTGGGCGGCCCTGGTCCTGCTTGCCGGAGGCCCGTCGGTCGGTATCGTCCTGGCCCTGGTCGGCGGCCCCTGGCAGGTCGTCACCGCCCTGCACCTGGGGGCGCTGGCGATCTGGTTCCTCGTGTGGCGCCGCGGCTGGCGCGACCTGCTGCGCTCCGCGGGGCCTCGCAGTCCCTGGCTGCTCTTCGCCGTCAGCGCGGGCTTGTGCGCCCTCAGCGCCGTGGTACACCACTCGATCGACAACCCGGGAGCCGTCCTCGCCCCGGTGACACCTGCCGGGCTGCTGTCCGCCCTGGCCACGGCACTGGGGGTCGGTGTGCTCATGAACGCCGTCCCCGAGGAGTTCTCGCTGCGCCGCTGCCTGCTCGAGCCCCTGCGGGCGCAGTTCGGGGGCGGGTTCGCCCTGTGGACCACGGCCCTGGCTTTCGTCGTCATGCATCTGCCCACCTGGATCTCCTCTCACGCCACCGCCTCCACCTACGCCGCCGAGGTCCCCGCGAAGCTTCTCTTCGGCCTGGTGGCCGCCTGGTCCGTCCTGCGCCTGGACTCCCTGGCCTTCGCCCTGGGAATGCACGTGGGTGGCAACTTCACCGGTGCTCTGCTGAGCTCTCTGAGCCGGGAGGAGACCCTGACCGGATGGAGCCGGTTCACCACTCCGTCCGTCATCGCCATGCTCGCCGAGACGGCCGTGACGGCCGCAGCCGTCTGGTACCTGGGACGCCCGCGCCCTCGAACCGACGCCGTCCCCGGGCCTACGGTGGGACCATGAGCACGAGCACCGATGATGCCGACGCCCCCGCAACCGCCACTCCCCCGCCGGCCCCCGTCGAGTCCCGCATGGAGGGTCGCACGAGGACCGGCGCCGAGGAGGCCCCCTGCACCGCCCTGCTGACCGCCTCCCTGGAGCGCTCCCGCGAGCGCTTCGACAGAGCCCTGAATGGAGTCACGGTCGAGCAGGCGAACACGCAGCCCGCCCCGCGCACCGCGCCGCGCGTCGACTCCCTGAGCTGGCTCGTCTGGCACACGGCCCGCGAGATCGACCTGCAGGTCTCGACCCTGACCGGCACCGAGGCGCTGTGGACCGCGGGCGGCTTCAAGGAGCGCTTCGCCCTGCCGCTGCCCGACGACACCGAGGACTGGCACCACACGCCCGAGCAGGCCGCCCTCGTGCGAGTGGATGATCTCACCGTCCTCACCGACTACCTCGATGCCGCCTACGCGCTCATCCGCGGCTACCTGGCCGGTCTCACGACCGCCTCGCTCGACGACGTCGTGGACCGCGCCTGGGATCCACCGGTGACCCGCGCCTCCCGGCTGGCCTCGATCATCGACGACGCCGCCCAGCACTCCGGCCAGGCCGTCTACTCCCACCGCCTTCTCGGTCTGGAGGGCTGAGCACGACGGGTTCCCGACGGTGCGCGACGGCATTTCTCGACAAGGCCCCTCCCAGGCGCCGAGCGCACCGCACGACCCGCCGAGAGGACGATAGGAGATGGAGATGCGTCATGTGGACCACCTGGCCAACAGCGGTTGGACGGCGTTCGCCTCGGTGAGGAGCGTCCTGTCCGACAGCGGGGTGCCCTTACCCGACGGGGACTTCCTCCACGAGGTCTTCGCCCCCTCGGTGTGGAAGGAGGTCGATCACGCGTGCGAGCTCCTGGAGAGCCGCTTCCGCGACTGCCGATACTCGGATTCCGTGTCATACGGCCCGCTCCTGGTGCCCAATCCGGCACTGCTCGACGTCCGCCGAGCGCTGGACGACCGCATTCGCGACAGCCATCCGGACATCGTGAGGCCGGACTTCGTCGATGCTCGTCTCCCGCACGGCGCGGATGCGACCGACCCGACATCGCCCTGGACGCTGTTCGCGGCAGCCGTCTCCGACGCCGGTCCCGCCATGGGAAGCTACGACGAGATCATGGGTCATGACGGTGACTCATTCACGGTGGCGGATGTCGACACGAGAGAGCTCATGACGCGCCAACTGTGGTGCTCATTGGTCATCCAGAACCTGCGGGCACCCGATTCCGAATTGCGCGACAGATGGACGTTCACGCTCTTCGCCGGTGAGGAGCCGGTCGAGGGAGAGGTCGTCTCGGGGACCGTTCTGCACGGCCAGGTCCGACAGCGTCTCGGCAAGTCGAGCCGGGGCAGCGCCCCCGTGCGCGTGCGACCCGCCCTGCGGATAGCGTCGGCGGCCTCATGACCATTCCCGGCCGAGGACCACGAGAACCTCATCGGTCCGTGAGCCAGAAGCAGAGGAAGAGTCGATGCTCGGCATCGTGCTAGCGGCAGCACGAATTTCCATTGGAGGAGTTCTCGTCCTGGCCGCCATCGCTCAGCGCCGAAGCGGCTTCGACCGTCGTCTGCAGGCGATAGAAGGGTATCGACTGGTTCCTCGCCGAATGCAACCCCTGATCCTGGGCCTCGTCACGGGAGCGGAGATGTTTCTCGGCCCCTGCCTGATCACGGGCGTGCACCCGCGGGCGATCAACCTCATCACCGCCTGCTATCTTCTGATTCTCGCAGGCGCCATGGCTCAGGCACTGCGCCGAGGCATCGTCACCGAATGCGGCTGCTTCGGCGCACTGTCCGCAGAACGAGTCAGGTGGCGATTGGTGACGCGCAGCATCATTCTGTCCGCCTTCCTGGCCGCCGATGCACTTCTCGGCGCACGATGGGCTTTAGCATCCGGTCACGAGACCGCTGTCCTGGTCCCGCTCACAATACTGACTCTGGGACAATTTCTATTCGACGTCGAAAGCGCTCGCCGTCATCTCGCCGGCAATCGGGCATCGCTGCCGTGAGCATCGGCGACCCGGAGGAGTCGAGGGGAGGCCAAGGAGAGCGGATGCCCGTCACTCCGCCGGGGCCCGCAGGACGGAGTCGAGCAGCCCCGGAAGACGGGCATCGAGGTCCTCGCGCCTCAGGGTGAGGAGTTTGCTCGTCCCGCACGGCTCGGCGCGCACCACCCCCGACTCCCGCAGGATCCGGAAGTGCCGCGTCATGGCGGAAGCGGCCAGCGGCGTGTCGATCGCACCGCAGGCGTGCGAGCGCCCATCGGACAATTGCCGGACGACCGACAGCCTGACGGGATCGGCCAGCGCATGCAGGACGGTCACCAGACGGATGTCCCCGGCGCTCGGGTGATGATCGCGCAGCACGGAACCATGTTCGCCCCGGACGCCCGCATCGAACCGGCGTCCGGCCCGGCCGTCCAGGGGACGACGGCGATCCGCGAGTTCTTCCACGACTTCTTCGCGCGCAACGCCGAGACCCGCCACCTGTGGCTGACCCGCCCCCGGCAGGACGCGCCGGGGGACGGGGACGCGGGAACGCACGGCGGCAGGGTCGCCGTCGACTGGGCCGTGGCGGTCAGGCGCTCCTCCGACGAGCTCATCGCCCTGGCCGGAACGGACACGGCGGACCTCGCACCCGACGGGAGAATCACCCGCCTGCGCGTCATGGCGAGGCCCTGAGCGCACGGCCCGAGCCCCCGGTCACGATGCCGGTCGGGCGACGACCTCACCGCGGCGCACAACCGCGACCGGGCGCAGCCCGGCGTCGGTGAGGACGACGTCGCCCCGACGGCCGGGCTCCAGGGCCCCCACCGAGTCGTCCCCGAGGACCCTCGCCCCCTGGACGGAAGCGGCATAGACGGCGTCGACCAGGCTCACGCCCCCCTTCCAGGTGGTGCGCACGACGTCGATGAGATGCGCGGTGCCCCCGGCGATCGCACCGCCGTCGGCCAGCCGGGCGACGCCGCCGGCGACCGTGACGTCCCGGGAGCCCAGGACGTAGTCGCCGTCGGGCATGCCCGCCGCCGCCATGGCGTCGGTGACCAGGACGATGCCCTCCCGCCCGAGGATCTCGAACACGTCCAGGACGACGTCGGGGTCGAGGTGGACGCCGTCGCCGATCATCTCGACGATGCAGCGCCCGTTGGCCGCCGCCGCGAGGAGCTCGGGCACCGGCCCGGGCGCACGGTGATGCATGGGGCGCATGCCGTTGAACAGGTGGGTGGCGGTGGGGCGGTCGCAGCGCAGGGGCAGCCCCGCCCGCGCACGCGCGTCCAGGCGGGCGCCGGCGTCGGCCAGGGCGGCGCGGATGGGACCGGCCCCGGAGTCGGTGTGGCCCAGGCTCGGCACGGCGCCGCCGGCGACGAGGGCCGCGATGAGGCCGCCGTCACCGGTGACACCGGGCTTCTCCGGGGCGATGGTCATGGTGGTCACGTGGCCTCGGCCCAGGGCGAGCAGCTCGCGGGTCAGCCCGGCATCGGGATCGATGATGCGGGCCGGGTCCTGGGCGCCGCAGCGCTCGGCGGAGATGAAGGGCCCCTCGAAGTGGATGCCGGCGAGCTCGCCGGCATCGCACAGCCCGGCCAGCACCCGGGCGCGGGCCCGCAGGACGTCGGGAGCCGCGGTGACGCAGGAGGCGACAAGGCTAGTGGTGCCATGGCGGCGGTGCTCGCGGACCGCGATCATGGCCCGCTCCGCGGTCCCGGCATCGGGGAAGGACTCCCCGCCGCCGCCGTGGCAGTGGACATCGACCAGGCCGGGAAGGACGTACCCGCCCTCGGGGGCCCTCACGGCCGAGCCGACGACGTCGTCGAGGCCGGCGCTCCCGGCCTCGCAGGCCGGGCCGACCCAGGCGATGCGCCGATCGGCGAGGACGACGGCGCCGTCCGCGATGATCCGGGAGGGCGTGACGAGACTCCCGCGGTACGCAGTGCTCTCAGGGCCCCCAGACCCCCCAGGGCTCCCGGATCCTCCGGATGCCCCGGGACCCGCAGTCCCCCCAGGGCTCGCAGAAGCGTGCGCAGCGGTGCTCATGGCCGCAGGCTACCCGTCGCACGCGCCCCTCATCGGATGCCCGCCGTTCGACTCACCGTCGATCGCCGCCCGTCGCCCCGTCACCGCCGCCTCCGCAGCCGTGCCCCCACCAGGACGCAGCAGGCGACCAGGGGCAGCGCCAGGAGAAGACGGAGCCACTCCACGCGCTCCACGCCGGTGCCCGTGTAGACGCCCACCGTGACGTCGAGCCACTGCTTGAGGGGATTCCACTCCAGAATCGTCCTGACGATCTCGGGCAGCTGATCCAGGGGCATGGCCGCGCCCGAGCCGAAGAACATGAGGAAGAAGGTCGCGGTCGACAGCGCCTGCGTCGTGCGCGATGAGACCCGCAGCGCGCCCAGGAGGAAGCCCAGCGCCGAGAGCCAGACGACCGAGCCCGCCAGGAGAAGCAGAAGCGGAGGGCTCCACAGCTCGGATCTCACGCCGTCGCGCGCGGCGACCACGAGGACGATGATCATCGACCCGCCCACGACCAGCACGAGCGTGGACAGCAGCAGGGCCGCCACGAAGTGGCCGCCCCGCAGCGGGAGGGCGGCGTAGCGCCGGTCGATCCCGCGCGACCTGAGCTCGGCGAGGTAGATCGGCATCCCCATGAGCAGGAGGTTGGCGACCACCGTCAGGATGAGCGACGGGAGCATCATGTCGATGAATCTCACGCCGGGGGCGACCTCGGTCGAGGCGTAGGGGATGCCGATGAAGACGTACATGATCACCGGGAAGACGAGGGAGAAGAACACGGCGACGGGCTCGCGCACCAGCAGGACGATCTCCTGCCGGGCCCACACCAGGATGACGCGCCACCCGGGCGCGAGGGCCGGCCGGGCCTCCGGCGCGGATGGAGCGCGGACGGCGTCCGCCGGTGCTGAGGGCCGTTCCGGACTCCGTGCCGAGTGGTGCACCGGGCCGCACCGGGTCATGAGGCCGTCTCCCGGGTCGCTCGCGACACCGCCTCGGCGAAGACGTCCTCCAGCCGGATCGGCCCCGTCAGGGCGTCCTGGTAGTGCAGCTCGCCGCGTTCACGAGCCGCCTCGATCTCCTCGCCCATCCGCACGACGGACTCCTTGTCGGCGATGAGCACGCGCACCTCGCCGGATCCGACCAGCTCGACGCCGCGAGTCCGCGCCCAGGCGTCCACGGAGGGGGCGACCCCGATGAGCCTCAGTCGCCATCGGCCGCCGGCCAGGCCGAGGACGTCGTCGACCGCCCCCTGGAGGACCAGACGCCCGCGGTCGAGGACCAGGAGCCGGTCGGCGTAGGCCTCTGCCTCGCTCAGGTCATGGGTGGAGGCGAGGACCGCCACGCCCTCGCTGCGCCGCAGCCGGAGGAACTCCCACAGCTCGGCGCGCGCCACCGGGTCGATGCCGCTGGTCGGCTCATCCAGGACGAGCGCGCGGGGCCGTCCGATGCAGGCCAGGACGACGTCCAGGCGCCTGGCCCATCCGCCTGACAGGGAGCCGATCGCCTCGGTCATGTGGGTGTCGATGCCGAGCTGGGCGACGATCTCGTCGACCGGCCCCGGGTCGGCGTACAGGCTCGCGACCCCCCGGATCGCCTCGCGCACCTTGAGACGCTGCGGCAGGCTCGTCTCCTGCAGCTGGACTCCCACGAGAGCGCGCTGCGAGGCGGAGGCGCGCACGGGCCCGCCGTTCACCCGGACCTCGCCCGAGGTCGGCAGGCGCAGGCCGGAGACCATCTCCATGGCGGTGGTCTTGCCCGAGCCGTTGGGGCCGACCAGGACCACGATCTCCCCGGGGCGGACGGAGAAGGAGACATCGTTCAGGGCGGGGGCAGCGGCCCCCGGATAGCGCTTGACCGCACGGCGCCACTCCATGACCGGGTCCCCGGTCGGGGGCGCACCGCTCGACGGGCGGCGTTCCGCGGCCGACAACGACGGCGCCCGTCGGGGCGCGGCGGGGGCTTCCATGGCGACTCCTCATAGTTCGGCATCGAAAATCAGTTTGCATTTCAAACCGCACACCAAGAGTACCCCGCTTACTTTGTTCTGCAAACCTCTTGTTCGCATGAGGCGCAGGAGTCGGGCCCGTTCCCTCCCCGCGGGTCAGGCCAGGCGCCGCTCGATGCGGCGCACCGCCCGCTCCACGTCCCGCTCCAGGCGGGCCGAGCGGCGGGCGTCGTCGGCCCACAGCAGCCCCGCCCCCACCGGTCGGACGGCGACCACCCGCCCGCGATCCACGAGCAGGGGCCGGAACATGCCGTTGCCCGCCGGGCAGATGAGCCGCTCGCCCGCGGCATCGACCAGGCACGCGCGGTCCTTGTACCCCACGTGCACCTCGTCGAAGGAGGCCAGGAAGTGCGTGCCCGCGACCCGCTCGCGGGAGGCGGCGAGCAGGTCGGGCAGGTCGGCGCGCATGTAGAGGGGCGCGGCGCGTCCGGACGACGCCGCCGCCCGTCCCTCGGCCCCGAGCACGCGCACGCCGCCGCGCAGCCCGCCGACGGCCTCCGCTCGCGTGAGCGGCACCTCGCCGCGTTCCGCCCGGACGTTGTAGTCGGCGGCGTTCGTCCGCTCGACGGCGTCCTCCAGGGCCCGGGCGGCCTCCTTGACGGGCAGCGTCGTCCAGCGGGCCAGGTCGACCGCGCGCACCGGCCCGTGGCTCGCGGCGTAGCGCCGGGCGATCTCGGCCAGAGCGGCGCGATGGCCATCGGTGCCGCGCGCTCCCCCACCGGCTCCGCCCGGTCCGGCCTCGGCCGGAGGAAGCGTCCCCGCGCTCACGACGAGATGCTCATGGCCCCGCCGGGGCCCCTGGACGAGAACGCCCTCGCGCTGCAGGCGCACCAGGATATGGCGCCGGCGCTGCGCCGCGGCACCGGTGCCGTCCCCAGCGCCGGCCCCGGTGCCGGCTCCCATGAGGCCGCCCTCCTGCCACACCCGCAGCAGACGGGCGCGGCGCAGCGGTCCCTCGTCGGCGATCGCCGCCAGGGCGAGCTCGCCCGCACGCTCCAGGAGGGCGTCGTCGATCCCCAGCTGCTTCTCCGCGCGCCTCGCCCACGCGTCCACCCGGTGCATGAGGGCCACGCGCAGCCAGTGGTGGTCGTCCGCCGCCGTGACGTGAACGGTGCCGCGCATGGGCCAGGAGCGCACGAGTCGCCCGGCCTCGAAGGCCGCCTCGACGTCGGCGCGAACGGCTCCCGCCGTTCGGGAGACGATCGCATGGGGCACGGAGGCGACCTGCTGGCCCTGGATGGCGAGCTGACGGCGCACCGCCTCGGTGGGCGCGGGCGCCGTCGTCGCCTCCACGAGCCCCTGGGCGACCAGCCGCAGGTAGGACATCTCCCGCGGAGCGCGGACCTCCGTCATCGCCTTCGTGACCATGGTGACGGAACCACTCAGAAGAGGCGGGAGGAGGGGTCGTCCAGGCCGCGCATGGCGTCGTAGTCGAGGACCACGCAGCGTATGCCGCGGTCCTCGGCCAGCACGCGCGCTTGCGGCCTGATCTGCTGAGCCGCGAAGACTCCGCTCACGGGTGCCAGGACCGGGTCGCGGTTGAGCAGCTCGAGGTAACGGCTCAGCTGCTCGACGCCGTCGATGCCGCCCACGCGCTTGAGCTCGACGGCCACCGAGCCGCCGTCGGCGTCCCTGGCCATCATGTCCACCGGGCCGATGGCGGTGGGGTACTCGCGACGCACGAGCCGCCAGCCGGGCCCCAGAATCTCGATCTGCTCGGCGAGGAGCTCCTGAAGGTGGGCCTCGACGCCGTCCTTGGTCAGCCCCGGATCCACACCCAGATCCGCACTGGTGTCGGAGACGACGTCGAACAGGCGGATGACGAGCCTGTCATCGGTCTTGGCGGCCGTGACCTCCCAGCGGGAGACGACGCCGGCCTCGCGGTCCTCCTCGTCGGGGGCGACCTCGGCGAGCCGGGCGGGCGGGCTCATCCAGTTCAGCGGCTTGTAGGAGCCGCCGTCGGAGTGGACGAGCACCGATCCGTCCGCCTTGACCATGATGAGGCGGGTGGCCCGGGGCAGATGGGCGTCCAGGCGCCCGGAGTAGTCGACAGAGCAACTGGCGATGACGACGCGCACCCCGGCAGCCTACAGGCCCGGCACCGTCTCGCGAGCGGCTCCGCGCACCGTGTCCCCCGGGGACTCTCACGGGCTTCACAGGAGCCTGGGCTGCGTCGGAGCGGCCGACTCCAACCAGGCGACCATCGCCGAGTGGGAGTCCTCCACCATGGCCAGGTCGAAGTGCTCGCCGCGGTAGGTGCAGTCGACGTCGACGATGCGCCCGTCCACCCCTCGGTGACGCACCTCGCCGAGCTCGATATCGGCGCGATCGAAGTGGTAGCGCGGCCGCGGGGACAGCGAGACCAGTCGAGTCCACTCCACCGAGTCGCCGCCGAAGGTGGCGATGCCGCTCATCCAGCGGCTCCGCCCGGGTCGTCGCAGAGCGCACTCGAAGGAGCCGACGCGCCCGGCCAGACGACGCAGGCGGACGATGAAGACCCCGGTCAGGAGGAGCACGACGACCGCCGCCGCGCCCGCCGTCGCCCAGACCGGATGCCCCATGGATGCGCTCCTCAGTCCTCGACGTACGGGATGTCGGGAACGTCCTCGACCTCGGCCGGCACGCTGCCGACCGCGTCGTCCCCGGCCGCATCGGCCGCCACGGTGACGACGTCGTGATTCACCGAGCAGAAGCCGCCCGCCACCGGAACCCTGACGGCCTCGCCCTCGCCGGCCCCGTCCTCGGACGGGACGATGCGCACGGCGCCGCGGCCCACGATCGCCAGGATCGGTTGGCGCCCCGGGAGGACGCCGAGCTCGCCGTCGACCAGCGGAACCGTGACCCGCCCGGCCCTCCCGCTCCAGGCCTCCCCGCCGAAGCGGGAGACGACCTCCACGGTCAGCGGCCCGGCCATGTCAGGCCGCCTCGCTCTCGGCCGCGCGGCGCTCGAGGTCCTCGATGCCGCCGATGTTGAAGAACACCTGCTCGGGCAGGTGGTCGTAGTCGCCGTCGGCGATGCGCTTGAAGGCCTCGACCGTCTCCGCCACGGGCACGGTGGACCCCGGGACGCCGGTGAACTTCTCCGCCATGTACATGTTCTGGGAGAGGAACTGCTCGATGCGCCGAGCCCGGCCCACGGTGACCTTGTCCTCCTCGGAGAGCTCGTCGATGCCCAGGATCGCGATGATGTCCTGGAGCTCCTTGTTCTTCTGGAGGATCGACTTCACGCGGGTGGCGACATCGTAGTGCTCCTGGCCCACGTACTGCGGCGCGAGCAGGCGGGAGGTCGAGGCCAGCGGATCCACGGCCGGGTAGATGCCGCGCGCTGCCACCTCGCGGGACAGTTCGGTGGTGGCGTCCAGGTGGGCGAAGGTCGTGGCGGGAGCCGGGTCGGTGTAGTCGTCGGCGGGCACGTAGATGGCCTGCAGGGACGTGATGGAGTGGCCGCCCGCCGAGGTGATGCGCTCCTGGAGCAGACCCATCTCGTCGGCCAGGTTGGGCTGGTAGCCCACCGCCGAGGGCATGCGGCCCAGCAGGGTGGAGACCTCGGAGCCGGCCTGGGTGAAGCGGAAGATGTTGTCGATGAACAGCAGCACGTCCTGGTGCTGGACGTCGCGGAAGTACTCGGCCATCGTCAGGGCGGACAGGGCCACGCGCAGACGCGTGCCCGGCGGCTCGTCCATCTGGCCGAAGACCAGGGCGGTCTTGTCGAACACGCCGGCCTCGTCCATCTCGACGATGAGGTCGTTGCCCTCACGGGTGCGCTCCCCTACGCCGGCGAACACGGAGACACCGCCGTGGTTCTGGGCCACGCGCTGGATCATCTCCTGGATGAGGACGGTCTTGCCCACGCCGGCGCCGCCGAACAGGCCGATCTTGCCGCCCTGCACGTAGGGGGTGAGCAGGTCGATGACCTTGATGCCGGTCTCGAACATCTGCTCCTTGGACTCGAGCTGGTCGAAGGCCGGGGGCTGGCGGTGGATGGGCCAGCGCTCGGTGATCTCCAGCTGCTCGCCGGGGGCGAGGTTGAGGACGTCGCCGGTGACGTTGAAGACGTGGCCCTTGGTCACGTCGCCCACGGGCACGGAGATCGGCGCGCCGGTGTCGCGCACCAGCGAGCCGCGCACGAGGCCGTCGGTGGGCTTGAGGGAGATCGTGCGCACGATGTTGTCACCCAGGTGCTGGGCGACCTCCAGGGTGATCTCGTGGGGCTCCTCGCCGGCGCTGGTGGCCTGGACGGTCACCTTGAGGGCGTTGTACATCGCCGGGATCGCATCAGGCGGGAACTCGACGTCGACGACGGCGCCGATGATGCGGGTGATACGTCCCGTCCCGGGAGTGGTGGTGTCAGCCATGTGCGTTCTTCCGTATCTTCCAGAGCTGAGAGGGGTCCTGCTCGGTGAGGTGAGTCTGTGTGAGGTTCTCGACGACGTCGGGGGCTGCCCGGTCTATTCGGCCCCCAGGGCGTCGGCACCCGAGACGATCTCAGTGATCTCCTGGGTGATGTCGCCCTGGCGGGCCGCGTTGGCCAGGCGGGTGTAGGTGGTGATGAGGTCCTCGGCGTTGTCCGTGGCCGTGTGCATGGCCTGCTGGCGGCTGGCCAGCTCGGAGGCGGCCGACTGCAGCAGGGCGTTGCGGATGCGCGAGCCCATGTAGCGGGTCAGGAGGGCGTCAAGCACCTCGGAGGGCCCGGGCTCGAACTCGTACAGCGGCATGGAGCTGCCGTGCTTCTCCGCCAGCTCCTTCTCCAGGGCCTCGTTGCCGGCCTCGTCGAGCTCACCGGCACCGGCGACGTCGACCACCTTGAGCGGCAGCATCCGGCGCACCTCGGGGACCTGGGAGACCATCGAGACGTAGCGGGTGAAGACGATGTGGACCTCGGCCACGCCGCCGGCCTCGTGCGGCTGGAGGAAGTAGTCCAGGAGGGTGGTGGCGACCTCCTCGATGGACTCGTCGCTGGGTCGGTCCGACTGACCGGTCCAGGAGAACTCGATCGGTGTGCCGCGGAAGCTGAAGTAGCTATGGGCGCGCCGACCGAAGGTGAAGATCACCGGCTCCTTGCCGTCCTTGACCAGCTCCTCGATGAGGCGGCCGGTCTCGCGCAGGATGGTGGCCGAGTAGGCGCCGGCCATGCCGCGGTCGGAGGTGACCACGAGGATCGCCACGCGCTTGGTGTCGGTGCGCTTCTGGGTGATGGGGTGCTCATCAAAGCGGGAGTAGGTCCCCAGTGCGGCCACCGCCTGGCTCAGGGCGTGATCGTAGGGCGAGGCCTCCTGCGCGTTGCGGCGCGCCTGCCCGATCCGGGACGAGGCGATGAGCTCCATCGCCCGGAACACCTTCTGGAGGGTCTGGGTCGATCGAATGCGCTGCTTGTAGACGCGCTGGTTTCCTGCCACGTCAGCCCCTCTTGACCACGAGCTGCTCGGTGGTCCTCTCGGCGGCGGGCTCCTCCTCGGGCTCGGCGACCTGGGCGCCCAGTATCTGCTCACCGGAGGCGAAGGTGCGCCGGAAGGCCTCGACGGCCTTGACCAGGGCCTCCTCGGTCTCATCGGTGAGCTGCCCGGTGGACTCGATGGTGTCGAGGATGTCGGTGTTGCGCCGCAGGTGGTCCAGGAAGGCGGCCTCGAAGGGCAGGACGTCGGAGACGTCGATGTCGTCGAGGTAGCCCTTGGTTCCGGCCCAGACGCTGGCGACCTGCTCGGCCACCGGGTAGGGCGTGTACTGGGGCTGCTTGAGCAGCTCCATGAGGCGCTCACCGCGGGTGAGCTGGGCGCGGGTGGCGGCGTCCAGGTCGGAGGCGAACATGGCGAAGGCCTGCATGGAGCGGT
>ERZ772807.574-NODE-574-length-22604-cov-9.684731_pt1 | contig 22604 bp, 13 predicted proteins | sample MGYA00511472_ERZ772807 | MGnify/ENA primary metagenome ERZ772807 (study PRJEB29015, sample SAMEA2737947) | human oral metagenome | biome: human oral; feature: human-associated habitat; material: dental | place: China | collected 2039 ...
AGTCATGAGTTAGACCATTAAGTATAGTCAGCATATATAGAAATATGTATGTAGAGGTAGCAACTTAAAAGAAGTTACCCAATACTGCTCGAATTGCTGTTTCCCATATGCTACAGTCAGAGGGTTATAGAAGTAGAATTTACCACCCTTTTGTTCGTCGGCTGTAGGCATTGTAAAGCCTAAACCTAAATTAGCATTTTTGACATTCTTAGTCTTCTGACTTCTAAGGGCGGCAAGCTGTTGTAGCGAGTCGATATGTTTTTGATAGAAAGCACGACGCTCTGCTTCGGGTAGTTTTATTACCTTTAGCACGCTGTCGTTCTTCTTTATCACAAATTCTAATTCAGCAATTTTAGCCAAATTGTCCTTTTTGCGGCGTACATATAAATGCTCGAAAGTGTTTTCAGGAATGTAAGTAAGGGTGCTGTCTAAGTGTTGGTAAGCGCCAATATAGTCCTTTTGGTCGAAGTACAATTCCGAAAGCCGAGTGTGAGCTTTAGCTTTCAACGGATTGTTGTCTTTGTTGTGCAATAGCGATTGGCGGTAGTAGTCGGTTGCCAATCGTTTGTTAGGGTCTTTTACCAAGTCTGCGTGAGTGTAATACAGCACATCAAGAAAGTCTTTGTGCTCGTAACGGTTCTCAAGTTTTCGCAGATAAGCTAAAAACTCTGCTTTTTCTTCAGGAGTAAAGGTCTTATTACGCGCCTTTCCAGCTTGCGCTTCTACCCATAGCTTGCGCGGTATTTTCCAATTCTGTTTTACTACCTTTTCAAAGGCTACTGCAGCTGAATCTTTTTGGTGTTGTTTTTCGTATAATTGGGCAGCAATGAAGTAATACCGCCCGCGCAATGCTTTGTTGCGTGTGTATTTACCAGCGAGGTAGAGTGCATCTGCAGCAGCAGGATACTGCTCTTGGTTGATGTACGCTTGCCCTAAGGTAGCATAAGCCTCAGCCTTGTCGTTACGGCGCATTTTAGGAGTTTCATTGAGTAGTTCTGTTAGCTTATCAATAGCCACTTTGTCTCTTCCTAATCGCAAATTAGTTTTCTGAGCCCATACCGCAGCCTCTGGTATGCGCTCGCTAAATCCGTAGTTAGTAAGTAAGTGGTTAAAAGCCTCTAAAGCAGGCAAGTAGCGGCCATTGTAATAACGAGCTTTTCCCAAGAGCATATAGGCATCGTCAATCTTTCTGTTTTTTTGTTTGCCATCGAAAACCATAGAGTGGCGCTGAATAGTTTTGATAGCTTTTTCTTCAGCACGCTCAAAGTTAGGATTTTCCATTCCTCCTACTTGCACTTTGCCACTCATACCGATAGGCTCTACCGGCAGTATCTCGCTAAAATTGTCCTGATACTTATTTCGCAACTCATTTAGCCCTTTAGCGTAGGCTTCTTCGCCATTGTACAACACATTGTATTTAGTAACAATCGGCTGTAGTTGGCGGTTGTAATAAGTATTGGCATTAGGCGTACAAGCGATGATGAGTAGCGTAGCAAAAAGAATAAACGAACAGTATTGTAAGGCTTTTTTCATATTGTTAGCTATAAAAGAATGGGCGAAAGTACTACTTTTTTTTGAAAATTGAAACTACTTTTATAATATATTCAAAATAAAGAAGATACAGGAATTACAATAAGAGTAGGTAACGATTTAGTAATGGTTCTTATTTCATTTGATTATACCTATTTTCTCAGTAACTTCTGGGTGCAAAGGTACAACATCTTGACAATATAAACAAAAAATTTTACCTTTGCACCCGCAAACGTGCGCTACTGCATAGGCTTCTACAGAAGCCTATGCAGCAGCGCACGTTTGCGTGGAGCTAATTGTAAATATTCTGCAAACCAACTGTTTAAAAAATGAAGATTTTTTTTAGTTTGCGTATATCATTGTTTTTTTGTAATATAGCGCAATAAATCATTTAAATATTTGATTCTATGTTTCAACAAATTTTGAATCAGTTGGCTGTAAGAGAACGCCAAACCACGCTGGAAGGATCCGCCGTGGTTAAAGAATCTTTAGAAATGGTACAATTCCTAAAAGACCTCTTAAAGGAGGCTAAGGAAGAGGTACAGCAACGAGGTTTTACGGACCAAGCAGAAGAGATACATTTCTTCCGCGAGGTACAACCTCAAATTGTTAGCAGACTCATTTTTTACAATGAGGTTTACCAGATAGAAAGTAAAGCAACTTTACTCTCTACTGAGGCTGCTAAAAAGTTTCTAAAAGACAAAGAAACCCAATGGTTTAAAGAGTCAGAGACTTTAGAAGCAACCGATTTCTTTAGTTACATTGCTTTAGGAAGAACCAATCGTGATGTAGAGTATTTTACTCGCAATTACGACTACCTTCCTCAAAGCAATGAGGGGTATTTGTTTTCTTTTGATGGAGCCTTTTCTACTTCTCGTAGCTTTGAAGTTGCTAAGATAGGGGCTGCCAAGGAACTCTCCGATTATCTTTTTTTTTCGTACTGAAGTTAAAGAAGAAAAACTACTTTTAGAAGCACTAAATCTTCAGTGGACAGGCAAAAAAAGCCAACTAGTAGAACTCATCTATGGATTACATTCTGTTGGATGTATCTCTTATGGAAAACTCCCTATTAGTCAGATTACCAAAGTTTTTGAGAAGCTCTTTAAGGTAGAATTAGCAGAGCAGTACCATGTTTTCCATCGTATGAAAGGACGTTCAAAAAGTCTCACCCCTTTCCTTGATGAAGTAAAAGCCTCTTTACTGGTTTATATAAACAACTCCGATCAAAAGTAGTTTTGCTAACTTCAAATAAAAACGTTTAAACATTATTTAATCAGTTTTTTAGGGAAATAGACAGTTTCCCTTTTTTAGGGAGAAGGATTTATAATCAAATATTATATTCATTATTTTCAATTTAACTCTTCTATAGAAACTCCCTACACACTTTTACCTCCATTTCTCAAAAAAAGCCCATTATAGCCCATTGGCATTTTTTAGACATTTCTTCCTATAAACATCTCTAATATCTTCCAAAACACCTATTAATCTCTTTATAATCAACGTAATAAATAAAAATCACTTCAACTGCGTTAAAATGCACATTTCAATGGGTAGTACTTGGCAGTTTATGTTTGGTATTTGTCAGAACTTTGCTGCCGAGAATTTAACCCTATACGCAATGAATTTAATCACCATTGAAGAATCCGCTTGGAAAGCCCTTATGGAGCAACTCCAAAGCATTGAAAACCAACTCAAGCAAGAGCCTATTGAGTGGGATAGTTTGTGGCTCAACCAAAAAGAAATCTGTCAATATCTCCATCTAAGTGAAAAAACTCTATGGCGAATGCGCAAACGCAATGAAATCACCTACTCCAAAATCTATGGACAATATTTCTATACTTTGGGAAGCATTCGCAAACTCCTTATCAGTCAATCGGTAGAAAACACTGAAAGCTACCTGCAATCCCTCACTCAAAAAGCCAAAGGTTATGTTGAAAAAGCAAGATATTTTAAGTAGAACCGAAGGAGGACTACAGGTCTTCCAGCACTATCTACAAGGCAACTGGCGAGTAGGTAAAAACTTTAAAAACCCTTTCTATGACGATAAAAATGCTTCCTGCAATATCTATAAGGACAAACAAGGCATTTATAAAATGAAAGATTTTGGCAACGATACTTTCAGGGGTGACTGTTTTTTCTTAGTAGGTTATCTCTATCAATTGGACTGTCGAAATACCTCTGATTTTATCGAAATCCTAAAAATTATCAATCGAGATTTACATCTGGGTTTAGAGGAATCCACCTCTATAATTACACAAAAACCTCAAATACCACCTACTATCACCATAGAAAGCACTCAAGTAGAAAGCAAAAAATCTATCTCTTATCAATTTACCCAAAAACCTTTCACCCAAGAAGAATTAGCCTATTGGCAAAAATATGGTATCACTCAAGACATCCTAAACAGGTACAATGTAATCTCTCTGCAAAGTTATTCAAGCACCAATAAAGACGGCAAACCTTACACTATTGCCTCCACTTATAATGAGTGGATGTTTGCTTACCTTTTTAAAAAGCATTTAAAGGTCTATCGTCCCTTTTCTAAACTGCGCTTTCTCTATGGAGGTAATCCCGAAAACTATTGCTTTGGTGAGTCTCAGCTACCACTACAAGGCGACATTCTTTTTATCACCGCAGGTGAAAAAGATGTAATGAGCTTAGCCAGCAGGGGCTTTTCGGCTATCTGTTTCAATAGCGAAACAGCCCACATTCCTTTACAATTACAAAAACTCCAAAAGCTAAAAATGCGATTCCGACATTTAGTCCTTTTGTTCGATAGCGACGAAACAGGTAAAAGAGCCTCTTTAGAGCAACAAGCCCAATTAGCACCTTTAGAAGTGTTTCGTTTGGTTTTACCTCTTTCAGGTACTAAAAAGGATAAAGATATATCCGATTATTTTGCGCAAGGTAAAACGGGTAGAGACCTATTGCAACTCTTTTATCAGACCCTTAGCAAACACTATGAAGAAAGCCTATCACTGCTTAAAAACTGCGAAATCCAATGGGATAAACCTCCCCAAAAGCAAGAAACAATCATCTCCATTGGCAAAACTCCTGTAGGAGTACAGAGTAGTTTATTGGGTATTACAGGAGGCGAAGGTACAGGCAAAAGTCATTATGTAAGCGCCCTCATTGCAGGTTGTCTTAACAGTAAGAACCTTCCTATTGACACATTGGGCACAACGCTACTGCCTTGCCCCAAAGATAAAGTGGTGCTATTTTTCGATACAGAACAGTCTCAAGACCAGCTCTATCAAAACATCAGCAAACTGCTTAAAAGAGCTAAACTAAGCTCTCTTCCTGATTTGCTACACGCCTTTTGCCTCACCCAACTCCCTCGCAGAGAGCGATTAAAGGTCATTCGTGAAGGCTTGGAGAGTTTTTACTACCAATGTGCAGGAGTGCATTTGGTGGTCATCGATGGTATAGCCGACCTTATTGGAGCTGTGAATAACGAGCAAGAAAGTGTGGAACTCATAGAAGAGCTTTACCTTTTGGCAGGTAACTACAAAACCTGTATTGTATGCGTGTTGCACCTCACCCCCAGCGGACTTAAACTCCGTGGTCATTTAGGCTCTGAACTACAACGCAAAGCAACGGCAGTACTTTCTATCGAAAGGGAGAAGAACAGTCCTATCTCAGCGGTCAAACCGATGAAAATCCGCAATGGTAGCCTTAGCGATACCCCACAAATACTTTTTAGATGGAACAATGAACTGGGAATGCATAGCTATGTAGGCAATCAGAAAAACGAAGACCAAAAACCCAATAAAGCCAGTACCTTAGCCTCGTTAGTTTCTCCTCTTTTTAAAGAGCGAACTTTGTGGACAGTTCAAGAGCTGAACATAGAAATTCAAAAAAGGACTGATGTAAAGGAACGCACCGCAAAAGGTTATATCCGCACCTTAAAGGAAATGGGCATTTTAGTCCCTCAAGAGGGTAATGACCAACTCTTAGGAATGGGCAGTGTGCTAAAAGAACTTTTGGAGGATAACAAGAACTCACAAGGATAAGAAGAACTTTTAGATGTTCTAAGATTAAGATCTAACAATCGAAGTATTAAACAAATATAAATATAAAAAATGGAAATCGACAGAATAGAATTTATAGCGTGGATGGAACGCATTATGGATCGTTTTGATTTGCTTAAAGAGCAAATAGACAAAGCTGAAAAACGCAAAAACAGCTTGGATGGTGAGGAACTCTTGGACAATCAAGACTTGATGCTCACCTTTAAAATCTCTGCACGTTCCCTGCAAAGGTATCGCTCCAATGGCAAACTGCCTTATTATACCATATCAGGCAAAATATACTACAAGCTCTCGGATGTACATCAATTTATCCGAGAACATTTCAGTGTGCCTGTAACAGCCTTAAAAGCCAAAAACGGAAATACTATGCCTAAAAAGGACAGCCTCTCTTAGACGTCTTACAAAGGGAGTAATTTTACCCCCAAATTAAAAAAGATGTTTAAATAATGGCAGAAAATCAACACGCCGATACGGCAAATTACGACAATCAAATCCCAGTGGATGAACAACTATCTGATATCCTACTGGTATTTGACAAAGAAGAAAAACAGCTTAAGGCTGTAAAAGGAATTGATGAGAAAGGAGAGTTAAAAACGGCTCCTGCTGACAGCAAATCCTTAGATGACTTTATGAAAGTAGACAAGCAAGGTAATATGCTGTCTAATTTCTTTAGCAACTTTATGCGCCAAGCCCAGAACCCTTCTCGTTTTTCTTTCTTTAAAATACCGATAGAAAAATCGGTAAATACGATAGAAAAACTCCAAAACCATTTGGCAAAGCTCACTGAAAAGGGTAAGGAATACCTCAAGAAGTACGAAGTATCTCCTGAGCAGTATATCAAACAAGAGCAAAAAGCAGCTACTCTAAAACAAGAAGGAGAGACTGCCATTGCTCAGACCCCTCCTGAAGCTCCTGCTCAAGCACAAGTACAAGAAGCTCCTGCTCAAGCACAAGAAGCTCCTGCTCAGGCACAATCTCAAAATACTCCTGCCCAAGAGGAACTCAAGTACAACCCTGATGCTATTGATTGGGAAACGTTACAAAACTTAGGGGTGAGTCGAGAGTCTTTAGAGAAGAGGAACCTATTAGAGCCCCTCTTGAAAGGTTATAAAACCAATGAACTGGTACCTATTAGTTTCAATTTAGGCTCTACAGTAACCCGTTTTGATGCTCGTCTGTCCCTAAGAGAAGTTGATGGAAAAGTAGCAGTAGCCATTCACGGGATGCGCAAGGAACCACAATTGGATTATCCTTTCTTTGGTCACGAGTTTTCAGAAGAGGATAAAAAGAACCTGCTTACCACAGGAAATATGGGACGTACAGTTGAGCTTACCAATAGCAAAACTCAAGAGAAAATCCCTTCTATTATCAGTATTGATAGGCTCACCAATGAAATCATTGCCTTGCGCAGTGAACACATCAAAGTCCCCGATGAAATCAAAGGAGTCAAACTCTCCCAGGAGCAAAAACAAACGCTCAAAGAAGGCAAGCCTCTGTTTGTCGAGGGAATGACCTCTAAAAAAGGAGAGCCTTTTAACGCAACTGTGCAGTTCAATGCCGACAAGCGTTATGTGGAATTTCTCTTTGAAGACAAAGCTCCTAAACTTGCTAATCAAGAGAAACTCACTGAGGCTCCTACAGTCATACGAGGAGTAACTCTTACCGAAGAGCAACACAAGGAACTGAGCAAGGGTAATCCTATTTATTTAGAAGGTTTACAGAGCAAAGCCGGTAAAACTTATAGCGGTTATTTTACTTTTGACAAGGACAAAGGTAAGGTAGAGATGAGCTTTAACAATCCTCAAAAGGACATTACTGATAAAGTTTCTTCTACCAAGCAAAAAGCTGAAACTTCTAAAGCCAAAGAAGAAAAACGCCCTCAAAAGCAATCAGAAAAAACAGCTCAAAAAGAAACTGCTAAGAAGTCCAAGGGACGCAAAGTATAACTCTAATTTTTAACCTCAATACACGTAGAAAAATGAAAGTTATATTAGCAGAAAAGCCCAGTGTGGCAAGAGAGATTGCCGCTATAGTGGGGGCAAGTGAAAAACAAGATGGATATTTGTTAGGTAATGATTATGCAGTTACTTGGGCTCTGGGGCATTTGGTGCAATTAGCCCTCCCAGAGGCTTATGGTTGTGTAGGATTTCACAGAGAACACCTGCCTATCTTACCTCATCCCTTTGTGCTGGTACCCAAGCAAATCCCTGAAGATAAGAAAGGCTACAGGTCAGACCCTATGGCTTTAAAACAGCTTAAAATCATTGATAGCCTTTTTAAGAAGTGTAGTTCCATTATTGTAGCCACCGATGCAGGTCGTGAAGGAGAACTGATCTTCCGCTATATCTATGAATATTTGCACTGTCAAAAACCTTTTCAAAGGCTTTGGATTAGCTCCTTAACCGAAAAAGGTATCAAAACAGGACTTGCCAATCTGCAAGAAGGAAGTGCTTTTGATTTGTTGTATGCCTCTGCTCAAAAGCGTAGTGAGGCTGATTGGCTGGTGGGTATCAATGCTACCCAAGCCCTGAGTATAGCCGTAGGTGAAGGGATTTATTCCTTAGGAAGGGTGCAAACGCCTACCTTAGCAATGGTTTGTAAAAGATTTTTAGAGCACACACATTTTCAAAAGAAACCTTTTTATCAATTGCGACTCAAGCACCAAAAAAGCTATACTGATTTTTTCAGTATCTCAGCTAAAATTGAGGATAAAAAGGAAGCTGAAGCCTTACAAAAACAATTAGAAAAGTCTCCTATGGCCGAGGTGATTTCCACTGAAAAAGAAGTGGTAAAAGAACAACCTCCTTTGCTCTATGATCTAACAGGTCTTCAGAAAGAAGCTAATAAAAAATGGAACTTTTCAGCCGATGAGACCCTGCAAATTGCACAAAGTCTCTACGAGCAAAAATACATTACTTACCCACGTACTGGTAGTAAGTACATCTCAGAGGATGTATGGGAAGAAATCCCACAGCTGATACGTTTGTTACAAGAAAGTGAGGCATACGCTAACGAAGCTAAACTTGTGAAAATTGGGGCGCTGAATAAGAAGATGGTTAATGATTTGAAAGTAACAGACCATCACGGACTTCTTATTACCGAGCGCTTTCCTACCAACCTTACGGCAAAAGAAAACACTATTTACAAAATGATTGCCACCCGACTTTTGGAAGCGGTATCTGAACCCTGTGTAAAAGAAGTGCAAAAGACTCTACTGGAGGCTCTGCACACTGACTTCTTGGTAAAAGGTGTTCAAGTGTTACAAGCGGGTTGGCGCGCTATCGGTGGTTTTTACTCTGATGAAACTGCCAAAGACAGTGAAGAAGACAATGAAGGTGATAGCAATCAAGTGCTGCCTGAACTTGTACAAGGAGAAAGCATAAAGATTAAAGCCGTTGAAATCCTTTCTAAAACCACCCAACCTCCTGCTTTATATACTGAATCAGGACTGTTGGGGGCTATGGAAACAGCAGGAAAGACCTTAGAAGTATTGCAAGGAGCAGGTATAGGTACTCCAGCCACACGTGCTGCTATTATCGAGACGCTTTTAAAGCGTAATTATATTGAGCGCAAACAAAAGTCTCTTATTCCTACCGATAAAGGAATGCAGGTATATCAGTGGGTAAAATCACTTACAATAGCCGATGTTGCCCTTACAGGCGAATGGGAAAGTCAATTGCAAAAGATAGAACAAGGAGAGCTCTCTCCCGATAGTTTTTCTTCGGATATGGAAGCCTATACCCATAGTCTTACTGATACGTTTTTGGCTATGGATATACCCCAAAAAGAAAAACTCAAAATCACCTGTCCTAAATGCAGAAATGCTTCCTTATTACTGTTTGAAAAGGTAGCCAAATGCCCTGATGAGGACTGTGGTTATGTACTTTTTAGGAATGTATGTGGCAAACCTCTTACTGATGAGCTGCTCAAAATGCTCTTTGAAAAAGGGAAAACACCTCTGATAAAAGGAATGAAAAGCAAATCAGGCAGCACTTTCGATGCCTATATACATTTGAAAGAAAATGGTGAAACCGCCTTTGAGTTTCCTGAGAAAACTTCCAAAAAGCGAAAATACTAACAAAGATTAGGTAAACTTTCAGTAAAGAAAGTCTGTGAGCTAACACAACGGATTATGTACCATATCCTAAGTGAAGTTTAGTCCTCCTGTTGATAACTTTTTGTTCTAATATATTTGCTCTTTAGAAATAATATAGTACTTTTGCAAATGTTTTGCAACAATATATATTTTCAATATGAAGGGACTAACCATACGAAAGTGGATACAATCATTGGAGGAAAAGGGTATTTACAGCTTTTCTATGCAGGAGTTAAAAGAGGTATTTGCTCACCTTAAAGAAAAAACTATTCTCAATACTTTAGGGACACTTAAAAAGCAAGGAAAGCTCCTGCCACTTTGGAATGGCATCTATAGCATCGTCCGTTTTGTGGACATTGGTAATGCTATTGATAACAAAGCTATCAGAGAAGAGGGAAAACCTTATTTCTACATTGAAACACTGATGCAACACCTAAAAAGGGAATACTATGTAGCCCTGCTCAGTGCAGTAGAAGTACATCTATCTCCCAAAGAGGCTTTACAGGCAAATGAAATTACAGTGATAACCTCCTTACCTCCGCTGAGGGATTCCTTTAGGGGACAAAGTAAGATTCGTTACCTTGTCAAAAAGGATATCAAAGACTTAAGAGAAATAGGAGTAAAAAGAAAAACCTTACCTTTTTCTATAGAGGAAAGAACTTTGCGGGTAGCCTCTTTGGAGCTCACTGCGGTTGATTTGCTCCTCTATGAAAAAGAGATAGGAGGCATTCAAAAAGCAGTAGAGGTAATTCAAAGGATTAAAAAACATCTGAGTTGGCAAGAACTTCCTACAGAGGTAATCCTCTCTACACCTGTCTCTATTTTCCAGCGCTTGGGCTATGTTCTTTCTTTTATCAAGGAGGAAGAACTGGCCGAGGGGCTCAAAGAGAGAGTTCTTAGCACAGGGAAAAAATTTAGAAGAACCCTTTTAAAAACAGATGTTCCTGAAAAGGGAGGAGAGCCTTTTTGCCCTATTTGGAAAATCGTGGTAAATATATCTTTGCAGAACAACACTTTGTAAAAATTAAAATTTGTTGAACCCATTAAAAGTAATTTTAACAATGAAAGAAACACAAACCAAACCCCAGATCACTGACAGTACCTTAGGGTCATTGTCTTATTACGAGTTAAGACTCAAAGAGCTGTTACAAACGAGTTTTCCTAATCTTTTAACAGACACTGTCTTTATCAAGGACAGAAGTGAGTATGCAGCGCAGGCTTACCAAGAGGCTTTTGAGGCGGGTATCAGTATTCCTGAATGTGATAAAATAGCCTCAGGAGTACTCTTCGACGGGCTCTTCTTCTCTCCCTTTGATATGGTTTTTGAGGTCGTTTCTCAGGAGTTCGATACTCAATTAGCTGATGAGGATTTGCGCCCCTTTGCCCTAAAAATCTTCCCAGAACTGGTTCCTTACTTTAAAAAGTACGAGAATGAAATCGATGAGGATTTTCAGCACTCTACTGCCTATCAATCCCTCTATACAGAACTTACGGGTGCCATCGAACTATGGATAGAAGAAAATGGCATATCTTAAACGACTGAGCTTTAATCGCAATGCTCGTGCACTGGCATTGGCTTTCGATTTAGAGAAGCAAAAGCGCACGCTTCTAAGCCAAGAAGAGCGAGAACTCTTGCAACACTATTCAGGCTTCGGGGGATTGAAGTTTATCCTCAATCCCCACCAGTCTGAAGCTGATTTAAAGTACTGGACAAAAGCTGACCAAGTCTTTTGGCAAGATGTAAGGAGTCTGTATGCCCTTATTAGAGAACATTCCACTGATGAAAGGCAATACCAAAACTATGTACAAAGCCTTAGAAATTCTGTGCTAACGGCTTTTTATACCCCAATGCGTCTTACCTCGGCTATCGCTTCAGCAATAAAGGAAACAGGCGTACCTCTGCAAACAATGTTAGAACCTTCAGCAGGAGGAGGCAATTTTATCCGTGCTTTTAAAGAAGAGCACCCCTCTCTTGCGGTTACTGCCTTTGAAAAGGACTTACTCACAGGCAAAGTGCTCTCTCATCTTTACCCTCAGGAGCAAGTACATATCGATGGCTTCGAACAAATCAGCCCACTGAAAAGGAACCAGTTTGATTTGGTAACCAGTAACATCCCTTTTTCCGATACCGCTGTCTTTGATTTGAGTTACTCTCGTAGTAGCGATCCTGCTAAGGTACAAGCCTCCCGTAGGGTGCATAACTACTTTTTCTTAAAGGGTTTGGATATGGTAAAGGAAGGAGGAATCCTTGCCTATATCACCTCCCAAGGGGTAGCCGATAGTCCTCAAAATGAGATTATTCGCCAAGCGATGCTCTCCAGTGCGCGTCTTGTCTCTGCCGTGCGCCTGCCTAACAACCTCTTTACCGATTACGCAGGTACCGAAGCAGGAAGCGATCTTATCATCCTTCAAAAAGACAGTCAAAGAGGCGCTTTAAACCCTATAGAAGAGCAGTTTTGCAATACAGCAAGGCTACCACAGGGGATGCTACAAAACGAGTATCTTTCACAAAGAGAAAACGTTATTTGTACGGATGCTCTTGCAGGCACCAACCTATACGGACAGCCTGCAATGGTCTATACCCATAGTGAAGGAGTAGAAGGTATTGCCAAGGAGGTAAAAGAAAGAATCCTAAGCGATTTTAAAGCGCATTATCTATCGCCTGAAACAGCACAACAAAGCCAAACAACACAAATTAAGCTACAAGAGGTTAATTCACAAAAAATTGAGGTAAAGGAAATTGAGGTAAAAAAGGTTGAACGGCAAGAATTTATTGAAATTGAAAGCAAAATCAACGAGCCTTCCTTTGTTATTTCCAATACTAATCTCACCTCTAAAGAGTCAAAAGAAATTAAGAATCAAAAAGTTGAACCCAAAGTCGTTCAGCTAAGTCTCTTTGATTTTCTATCAGAGCAGGAAGCCACCGCTACTTTAGTGAGTCCTCCCAACATTTCAGCTAAAACAGTCCCTACTATACCCACAGGAGCTAAAAAGAAAACAAAGAAGAAAACAACTACCTCTCAATTAGGGAATGCTCAAAAGTTGGACTTGTTTTCTTTTACTTATCCTGTCAATCAAGGGAATGAAACAGAGGTGCTTTCAAAAGCTTCTCCTGCTTTGTATTACACATCTCCTGCGGTATCATTACTAAAAGAACCTGTACCTTTTGAGGGAGAATATTTGCCTCATTTCAGAGAAGATACTTTGGTAGTACAAGCCGATACGGTGGGCTTTTTGCAAGATCTCAATAAGAACAAAACAGCTGCTACCTTTGTGCCTCTTGCGCTTTCTTCTTTGGAAAGGCAAAAAGCCATTGCCTATATCGCTCTGCGTGATGCTTATTCCAACTTGTACCATAAAGAGGCTACCACCTATACCCCTTATCCTACGGAAAGAGAAAATCTTAACGCCCTTTACGATACTTTTGTCAAGAACTATGGTCGGCTAAATAGTGCTGATAATATCAAGCTAATAAAAACCGATGCCTCAGGCGCTGAAATCCCTTACTTAGAGCGTATCAAAAACGGTGTTTATCAAAAAGCAGATATCTTTCACAAGCCTGTGGTATTCTCTCTGAGGAAGAATGAAAACATTTCTACTGAAGAGGCTCTACTCACTTCTTTAAGTGAATTGGGGCGGGTGGATATTCCTTACATAGCTGAGCTTTCTAACACCAATGACGAAGAAGTCAAAGCACAGTTACAGGGCAAACTCTTTTACAATCCTATAGAAGACGAATACCAAATTGCCCAAAAGTGGCAAGCGGGGGATGTCTTTACTAAAATCAAAGCCGTAGAAGCATATCAAAACACTCACCCTGAACATCCTAAGCAATCAGAAATTGAGCACGCTTTAGAGGGACTCAGGCAGGTAATTCCTACCCCTATTCCTTTTGAAGAGTTGGATTTTAACTTGGGCGAGCGTTGGATCTCCCCACAAATCTATAGTGATTTTGCCTCTTCGCTTTTCGATACCAAGGTAGGTGTGCAATACAGTGCTCAAACCGATGAGTTTTCAGTGGAATGCCGACAAAAAAACTTACATATCTGGGAGAAATATGCTGTAAAAAGTGAGAGCAGAACCTACGATGGTATTGCCCTCTTCAAAAACGCCTTGGTAAATACCACCCCTGATATTACCAAGAAAATAAAGATAGACGACAAGGAAGTCAAGGTGCGCGATATGGAGGCAATTCAACTGGCAAACAGCAAGATTGATGAAATACGCAATGCTTTCCCTCTGTGGCTCTTAGAGCAGAGTCAGGAGTTTAAAGACCGCTTGGCTGAGCAGTACAATCAGTCTTTTAACTGTTTTGTACGTCCGCAGTACGATGGTTCTTTTCAGTCCTTCCCTGGACTTGATAGGGAGAGTTTAGGGATAGAGGATTTGTATGATAGTCAGAAAGATGCTATTTGGATGATAAAGCTCAACAATGGGGCGATTTGCGACCACGAGGTAGGAGCTGGTAAAACCCTTATTATGTGCTGTGCTGCTCAAGAGATGAAGCGTTTAGGATTAGCGCATAAACCGATGATTATAGGGCTTAAAGCCAATGTACACGAAATAGCCGAGACCTATCGCCGTGCCTATCCTTTTGCTAAAATCCTTTACCCTGGCAAGGAGGATTTTACCCCTCAAAAGCGTTTGCGTATCTTTGGAGACATCAAAAACAATGATTGGGATTGCGTGATTCTCACCCACGACCAGTTTAAGATGATACCACAATCCCCCGAAGTGCAACAGAGTATTTTGCAAGAAGAACTCCAAGATGTTGAAGAGAGTCTTTGGCAGTTGGAAAAACAAGGCAGTGAAGTCTCTCGTGCGATGATCAAAGGAATGTACAAGCGTAAAGAAAACCTAGAAGTAAAGCTCAAAACCTTAGAACACGACATCAATGAGCGCACCGATGATACAGTAGATTTTAAGATGATGGGCATTGATCACCTCTTGGTAGATGAAAGCCATAAGTTCAAAAACTTAATGTTCAATACAAGGCACGATAGAGTGGCGGGATTGGGAAACTCTCAAGGCAGTCAAAAAGCACTGAATCTGCTTTTTGCCTTGCGAACTATTCAAGAGCGCACTGGCAAGGATATGGGGGCTACTTTTTTATCGGGGACTACTATTTCCAATTCACTTACTGAGCTTTATTTGCTCTTTAAGTACCTGCGTCCTCAAGCCTTAGAAAAGCAACAAATTCACTGTTTCGATGCGTGGGCAGCAATCTATGCCCGCAAGACCACCGATTACGAATTTTCAGTGGCTAACAACATTGTGCAGAAAGAACGCTTCCGCTACTTTATCAAAGTACCCGAATTAGCGCAGTTTTACGCCGAAATAACCGATTATAGAACCGCAAAGGATGTTGGGATAGACAGACCCGAAAAGAACGAAATTTTACACAATATACCCCCTACACCCGATCAAGAGGTATTTATTCAAAAACTAATGGAGTTTGCCAAAACGGGTAATGCAACCCTCTTGGGACGTGCGCCACTATCCGAGTCCGAGGAAAAAGCCAAAATGCTTATCGCAACTGATTATGCCCGTAAAATGTCCTTAGATATGCGAATGATCTCCGATAAGTATGAAGATCATCCCGATAACAAAGCCTCTCATTGTGCGATGAAAATCAATGAATATTATCAAAAATACAAAGCGCAGAAAGGGACTCAGTTTGTCTTTTCTGATTTGGGTACTTACAAGCCCAACGAGTGGAATCCTTACACTGAAATCAAACGCAAATTGGTAGAAGACTATGGCATTCCTGCTCACGAAATCCGTTTTATCCAAGAGGCTAAAAACGATAAAATGCGCAAACAACTCATCAGCGACACCAACGAAGGCAAGATACGGGTACTCTTTGGCTCTACCGATATGCTTGGCACAGGGGTCAATGCGCAGAAAAAAGCCGTTGCTGTACACCACTTAGATACCCCTTGGCGACCCAGTGACCTGCAACAAAGGGACGGACGTGCCATTCGCAAGGGCAATGAAGTGGCCAAATATTTTGCTGATAATAAGGTGGATGTGATTATCTATGCCGTTGAAAAGTCTTTGGACTCATACAAGTTCAATCTACTATTTAACAAACAGCTCTTTATCGACCAGCTTAAAAACAACAAGTTGGGCAAACGAACCATTGATGAGGGAGCGATGGACGAAAAGTCGGGAATGAACTATTCTGAATATGTGGCTATTCTCTCAGGAAATACCGATTTGCTCGAAAAAGCGAAGTTGGAAAAGAAGATTGGGGCTTTAGAGAGTGAAAAGCAAACGTTCTTACGCTCTAAATATACCTCTAAAAACCGTTTAGATAACCTCTGTAACGATTTGAAAGCCCTACAAGATCGCTTGTATCGTTTTCAGACGGATTGGCAAAACTTCTCAGATAAAGCGGTACGCCGAGAAGATGGCTCGGTAGTCAATGCCTTGCGTTTGGATGGCTTAGACGAAAAGAGCAGTGTAAAGCAGTTAGCACAGAAGTTACAGGATTATGCCCAAAACGCCCGTACCAAAGGCGAATATCAAGAAATAGGAAGTATCTATGGTTTTCAGATATTGGTAAAGACTGAAGTCTCCAAAAAAGACGAACTTGACCTAAAAGAAAACCGCTTTTTTGTACAAGGAGAAGGAGGTATCAAGTACACCTATAACAACGGACGATTGGCAAGTGACCCTAACTTGGCAGTAATGAATTTTGTCAATGCCATTGAGAAAATCCCTGCAATGATGGAAAAGGAAGAAAAAGAGATTGCCCTTATCCAAAAGGACATTCCTCTTCTAAAGGAAATCATCGAGAAAGTATGGGGTAAAGAAACACAGCTCTCCGAGCTTAAAACTGAGCTCTCAGCCCTCGATAGGAAAATACAACTTTCACTCTCCTCCAATACTCCACAAGAGGCTCAAGAAGAACAAGAAAAACAAGAAGTACAAGAGGCAGAAGAACTCAATAAAGAGCTATCACAAGAGAGTCAAAAAAGCGAAACTCAAGAAGTCCCAACTCCCACGAAGGAGTTTGTAAGAGAGACTCTTAACAGAAACTCACGAGGGTTTAAAATGTAGTATTTATTCCTTAAAGAACCTGTATATCTCCATTTTGAAAATCAGTAGAACTATGTTTTGCTGGTTTTCTTTGTTTTTATATACTGCTGATAAATAAGTGTTTATAATTTTCATATAAGCTAAAAACAAAAATATATTTGAATTTTGTTGGTTGTTTCGTCAAAAATCACTAATTTGCGCCTCTAAATTACTATTATTTCTTTAACAAGAAGATATATGAATTATAATTCTACTGGTTTTTTTCCTAAATTTGACCCTAAAATCTATTGGAGTTTCGGAGTACTCCTTTGTCTTGGTATTTTCTTATTCATTTTCCAATGCTCTCGTCACGTCGATTGCGAGGAGGCTAACTTCTATGTCTTTGCCGATAACTATGTTGTGAAGGAAGTCATCGAGTTTGGTGATAAGACCAAAAATGCTAAATCGTGGAAATGGGATTTTGGCGATGGTTCTCCTGTCGATTTTAGACAGCGTACTTTCCACACTTATGAAAAGACTGGAGAATATGTGGTAACTCTTACTATCAATGGATCTTGTACTTCTCAAAAGGTGCTTACCATTTCCTCTCTCAATCAACAAGTAGGCTACCTGCCTACCATCAAAGCTCCTGATGTGGTCTTTTTAGGAGAGACTACTAAATTCATAGGACAAAAACAAGGAGGTATCTCATTTGAGTGGAGTTTTGGAGAAACTTCCTCTACTGATGCTGTGGGTGATTCTGTAACCTATAAGTTCAAACGTGTAGGACAAAAGAAGATAACCCTTATCGTCAATGGCGATTTAGACCATATAGCCACCAAAACCATTTATGTAGCTCCCAAGCACGTTGTTGCTAAAGAACCTATAGATATGGAGAGTTATGTATATGAACAACCGCATAGTGATTTTTCACTACCTATGGGTAAAGCACAGAAAGACCCCTTGGTAGATATGCTTACCAATATTCCCGTAGCTCCAAAAGCTCCTAAAAAAGAGGACACACCTCCTTCTGCAAAAAAAGTTCCTGATATCTCTAATGAGCAATTTATCCTGCTTCTCAATGGGGTAGCCTCTCAAGCTAAAACCAAAGATGATTTCAAAGACTATCTTTGTGAGAACTACCAAGTCCCTGTAGTTATCAATGATGATAAGATCGTACCCTTTGCACAGTTTTGCAAAGAAATTTCTGGAAAGAAAGTAAAAATAGAAAATTTGCGCCTGCAAAAGGATGTTAATAATGCTTGTATCCAGAATATATATGTTTATTACAAAGTAAAAGGAAAAATATTCTGGAAGAAAGGATAATAACAATCATAAAAAATACAAAACAATGGAAGAAAAGAAATTGAGCTATGCCCCAGAGGTTACTAAAGCATTAGAGATAGCACAGAAAATAGCTCGTGAAAATATGAACGCTCGTTACTCTGGCGGACACTTATTGAAAGCCGTTCTCAACAGAGATTTACCACTCTTAAAACTCTTGGAATCTAAAGGAGTCGATGTGTTCTATTTAGAAGAATGGGCTGAAGTGCGCATTGAGGAAGCTCTAAAAGCTACCAACACTTATTCCTGCGACCCCGATGAAGTGATAGACACTATCTTCACTGAAGCAGAAGCTATTCGGGAAATTTTAGATGAAGAGGAAATCTCCTTATGGGATGTATTTGTAGCATTGAGTACTCAGGGAGTAGCTTTCAATTTCGACCAAATGAAAACCTATCCTGTAACACGTGCTGAACTTTTAGAAACTACCCCTCTTCCTGCTGCCTCTGCCGAAAAACCTTTTTCTTCTGCTCCTCTTTCTTCCACAGCTAAAGGTTTTTTGCAAAAATACTGTGTCAATAAAAAAGATGTCCTCAAAGCTAAAGCCTCAAAAGAAATACCTGTTGGCAGAGTTGCCGAAACTCAAAAAATCACCGAAATACTGTGCAGATTTAGCAAACAAAATGTGCTTATCATAGGTGATTCAGGTATAGGAAAAACTACCCTTATCAATAGTTTTGTACAGAAGGTTATATCTAACCAAGTCCCCGATGTGTTGTCTAACTTAGCTGTATTTGAATTGGATATGGGAGCCCTCATAGCAGGAGCCTCCTATAAAGGAGAGATTGAAGACCGTATCAAGAACATAGCCCAAGAACTCAAGCAATATCCTAAATCAGTACTTATCATCGAGGAATTACACGCACTTTTAGGTAACTCTTTTGATTCCTCTATGGCAAATCTACTTAAAAGTGAACTTACTAAAGGACTCACTGTTATAGGCACTTCTACTATTGATGAATTTACCAAGAAAATAGAAAAATCAGGTTTAGAACCTTTGTTTGAAAAGGTAGAATTGCAAGAAAGTGATGATGAAACCCATTTTAGAATGTTGCGTCAAACCCTTTCAGCTTATGAAAACCACCATCATATAGCCATAACCGATGAGGCAATTTGGGAAGCCATACGCCTTTCTAAAAGGTATTTAAAAGAGAAAAGTCTGCCTGCCTCAGCGATAGACCTCATAGACCATACAATGTCAGTTGTGAAAACGGCAGGAGCATCTTTCTTAAAAGAAAAAAATGCTTTGCTTACGCAAATAATTCATTTGGAGGACAATACACAAGGTTTTACAGAAGAGCAACGCAAAAAGAACGCTGCTTGGTTATTGAACGATATCAAACAGCGCATTCCCTTTTTGTTAGATGCCTCTACCCTTTTAGAAGAGGAACAAACTACTACTTTTGAAACTGCTGATAACCTATTGAGCTATGGACGCAAACTCATTACCGAAGCTGAAAAAGTAGCTCAAGAAAAACGTTCTCACATCACCGAATGGGATTTAGCCGTACTCATCTCTCAAAAAACGAATATTCCTATAGGTAAACTCAAAGAAGAGGAAAAACAGCGTTTGAGTGATATGGATGCTATTCTTTCCGAGCGGGTAGTAGGGCAAGACCACGCTATTGCTATTATCAGTGAGGCTGTACTCGAAAATCGCTCTGGATTGAGCAAAGCAGGACAACCAATAGGTTCTTTCTTTTTTTTAGGCCCTACAGGAACAGGGAAAACAGAATTGGCTAAATCTTTAGCCGAGTTCCTTTTCCAAGATGAAAACGCTATTATCCGTTTCGATATGTCGGAGTTCAAAGAAGAGCACTCGGCAGCCTTACTCTATGGAGCACCTCCAGGGTATGTAGGCTATGAGGAAGGTGGCTTATTAGTGAATAAAATCCGACAAAAGCCCTACTCTATCGTACTTTTTGATGAGATAGAAAAAGCCCATACTTCAGTATTTGATGTATTCCTACAAATAATGGACGAAGGGAAGTTGCACGACCGTTTGGGTAAAGAAGGTGATTTTTCTAATGCCATTATCCTCTTTACCTCCAATATAGGCTCTGACTTTATTGTCAAATCCTTTACTGAGGGGAATATTCCTTCCTCATCTACTCTTTTGGAGATAATGAGTCGTTATTTCCGACCTGAGTTTTTGGGGCGTCTTACCGAGATAGTACCTTTTGCACCTATTAGCAAAGAAAATGCTCTAAAAATCTTTGAAATACATTTGAAAAAAGAGCTTTTAAACCTAACAGAGGGGATAAACGTCACTCTTGATATTGCTCAAGAAGTAAAAGAGCATTTAGCAGAACAAGGCTATGATGCCACCTATGGAGCTCGTCCTTTAAAAGGTATCATTCGTGCTAAGTTACGTCGTCCTTTGGCTAAGAAACTTGTAGCAGGTGAATTTAAAGAAGGAGATACTATAGAGGTACTCTGGGAAAATAATGAAGTCGTTTGGAAAAAATCGAATATAACCGAATAAATAGAATGAAACACTTAAAAATACTTTTCGTTACTTTTAGTACAATTGCATTATCATCTTGCTCATCAAGTCGTTATCTTGCTGAGCTTCCTTATCATTACCCTACAGATGCTTTCTACAAAGCAGTATTAGCCCAAAAGAAACAAATCAATGAGCAATATACCTTGGTAGATGATAAGGGAGAAAACCTATCCGATAAGGAATTAGCCTTAAGAGAGAAATACTCCATTATTTTGGCTGTACCCCCTAAAAAAATTACTAATTATAAGCTCTATGCTTTTATAGATGAATGGATAGGAACGCCTTATAAGGAAAAGACCTTAGAAAAACAAGAGGGGGCAGATGCTTCTTACTTTATACAAGCCTTGTTCAGTGAAGTGTATGAAACTACTTTTCCCAAAACTCCCGATGGCATTTTCCGCTCTAAGGATTTACAACTTTTCACAGGGCGTACTTACTTAAAAGAAGGTGATATTTTGTTTTTTAGATACGATAAGTTCAAACCTATTTCCGATGTAGGCTTATATTTAGGAAATGGCAGGATATTGGCTTGTACCACACAAGGGCTAAACATCTATGATTTCAATGATGTGTACTTTCAAAAACGCTATACGAGTGCTGGAAGGCTCAAAGAGAAAAAGTAGATTTTTTATTCAAACCCTTGTCCATTCAAAAAATCTTTCGTACATTTGTCCTCAACAAACACAATAAACTAACTACCAATGGAGAGCAACACTCACAACACCTCATCAGTCCCAGGTCGTGTGAACGACCCTCAAACTCTTGCCCGCTTTGCTTCCATAAAAAGTTATGACGACTATGTAAAGGACAAAAACAACCCCGTGGTAATGGTTACCCTCACCCTCGGCGACCAACCTTTTCTAAACAAAAACCACTTCGAAACCTTCCTTACCCAGCACACCAATGCCCACGACGAATTTACCATCGTAGTAAGTGATACCGCTATTGATGATTTTTACGGGCAAGTGATGAAAAACTCCAAAAACCTTCTAGGAGAAAAAATTACAATTCATTTTCACCAAAAAGGCAACATTGTACAATCCTTCAAAGGAATTATAGCCAATATCTGCAATAAGAAAAACGAAGGAGGTGGCTACGGTAATTTATATATTTCAGGCTTTGCTCCCAGTATATTGTTAGACAGCGGAAAAGAATGTCAATCGTATGAAAATAAAACCCTCAAAGAAATAGTAGCACAAGCTACTGAAGAATATAAAGAAGTAACTATCAACACCAATGGCTTACTCAACACCAAGTACCAAATCCCCTATGTAGTACAATACAAAGAATCCGATTATCAGTTTATCCAACGCCTTGCCCGTCGTTACGGTGAGTTTTTCTATTACAATGGCATCCAGTTGATGTTCAACAACGAAACTCAAAAAACAGTAACCCTTTTAGAGGGAGGAGACCTGATAAATGTAGAGTTTGAACTAATGATCAAACCACAAAATTTCTCTTATATCTCTTACGATGTAGAAACAGGCAATACCGAACAGAAAACAACCCAAGAAGTCCATTTGCAGGACAAAATAAACCCTTTCCAATATGCCGCAATCAAAGCCTCTGAAAAGGTATTTACCAAGAAACCAACAATTCCTTATAATGCAATCTCCGAACAATTTAGAGGTGATTATTTAAAAGATGTAGTACGTCGTGAGAAAGAAAGCCGTGAGCAACTGATGCAAGTGCGAGGCAAAAGTAGAAATCCACATCTGCGTATAGGAGGCTTTATAAAGTTAAAGGATATCAACGATAAGCCGATGGAAAGCTATCGCATTATCGACATCAAGCACCATCAGTCGGGTTATGATTATGAAAACGAGTTTATCGCTATCCCCGATGTGTATATCGCTTACTATTACGACGAACAAGCCCTCCCGAGAGCCGAACAGCAAGTAGCCCGAGTTACCGATAACAACGACCCTAAAGGCTTAGGGCGCGTGCGCGTACAGTTTATATGGCAAGAAAAGCATCAAACCAAAACTCCTTGGATACGAGTAGTACAACCCCACGCAGGAGGAGGTAAAGGCTTTTACTTCATCCCCGAAATAGGCGAAGAGGTATGGGTAGA
>ERZ772807.578-NODE-578-length-22450-cov-10.010672_pt1 | contig 22450 bp, 18 predicted proteins | sample MGYA00511472_ERZ772807 | MGnify/ENA primary metagenome ERZ772807 (study PRJEB29015, sample SAMEA2737947) | human oral metagenome | biome: human oral; feature: human-associated habitat; material: dental | place: China | collected 2039 ...
AAAAGAAAATCAAGCCCCCACCGGGGGCGGGGAAGCTGGCCGGGTACGGGATGGGGCTATTAAAATGGTTTCCATCGCGGGCGGCCGACGCGTGGGCGCCATTGTCGGCCGTCAGGGTAGGGGCGAATTGCATTCGCCCCAGCACGTACCAACAAAGGACGGAGGCGCCTGGCGGTCGGGGGCCGGTAAATGGGTTTCCATCGAGGGCCGCCGACGCGTGGGCGCCGTTGTCAGCCGTCAGGGTAGGGGCGAATTGCATTCGCCCCAGCACGTACCAACAAGGGACGGGGGCGCCTGGCGGTCGGTGGCCGGTAAATTAGTTTCCATCGAGGGCGGCCGACGGTCAGTGGCCTATAAATTGGTCTCCATTCTGGGCGCCCAACCGACGGTGGCCTATAAAATAAAAACCGATGGGGGCGAATGACCGACACCGGCCGGTAAAATAATTTCCAACGGGAGCAATTGGCGGCCGCCGGCCGGTAAAATAATTTCCGACGGGAACATTGGACGCAAAGTCGCTCTTGAATGGGTTTCCAACGGGGAGATACAAATGACCTATACACAGAAAGATAGATCGTTCGGCTACTCCCGCCGGGTAGACGCTCGCATCGGATTTTATTTCATGGACTCCCATTGCTGTCTCGCCTCCATTGAAGACCTCAATGGGAGTGTGTTTTTGAAATTACGCCTTATTGAATACTTCAACGATAGCGTGATCGCACAATTACACCCCATTGAACACTTCAATGAGGGTGTGATCGCAAAATAACGCCTCATTGAAGGCCTCAACGGGGGCGTGATCGTGAAATAGGTTCCCAAACGGATTTTTTATGGGGGCGACAATGCGCCGGGGGTTCGTGAAAGGGTTTCCGATGGGGGCAATTTTGTGCCTGAGGTTAGCGAAATGGTTTCCGACAAAGGCGGATTTGTGCTGGAGGTTCGCAAAATGTTTTTCGGCGGAAGCCATTGATATGAAATCGCCCCCACCGGAATATGCGGCGGAGGCGGATGGGTGCCGGAGGTTCGCGAAATGGTTTCCATCGGAGGCGGGGTTGTGTCGGGGGCTATTGTCGTGGGGGGCTTTGCCTCCTATCCTCCACACCCTTTTCTTGTCTTGATACAAGAAAAGGGCGCAAAAGAAAATCAAGCCCCCACCGGGGGCGGGGAAGCTGGCCGGGTACGGGATGGGCTATTGAAATGGTTTCCGACGGGGGCGGCCGACGCATGGGCGCCTCAGAACTGGAAGTAGATGAAGGGGACGATGTCGGCGCTCTTCAGCTGCAGGACAATGATGATGGCGACCGTGAGGTAGAGGGCTTGCACCAGCGTCGGGGACTGGGTGACCCACCCACGGACGGTCGTGTCGACCACTCGGGGCATGAAGTGGATCGCGTAGCCGCCGAGGATCAGCAGAAAGACTTCGGTGTATCCGACAACGAACTGGCTGAAGACTTCCGGGTGGAAGGCGGTGAAGATCTGGCGGATCACGTCCCAACCCGTGGCCATCGTGTCGGCCCGGAAGAAGATCCAGCCGAAGCATACGACGTGGAAGGTGATGAGGACGCCGCAGACGCGCCGAAGTGGCGACATCGTGTCGCCCGTGGGGCGGAAGCTGGGGAAATGGTTCATCATGAACTTATGAACGGCCAGCGCTGCCCCGTGAAGTCCGCCCCAGAGGATGAAGCGGCCCGAAGCTCCGTGCCAGAGCCCGCCGAGGAGCATCGTAAGCATGAGGTTGACGTACGTACGGACGCGGCCGCGCCGATTGCCGCCGAGACTGATATATAGGTAGTCCTTGAGCCAGGTGGAGAGCGAAATGTGCCACCGACGCCAGAACTCAGTGATGGTGGCCGACTGGTAGGGGGAGTCGAAGTTGGTGTTGAAGCGGATGCCCAGCAGCAGGGCGATGCCGATGGCCATGTCGGAGTAGCCCGAGAAGTCGCAGTAGATCTGAAGCGCATAGCCGTAGGCGCCGACGAGGTTCTCGAGGCCCGTGTAGAGCGTCGGGGCGTCGAAGATGCGGTCGACGAAGTTGACGCTGATATAGTCCGAGATGACGCTCTTCTTCAGGAGGCCGCAGATGATGAGGTAGAGCCCTTCGCCGAGTGTCTCGCGGGTCACGACGGGCGTCCGGAACATCTGGGGAATGAAGTCGCGGGCCCTGACGATAGGTCCGGCCACGAGTCCGGGGAAGAAGGAGACGTAAAACAGGTAGTCGATCCAGCGTCGGAGCGGCTGAAGCTCACCGCGGTAGACATCGATGGTGTAGCTGAGCGATTGGAAGGTGAAGAACGAAATGCCGACGGGCAGGAAGATGTCCAACGGCTCGTAAACCGTGCCTCCGACGGGGGCCACGCCGAACCAAGAGCCCATGCTCTGACCTATGGCGAGGAGGGTCTGGAGGAGGAAGTTGGTGTATTTGAAGTAGGCCAGCATGCCCAAGTTGATGACCAAGCTGAGCGTCACCCAAGCCTTTCGTCCGGCCGGGCGGACGGTGGCGGCGAGGGCCCGGGCGATGAGGAAATCGGACGTGGCGGTGAAGACGAGAAGCAGGAACCAGACGCCGCTGCTCTTATAATAGAAGTAGAGCGAAAAGAGGACGACGTAAAGGATGCGGGCGGTCGTCGTGTGGCGCAGGGCGCGATAACCGATGTAGAAGGCGATGAAGAGGAAGAAAAAGAGGCCTGTGCTGAAGAGCATCGGGCTCTCGGGCTGATACGCGAAGAGGGCGCGGAGGCGCTCGAGGCTGAGGTCAAGGGGTAGGCTGTGGATCATTTTCGTTTACGTTGCTGGTAATCCAATGCACTGCGGACGAGTGCCTTGTACAGTAGCCGCCCCTGCTCCCTATAACCGGAGGCGCTGTAATGCACACGGTCGTGCGAGAAGAGTCCTTCGGCTTGCCACCGCTCGCATGAGCCTGCGCCGCCGGTCATGCCGTAGAGGTCGAAGCAGGCCAGACCCTCCCGCGCGGCATAATCGAGGATCGCCTCGGCGGCCTCACCGACGTGCACGTTGCGGGTATAGCCCCGCGTGACGGTGGTCGTCGTGCGACGCTTCTTGCCCTTGGCCCGCCGAGTGACGGTGGTTCGCGCCGCGAGGTAGTTTTCGGCCGGAGTAGTGAGTACGATGGTCGTCAGGGGCATATATCGCTGGGCCAGTCGCACGAAGCGGTCTACGCGCGTGATGAAATCGGAGGCCGAGAAGTGCGTGCCGTACGATTCGTTGGTGCCGAGCGAGATGATGAGTATGGCAGGCTCCAAGAGCGAGAGCTGACGGACGAATCGCTCGGAGGTGTACTGCGAATAGGTGGCCCCGTTGCGACCGATGGCGTGATAGACCACCCCGGGGCGTCCGTTGAAGAGCGAGAATCCATAGTAGCAGCTCGCGCCCGTGACTGAGGTGGGGGCCTCACTGCGGCTGACGCTCTGCAAACGGAGCTCGCGCACAGCCTCGGGCAGGAAGAAGCTATCCACCGTCAGGTCGGGCGCGTAGGTATCCTTGCCCCAAGCCGTCCGCGCATTGCGGATCCCCTCCGGCAGCATGGGTCGGGCGTACTCTCCGCGGTACATCAGCACCTGCGTGAAGTCGTCGTCCGCCCCATTGACCGCGATCGTGAAGTCGATCGTGGCGGCATCCGTCTGCAAGCCCATGCCGCCCAGCCCCCACGGCGTGCCCGACTGCGGACGCGTGCACCGCCCGACGCTCCAGCTCTTCACTTGCGAGAAAATACGATAGTCCGAGGGGCCATTTTCACGTGCAGGTCGGTAAGGTGCGATCCATCCACGGCCGGCATTGCCAAAGGTGCGCCGGAGCAGGTTCATCGTCTCGTTCGTATAGAATCCGCCCTGGATATGGGAGTCGCCCAAGTGAGCGATAGGCAGTACGGTGTCTTTACCGTTGTACAGGCTGAGCAGATTCTCCCAGAACTCGTCCAGCGTGTGCCTCGGATCGATGATGCGACAAAGCGAATCGACGGCAAACGTCATCGTGAGGTCGACCTGATCCGTCAGGGGGCTGGTCTTCTTCTTTTCGGGGGCAGCTTTTTCCGCTGCAAGGTTCCTGTTTTCAATCGGCGAATGCGGCCTTTCGGCCTGGGCTGCCGTAGCCATACATAAGCAGCAGAGCGCCGCCCAGAAGGGTGCCCTGTTAGCGCTGCGTTTTTTCCAGATTGTCATATAGCGTTTTCTCTAAAATGATTGCGTCGTAGAGGGCATTGGCCAATTCGCGGCCACCCTGAAAACTGAGGTGTGTATAATCCTTGGCCGCCCAATTGCGCTTCACGTAATTGACCATGCCATCCTCTCCGCCCATCGCCTCGTAAACGTCCCAGAAGGCTACTCCCGCCTCGAGGGCCGCCTCACGTTGCGCGCGGCGAAGATTCTTCACGGCCGACATCGTGTGGCGCTCTCCGCCGACCACTTTGCTGCGGTCCGAGACACCCAAAAGCAGCACGTCGGCCCCTGGGAAACAGGTGCGGATGTGTTTAATGATGGCCACCATCCGATCTCGGTAGAAGCCATAGTCCTTCGTTCGTTCGACGGCCACATTCAGGCCGTATTGGATCACGATCAGGTCGTAGGGGCGTATGCCCTGCAATGCTTGGCAGCGCGCTATATCCAAGTTTTCCAGCGGCAAACCGGAATTACCTCGCAAAGCAAAATTGTCCACCACCACTCCGCGATCATCCTCTAACGCAATGCCCAACGCTTGCAACCCTTGCGCATGTGTAAAGGCCAATTTGCCCTCCGTAAAGGAGCCCTTCGCCACATATTGCCCCACGCCGTCGGTCTCTGGGAGGCGCGCAGTGAATGTATCCCGCCCCTCGTTGCATATCCAGCGGAGGTCTGTCGCTCGATTGCTTGTGTAGAGGAACTTGAGGGTACCGACACTCTTCAAGTGGGGCATATAGTCGGTCGTTTCGAAGGCTATTGTCGGGGCATCGTTCGCGGCATCGAACAGGAGGCAAGAAAGGAGGTACTTATGCTTACGGTCGGAGAGTATGGAGCGCGTCGTCCACCCCTTAGAGCGCAGTCGGACAGTCGGGCGAAACTGTGCCACCTGCGATGACACCGGCACAAAGCCTACGCCTCGGCCACCAAATCGCGCTTGCATCCGCTCGCGGAAGTCGGCCGTGAGGATGTCACCCTCGATGAAGGAGTCGCCGAGGAACGCCACACGGACGGGTCGGCCTAACGTGCTGATGCCGTTCAGCGCAGCGAAGAATCGCCGCAGTCCGATGTGCCCCACGGAGAAGTCTTCGACGACTGCCTTGAGCGTATCGCCCCGCAATTGGGCCATGATGGCCCTATACATCGAGTCACGGTACGCCAAACGTTCACGGTCGGCTGCACTCAACCCCGTGGAGTCGCCGCGCAACAGTACGGAGTCGGCTCTGGAGAGGTTGCTGTCCTCGTCTTCATCCTCGCTCCCGACTCTAAGGTCGGAGAGCATATCCATTTTCTTTATGCTTAGGCCAAACAACTCGTCTGGCAACATGTAGAGCGCCAGACAGGCCGCTGCTGTTACCAGCAGGATCAGTACCAACTGCCCGGAGCGATCATTATTCTCTTGTCCCATTCTTTCCAAAAAAGCGGGGCCAAAGGTAGACGCAGTTTTGAGAAGCCGTTTTGAATTTATGGGGTGATCTTTTCATGGAGGTGTTTGAGTGGATCTTTCTCCTTTCTTGTTTCGGGTCTATCGAGGCCTGTTTCTGCCCTTTTGTTCCCTCATTAATCCTCACATAGCTCGCTATGCTCGTCTCATGATGAAACAAAATCATCAGAAACATCCGCCCGATAGCCTCCGAAATAAATTCCACACAGCTTCTGAGAAGTCTAAAAACGAAATTACCCCTTTACGCTCCCACCGTTGGCGTGTTCGCAGCCGGCGCAGCGGGCGGGCTCACCACGGAAACGTCGCTCTACAAGTGTGCGCAGGCGCTCCTTGAGCGGTTCGAGGCGGACGCGGTCGATGACGTCGGAGGTGAAGGCCACGCTCAGCATCATGCGCGCTTCAGGCAGGGGGATGCCGCGGCTCTGCATGTAGAAGAGCGCCTGCTCGTCGAGCTGCCCGGTGGTCATGCCGTGCGAGCACTTCACGTCGTCGGCGTAGATCTCCAGCTGCGGCTTGCTGTACATGCGAGCCTCACGCGTCATGCAGATATTGCGATTCGTCTGGTAAGCCTCCGTCTTGTCGGCGCCCTCGCAGACGAGGATGCGGCCGGCAAAGGCGCCCACGGCATGGTCGTCGAGGACGTACTTGAAGAGCTCGTTGCTGGTGCAGCGGGGCACGCGGTGCGAGATGTGCGAGTACGTGTCCACGCGCTGCTCGCGGTCTTCGATGGCCATACCGCAGAGGGTCAGCTCGGCGCCTTCGCCATTGATGCGGGCGCGGTAGTTATTGCGCGTCTGGCCGTTGTTGAGCGTGATACCGTTAACGAGCACATTGCTTCCGGCCTCCTGCTCAACGAAGAGTGAGGAGAAGCGGCGCGTGCGGATGGAGCTTTCCTCAAGGTCGTAATAGTCGACTACCGCGTCGCGGCCGGCGATGATCTCGACCACCTCTGTGGAGAGGAAATCGGTGTCGCCCATGCTGTGATCGCAGACGAGGAGCTTGGCCGAAGCGCCATCTTCTACGACGAAGAGGATGCGCCTATTTGCCATGATAGGCTCCGTGCTGCGGAAGAGGTTGATCAGCTGCACGGGCTGCTCCAGAGTGACACCGGCGGGCACGTAGACCACGAGGCCGTCTTGCGCGAAGAGTGTGTTCAGCGCTGCGATCGCATCGTGGTTGGTGTGAGCTGCCTGCCCGTAGTAACGCGCAGCCTGCTCGGGGTGACGTTCGGCAAAGCCAGCGATGTTGCCCACGTAGACGCCTGCGGGGAGGGAAGCCTCGAGTCGGCCGTCAGAGTAGAACGTGTCGTTGACCACGAAGCAGGGCGTGGCGCTGAGGTTGGGTACATTGCAGCGGAAGAGGTCGGCCGTTTCGATAGCCACCGGTCGGCGGTCGAGGTTCAGCCCATAGTCCGGCGCAAAGGCCTCCTGCATGTCGGTGTATTTGTAGTACTCGCTTGTTGTCGACGGGAATCCCCCGCGGCGCAGATCCTCCAAAGCCCGGTCACGCGGTGCGTTCATGCACGCCGGTGCATGACGGTGCACCGTGTCGCGGTGACTCAGGTAGAGGTCGATGTATTGTTGTTCGGAGTTCATGTCAGCAGCGGGTCAATCGTTCTGTTCCTTGATCCAATCATATCCCTTCTTCTCCAGCTCGAGCGCCAGCTCTGGGCCGCCTGTCTTGACGATGCGTCCGTGATAAAGCACATGCACCACGTCGGGCTTGATGTAGTCCAGGAGGCGCTGATAGTGCGTGATGACGATGGTGGCGTTGTCCGGTCGGCGGAGCAGGTTGACACCTTTGGCCACGATGCGGAGGGCGTCGATGTCGAGGCCGCTGTCCGTCTCGTCGAGGATGGCGAGCGTGGGCTCGAGCATGGCCATTTGGAAGATCTCGTTGCGCTTCTTCTCGCCGCCAGAGAAGCCCTCGTTCACGCTGCGGTTCATCAGGCGGTTGTCCAGCTCCACGATCTCGCGCTTCTCACGCATCAACTTGAGGAAGTCGGTGGCCGAAACGGGCTCCTCGCCACGGTACTCGCGGCGGGCATTGACGGCTGCACGCATGAAGTTCACCATGCTCACGCCGGGGATCTCCACGGGGTACTGGAAGCTGAGGAAGATGCCTTCGCAGCTGCGCTCTTCGGGGGCCAGCTCCAGGAGGTCTTTGCCTTGGAAGGTCACTGAGCCTTGAGTCACCTCAAAGGCTGGATTGCCGACTAGCACACTGCTGAGTGTGCTCTTGCCCGAGCCGTTGGGGCCCATGATGGCGTGTATCTCGCCGGCGTTCACGCGGAGGTCGATGCCTCGCAATATCTCTTTGCCGTCGATGCCGGCATGTAGGTTGTTTATCTCTAATAACATAGTAGGGGGTGATAAGGGGGTAGTTTATATGTATGTAGGGTGAAGTAGTTGGGGGCTTCTTCTCTGCTTCTTCTTTGCTCCTTCTTTTCTTCCCTTGATGGAAGAAAAGAAGCAAAAGAAGATCAAGGCCTCAGGGAGGCCGGCCAAGCTGGCCGGGTACCCGGCAGGGGAGGGCCGCGCCCAACTTAGTAGAGGATGTTGTCGAGTATCATATAGAAAAGTGTCCAGGCGTCGCCCTCGCGGAAGCAGAAGGGGAAGTTGACCTTGAGGCCGACGCTGAGGTCGTGATACATGCCGCGGTCGGCGTAGCTGGAGCCCATGTCGATGCCGCCACCGGGCTGCTCGATCGCCGTGCGGGCGCCGAGGCCGACGACAAAGTCGTAGCGCAGCGTGAGGGCGACGGACGATAGCAGATAGAAGTCCAGCCCGATGCCGGGCGAAAGGGACAGACGCGGGTTGCGGAAGTAATACGTCGCGTGGCTGTCCAAATAGGGCGCTGTGGTGCGACGGACGCGTTCGTCGAAGTTGCCCCAGGCCGAGGCCGCGAGGAAGGGCTGCACGGGGAAGCGGTCGGGCAGGAAGTAGCGCTTCATCCCTAACCGCAGGCCCTGCATGGTGCGGGCGGCGTCGTTGTCGTAAACGATCTCCGTGTGGAAGTAACCCGCTTCGACGGCCCACTTGTCGGGCAGTGCGAGCTCGCCGGTCACGAACCACTCCGTGCCATGCGTCACGACGATAGCGCGGGGGTAGCTGCCCGTCTGCACCGGTTGTGCGAAGGGCGATCCGCCGGCGTTGATGGCCCACCGGCGCCGACAATCGTCTTGGCCGAAGGCTGTCATCCAGCCCACCGCCACGATGGACAGCAACAGGAGGAGCCAACGCCGTGTCATCCCACGCTTCCCTCCAGCGAGATCTGCAACAGCTTCGTGGCCTCGACGGCGAACTCCATCGGCAGCTTGTTCATCACCTCGCGGGCGTACCCGCCGACGATCAGGCTGACGGCCTTCTCCGTGTCGATGCCGCGCTGGTTGCAGTAGAACAGTTGGTCTTCGTTCACCTTGCTCGTTGTGGCCTCGTGCTCCACGACGGCCGTCTCGTTCTGTATGTCGACGTAGGGGAACGTGTGTGCGCCGCAGGTGGAGCTGAGCAGCAGGCTGTCGCACTGGCTGTGGTTGCGGGCGCCCTCGGCGCGCGGGGTGACCTTCACGAGGCCGCGGTAGCTGTTCTGGCTGTGTCCGGCGGAGATACCCTTCGAGACGATCGTGCTGCGGGTGTTGCGGCCCAGGTGGATCATCTTCGTGCCCGTGTCGGCCTGCTGATAGTTGTTGGTCACGGCCACGGAGTAGAATTCGCCCACGGAATTGTCGCCGGCCAGGATGCACGAGGGGTATTTCCACGTGATGGCCGATCCGGTCTCCACCTGCGTCCAGGAGATCTTGCTACTCTCACCCTTACACATGCCGCGCTTGGTGACGAAGTTGTAGATACCGCCGTTGCCGTCCTTGTCGCCCGGATACCAGTTCTGCACGGTGGAGTATTTCACCTCCGCGCGATCCATGGCGATGATCTCCACGATGGCGGCGTGCAGCTGATTCTCGTCGCGCATGGGCGCGGTGCAACCTTCGAGGTAGCTCACGTAGGCGTCGTCGTCGGCCACGATGAGGGTGCGCTCAAACTGACCCGTGTTGGCGGCGTTGATGCGGAAGTAGGTGCTCAGCTCCATCGGGCAACGCACGCCTTTGGGGATGTAGACGAACGATCCGTCGGAGAAGACGGCCGAGTTGAGTGCGGCGAAGAAGTTGTCGCGATAACCGACCACCGAGCCGAGGTATTTCTTAACCAGATCCGGGTGATGCTTCACCGCCTCGCTGAAGGAGGAGAAGATGATGCCCTTCTCGGCCAGCACCTCCTTGAAGGTGGTCTTGACCGAGACGCTGTCCATGACCGCATCGACGGCCATGCCGCTGAGGATCTTCTGCTCGTGGAGCGGGATGCCCAGCTTGTCGAACGTCTTGAGTAGCTCCGGGTCCACCTCGTCGAGGCTCTTGGGCCCGGCCTTCTTTTTCGGGGCGGCGTAGTAGATGATGTCTTGATAATCGATGGGCGGGATGTTGAGGTGTGCCCATTGGGGCATCTCCAGCGTCTGCCAGTGGCGGAAGGCGCGGAGGCGGAAGTCTAAGAGCCATTCGGGCTCCTCCTTCTTGCGTGAGATCAGACGGATCACGTCCTCATCGAGTCCGCGGTGCAACAGCTCCGTGTCGATGTCCGTAGTGAAGCCGTACTTGTATTCGCTGCCGGTGATCTCGTCCAGTAGCGGGTCGGTATTCTTCTTTGTTTTCTCCATTTGTCTGTTTGTGTGAGGGTGATATGTAGTCGGCTTCACCTTGCGGCGGCCGTTGATGTCTCGTTTGGGTGGGGCAGGGAGAGGATTGCTCCGCCTCACGCGTGCTAAAAACGTGCCAAGTTTTACCTCCGTCACGTCGTGTAAAGCCACAAACCGGGTTTTTATGCCATTGCAGGCGTTGCAATCGTCCAAAACCGGGTTTTTATGCCATTGCAGGCATTGCAATCGCTCAGAATCAGATTCTGGAGGATTTGCACGGTCTGCAATGGCCCAGAATCAGATTCTGGAAGAATTGCATGGTCTGCAATGGCCCGGAATCAGATTCTGGGGTGCCCTGCGCACAAACCTCGGGCTGGAGATGGGCGCCCCCCGCGGCTTGTCGGGGCGGGGCGATGTGACTCCTGTAGATCCCGCTCTCGCCAGACGAAGAACTTGGGCGAAAAGAGGGTTGGGACTGTCTCGCGGATGAAGGGATAGGTGCGCGAACGGCTCTTGGTCTCCTCAGTGAGGAGGAAGCCGTGGCGGTCGATCCCCTCGACGAAGTTCAGCGTGAAGCTGCTGACGAACAGGGCGACGCTGGCGGCACAGAGCGCACCGGCCAGGCGGTTGGGGATGTTGAGCGCGCTCTCGTCTACCCAGTGGTCCATCCATCGACCGGCTAGGCGGACGGTGGCGAAGATGAGGACGAAGGCGCCGATGTAGCTGACGAACGTCACGCTGCCCTCTGACACCCACCCAGCGCTCAGAACGAGCGCGCGCAGCCAGTGGGCCACGCGCGAACAGCAATAGATGACGGCCACGACGGCGCCAAGAACGGCCACTTGACGGACGAATCCGTCGTGCCAGCCCTTGACGAGGCCCCCTCCGACAAGGCCCAAGACCACAATATCCAGCCAGGTCATGCGCGTCCAGGGGGCTGCGGGTTAGAGCGTCTTCTTGACCTCGATCTCGTCGAACGGCTCGATCATGTCGCCCTCTTGCACATCGTTGTAGTTGTTGATGAAGAGGCCACACTCCTGTCCGGCCACGACCTCCTTCACCTCGTCTTTGAAGCGCTTGAGTGAGGCCAACTCGCCGGTGTGGATCACGATACCGTCACGGATGACGCGCACCTTGTTGGCGCGCTTGATCTTGCCTTCCTTCACGAGGCAGCCGGCCACGGTGCCCACCTTCGAGATCTTGAAGACTTGCAGCACCTCAAGGTTACCGCAGATCTCCTCCCGAATCTCGGGCGAGAGCATGCCCTCCATGGCCGAACGCACCTCCTCGATGGCGTCGTAGATGATGGAGTAGAGGCGGATCTCGACCCCCTCCTTGTCGGCCAACTTACGGGCGGCCTGTGCTGGGCGCACCTGGAAGCCGATGATGATGGCGCTCGATGAGGCGGCCAGCTCGACGTCGGATTCGGAGATCTGCCCGACGGCTTTGTGGATGACGTTGACCTGAATCTCTTCGGTGGAGAGCTTGATGAGCGTATCGGAGAGCGCCTCGACGGAGCCGTCCACGTCGCCCTTGACGATGAGGTTCAGCTCGTGGAAGTCGCCCAGTGCGCGGCGGCGCCCGAGCTCCTCGAGTCCGAAGCGCTTCTGGGTGCGGAGCCCCAGCTCACGCTGCAACTGCTCGCGGCGTGCAGCGATTTCGCGCGCCTCCTGCTCGGTCTCCAGGACGTTGAGCGTGTCGCCCGCCTGTGGCGCACCGTCCAGGCCGAGGATCAGCACCGGCTCCGATGGCCCAGCGCTCTCCACGCGTTGGTTACGCTCATTGAACATGGCCTTGACACGCCCGTAGTGTGTGCCCGCCAGCACGATGTCGCCTTGGCGCAGCGTCCCGTTGCTCACCAGTACGGTGGCCACATAGCCGCGCCCCTTGTCGAGCGAAGACTCGATGACGGAGGCCGTGGCGCGACGTTTCGGGTTGGCCTTCAGCTCCAGAAGGTCGGCTTCGAGCAGCACCTTTTCGAGCAAGTCTTGCACGCCGATGCCCTTCTTGGCCGAGATGTCTTGGCTCTGATACTTGCCGCCCCACTCCTCGACGAGGTAATTCATCTGCGAGAGCTTCTCCTTGATCTTGTCCGGATTGGCGCCGGGCTTGTCGATCTTATTGATGGCAAAGACGATGGGGACACCGGCCGCGGAGGCGTGGTTGATGGCCTCGACGGTCTGCGGCATGACGTTGTCGTCGGCTGCGACGATGATGATGGCGATGTCCGTCACCTTGGCGCCACGTGCACGCATGGCGGTGAAGGCCTCGTGGCCCGGGGTGTCGAGGAAGGTGATGTGTCGACCGTCGGGCAGGGTCACGCTGTAGGCACCGATATGCTGCGTGATGCCACCGGCCTCACCGGCGATCACGTTGGCGTTGCGGATGTTGTCCAGCAGCGACGTCTTACCGTGGTCCACGTGGCCCATGACGGTCACGATCGGTGGGCGCGGCACCCAATCCTCGGGGTTGTCCTCCTCTTCCTTAATGGCTTCCGACACCTCGGCGCTGACGTATTCCGTCTTGAAGCCGAACTCCTCGGCTACGATGTTGATCGTCTCCGCGTCGAGTCGCTGATTGATGGAGACCATCATACCGATGCTCATGCAGGTGGAGATGACCTCGGAGACGGAGACGTCCATCATGTTGGCCAGGTCGTTGGCGGTGACGAACTCCGTGAGCTTCAGGATCCGGCTTTCGCGTTCTTCGGCACGCAGCAGTTCCTGCTCGCGGAAGGCCACAGCGTCACGTTTCTCGCGGCGATACTTGGCGCCTTTGTTCTTGGCGCCCTTGCTGGTCAGACGGGCCAGTGTCTCCTTCACCTGACGCTGCACATCGCCCTCGTTCACCTCCGTATGCACGGGGCGTTTGGGGCGCTTGTTATCGTTCGATCGCTTGTTGTCGTTCGACCGTGCACCCGTATTGACGGCGGCGTTGATGTCGATGCGGTCTTTCTTGATGCGCTTACGCTTCTTCTTGGCGTCGGCGGATGCGGTGGCCGATGAGGTGGCGGGGGCATGAGGCGTCGCAGATGCAGCGGGCTTAGCTGGGGTAGCGGAAGCCTGCGGTTGCTGCCGCCGACGGTCACGGTTACGCTCGGAGCCCCTGCGCTTGGGGCGCATGGATTGGTTGATGGTGGCGAGGTCGATCTTGCCTGTCACTTTGATGTTCGACTCCAAGCGAGGTGTCTCCAGACGGAACACCTCGTCCTCCTTTTTCTCCGTCGATCCCGTCTGCGCCGTGCTGTCGGCCGATGCCTCCGGTTTGGGCGCTTCGGTGACGGTCGGTGTGGGTTCTGCGGGCGCTTCGGCGATGGGTGCAGGCGCTTCCTGCGTTTGCGCTGTGGGTGCAGAGGCCTCCGTCTTGATCTCTACGGGGGCTGTCCCTTCCTTCGGTTGCTCAACGCTGGGGGCAGGTGCCTCAACGGTTGGAGCGCTTACGGCAGGAGTCTCCGGCTTAGCCTCTCCCTCAGAGGGCGCTGGAGCAGCGGCAGCAGGCTTCGTCTCCGTGTGGTGCGCGGCCGCGGAATGTCCACTGTGTTTACGCCGCCGGGAGTGCGACGATCCGTGTCCGCTCGTTTCGGGTAGATCGATCTTGCCTTTGGTGACGAATTTGGGGAGGATGTCGTCCGGTATCTCGGTCTTGATCACATCCGGTTCCGTCTTGGTGGGTTCCTGAGCTACGGGTTCCGGCTTGGGTTCTGGTTTCACGTGCGTTTCTGTCGGTGCAGCTTTTTCGAGCAGGCGACTTCGTTCGGACTCCGGCAGGTTTTTGCCGAATTCCTTAACGAGCAGGGTGTACTGCTCATCGGGAATGCGGACGTTGGGGTTGCTTTCGACCTCGAAACGCTTCCCGCGCAGGTAGTCGACAACCGTCTGCAAGCCGACATTCAAGTCCTTCAATACTTTGTTCAATTTAACAGGCATATCTCTCTTCCTCGTGTAGTTATCTCTGATTTAATCCTCCTCTTTTTCGTCGGTGTCGTCTTCTTGAAACACTTCAGGGGTGTCGTCGTCCGCTTCTTCGTCGGCGTCGTCTTCTTCCGGTTCATCTTCTGTCGGCGTCTCGTCCGGTTCGTCGGTGGATTCAGCAGGCTGTTCGTCGACGGGTTCGGATGCGTCAGTTGTGCCAACGGGCTGTTCGTCGACGGGTTGTTCCTCTTCCGGAGCATAATCCTCGGGTGCCGGTTGAGCTTCGTCTTCAAACTCGGCCGAGAGGACACGCAGCAGGTCGTCCACCGTCTGCTCTTCCAAGTCGGCACGCTCCATGATCTCTTCGGGGGCGAGGGCAAGCACGGCTTTGGCGGTGTTGCAACCGATCTCCTTGAGGGCTTCGATCACCCAAGGCTCCACCTCGTCAGCGAACTCGTCGAGATAGATATCCTCCTCGTCAGCCGTATCGATGTCGCGGAAGACGTCGATGGTGTAGTCCGTAAGCATGCTGGCCAGCTTGATATTGAGTCCGTTCTTACCGATGGCCAGCGAAACCTCTTCGGGGCGCAGGAAGACTTCCGCCTTATGCTCCTCTTCGTCGACGCGGATGGAGGAGACTTTGGCCGGACTGAGTGCGCGCTGGATATAGAGTGCGGTGTTGGTGGTGTAGTTTACGACGTCGATATTCTCGTTGCGCAGCTCGCGGACGATGCCGCGGATACGTGAGCCCTTCATGCCGACGCAGGCACCGACGGGATCGATGCGTTCGTCGTACGATTCGACGGCGATCTTGGCGCGTTCACCGGGGATGCGTGCGATGGAGCGGATGGTGATCAGGCCGTCGTTGATCTCGGGCACTTCGATTTCGAAGAGGCGTTGCAGGAAGGCCTTGTCGGTACGAGAGAGGTAGATCTTTGTGTTGTTATCCGTCTCTACCCGCTGCACGACGGCACGTACAGCCTCGCCCTTGCGATAAAAGTCGCCGGGGATTTGCTCCGATTTGGGCAGCAGGAGCTCGTTGCCCTCGTCGTCGAGTAGCAGCACCTCTTTCTTCCATACCTGATAGACATCGGCCACGACGATGGTGCCGATCAGCTCGCGGTATTTGGCGGTGAGGTTGTCCTTTTGGAGCTCCAAGATCTTCGAGGCCAGCGCCTGTCGGAGGTTGAGGATGGCGCGCCGGCCAAAGTCGGCGAAGTGCACCTCGTCGGTCACTTCCTCACCGATGGTACAGTCGGCGTCGATCTGTTGCGCATCACGCAGCGAGACCTCCAGATTGGGGTCGCTGACGTGTCCGTTTTCCACCACGGTGCGGTTGCGCCAGATCTCGAAGTCGCCCTTTTCGGGGTTGATGATCACGTCGTAATTCTCGTCCGTGCCGAACATTTTAGCGATCACGTTGCGGAACGACTCTTCGAGCACGTTGATCATCGTCTCCTTGTCGATATTCTTCAGGTCTTTGAATTCCTGAAGGCTGTCTATCATGCTGACTGTTTCCTGTTTCTTGGCCATATTCTCTTGTCTTCTCTCTATTTGAATCGGATTTTACTTTTCGCGTATGCTATCTCATCATATCGGTACGTTTCGTCTTCGTACACGGTGGTTTTGCGACGGGCACCTTCGGGCTTTACCTTTTTGGCTACGGTGAGCGTGACGCCCGTCTCGTCAGCATCCTTGAGCACGCCCGTGCGGAGGGCGCCTTCGCGAGGCTTGAGCTCGATTTCGCTGCCGATATGCTTGCGGTATTGGCGGACGATCTTGAAGGGGCGATCGAGGCCGGCGGAGGTGACCTCCAGCTCGTAATCCTCGGCGTCACGGTCGAGGTGCTGCTCGATATATTGGCTCAGGGCCACGCAATCGTCGATGCTGACGGCCTCGTCGTGGTCAATCTCCACAACGATGGCGTTGTCGGCGCCGATGACGACATCCACAAGGTAGCAAGCCGAGTCGGCCAGGGCGGCTTCAGCCAGACGCATCACTGTATTTCGTTCGATCATTATTGTGCAAAAAGAAAGGGAACCAAAGTGTTCCCCCGTCGTAATTTCGGGGGCAAATATACAATCAATCAGCCTTTTTCTAAGGAAAGGCGTTTTCCAGGCTTTGGCTGGAGAGGTGAAGGCGGATTGGGGGCGTGGCTTAGATGCGAGGCCGGGGCTGACCTTTTCCAAAGATCCCTTTTAAGTACGTTTGCGCCGTTTGAAAACAAAACACCTATAGATATATGAGTGAACTGCATATCATTAATCACCCGATGATCTGCCACAAGTTGACGCGGATCCGGGATGTGAACACGGGTGCGAAGGACTTCCGCGAGTTGCTCCGCGAGATTGCTATGCTGATGGGCTACGAGGTGACGCGCGATCTGCCGCTGACGGAGGTCGAGATCGAGACACCGATGGAGCGCACCGTGGCGTATGAAATCTCGGGCAAGAAGTTGGCTATCGTGCCCATCCTCCGCGCCGGCCTCGGCATGGTGGACGGACTGCTGAGCCTGCTGCCCGTGGCTAAGGTGGGGCACATCGGCCTCTATCGCGATCACGACACGCACCGCCCCGTCTTTTATTACTGCAAGCTGCCGGAGGATATCGACCGCCGTATGGTGATCGTCACCGACCCGATGTTGGCCACCGGTGGTAGTGCCTCGGACGCGATCCGTATGCTCAAAGAGAAGGGCTGCACCAACATCCGCCTCATGTGCCTCGTGGCGGCGCCTGAAGGGGTGGCTTACGTACAGAAGAACCACCCGGACGTGGACATCTACACCGCCTCGCTCGACCGCGAACTGAATCCGCAGGCTTACATCCTGCCTGGGCTGGGCGACGCGGGCGACCGCATTTTCGGCACAAAGTAGGCGTCGCCTAATAGCCGTAACGCTAAGCATCCTCTCGACAGGGGCCTCTCTCAAAAAGGTTCGCTGTCGGGAGGATGCGTTTTTGTGCCCCGATAGAAATGCGGTTTCATGTCGCATGAAACGGCATTTTCGATTGGAAAAACCATTTCATGTCGCATGAAACGGCATTTTCGATTGGAAAAGTCATTTCATGTCGCATGAAATCGCATTTCCGATTGGAAAAGTCATTTCATGTCGCATGAAACCGTATTTCCGATTGGAAAAGTCATTTCGTGTCGCATGACGGGGCATTTCCGACTGGAAAAGCCATTTCATGTCGCATGACGGGGCTTCGAGCATTGTCCCCCCCCACTTTTTTAGATGAAAACGACTTCAAACGACGACGGAGGCGGGAGCATGAGGCGCGTTCAGCGTTGCGTGACGATCAGTGCGCGGCGCGTCTTCGAGGTGATGCGAAAACGGTTGTCGGTGCGATGGCCCACGATCCAAAGGATCCGCCCCGAGGCGTCGCAGAGGATCCACGCGGCGGCTTTGCGGAGGAGGCTGAATTTGTGGTCGGAGAAATAGTCGCTCAGCTTCTTGCGACCCGTCATGCCGAAGGGCACGAAGCTGTCGCCAGCGCGCCAACGCCGGAGGGTGAGCGGCAGGGCGATGCGATCGGCGTCGAAGGTGGCCACGTGGGGGCTGCGGCTGATGGTGAACGCCTCGTCGACGATGCGCTCCTCGAGGCTGAGGCGGATGGGCGCGGTGAGTTCGCTGCCCAGCGTGAGGGGGAAGGCGTCTGCGGACACTTCGTCGGCGGGGTATAGGATCAGGTGGAGGCGATCTTTGAGGAGGTGCCATCGGCCGCCGGGGGCGACGAACGAGCGACCGGATTCGCCGCTGAGGGCGCGGGCGATGTCGGCGCACTGTGAGGGTGTGAAGCCATAAGGCGTGAGCAGTTCGAAGAGCACGGCCTGCGGGGCGGGCGTGCGGAGGAGGGCGTCGATCGATATGCGGCCGTCGGCGTCGATAAGGTGCGCGCGGTGGCTATCGATGGCGTTGCGATAGATGGCTTCGACGTCCGTGAGATGGCCAGCCATGCGCAAGATGGCGTCTCGGACCGACGGGTTGAGTTGCTCCATGAGCGGCAGCAGGCGGAGGCGGACGAAGTTGCGCCGATAGACGTCAGAGGCGTTCGAGCTGTCGGTGCGGAAGGGTAGGTGGCGATCGGCAAGCCAGCGGACGATCTGGTGGCGGTCGACCGAGAGCAGCGGCCGGACGATGTGCCCATTGCGGGGCCGCATGCCGCATAGCCCGCTGAGGCCCGTGCCGCGGATGAGGTTGAGGAGGACGGTCTCGACGTTGTCGTCGCGGTGATGAGCCACGGCGATGGCCTCAGCCCCCAGCTCGCGGCGGAGGGTGTCGAACCATTCGTAGCGCAAGGTACGGGCAGCCATCTCCGTGGAGACGCCGTTTTGGTGGGCATAGTCGGCTGTGTCGAAATCGATGCGACGGAAGGGGAGGCCGAGCGCTTCGGCGGTCTGTTGGGCAAAGTCGGCGTCGGCGTCGGACTCGTCGTTGCGCAAGTGGAAGTTGCAATGGGCAGCCACGCAGGGGTAGCCGAGTCGGGTGAGGATGTGCAGTAGGGCGACAGAGTCTGCGCCGCCACTCAGTCCGACGATGACGGGCGCCGCGGGCCGAAGCAGTTGGTGTTGCGCGATGTAGGCTTGGACGGTGGAAAGCATGGGTTGCGAGGTCGTTATGGGGGTAGTCAAGAGGTGGTTATGGGGTAGTCAGAGGGCGTGTGAAGTTGTATGGGAGGCGAATGATGCGCGCGCAAAAATAGATGGGGTGGGAGAGGGGCAATGAAATCAGCGACTTATGTTTGCCCGCACATGGAAAAGAAATACGGTTATTTCAAGCGAGACATCAGTTGGTTGTCATTCAATTATCGCGTCCTCCTGGAGGCCGCAGACGCCACCCTACCCATCTATGAGCGGATCCGCTTCCTCTCCATCTACGCCTCCAATCTGGAGGAGTTTTACGAGATACGCGTGGCCGATCAGCGCGGCGCTATCATGAAAAAGAATTACCGCGCCGACAATTCTGAGAAGGCCGAGGAGACGCTCAACGAGATCACCGCCGAGGTGAACCGTCAGCAGCAGGATTTCTACAGCATCTTCAACGACGGCATCCTGCCCGAGCTGCGTCGCCAGCGCGTCTACCTCTATCAGACGCACGAGCCGCTGCCCTTCCACCGCGACTTTGTTCGCCGCTATTTCGACGAAGAGATCTTCCCCTACCTCTCGCCCGTCACGCTCCATGAAGGTTTCCGCACCTTCATCCGCGACCGCCGGCTCTATCTCATCGCCCGCATCCTCAAGCGCGAGACGCGTGAACCGCTCTATGTGCTGATCAAAATACCGCACTCCAATGTGCCGCGCTTTATCGCCCTGCCCGAGCATGAGGGCATGCACTACTTCATGTTTGTCGACGACATGATCCGCTACAACCTCCCCGCCATCTTTCCCGGTTACGTGCCCGACGGATGCTACGGGATTAAGATCTCGCGCGACGCCGATATCTATGTCGACGAAGAGACGCCGCAGAGCATCCTCCAGTCTATCCGCACGAAGGTGGGCAAGCGGAAGATCGGCGCCCTGAGCCGCTTCATGTACGACCGCGAAATGCCGCCCGATGTGCTGGCCTTCGTGCGACGGTCGTTCCACATCGCGGCCGACGACCTCGTCGTGGGTGGGCGTTACATGAACCTGCAAGACATGATCCGCCTTCCGAACCCCATCGGGGCGGAGCTGGTGCGCACGCCTCCCGCGCCGCTGCGGGTGCCGTATCTCGAGGAGTTGGCGTCCATGTTTCGCGCCGTGGAGCGGGGCGACGTGCTGCTGCATTTCCCCTATCAATCGTTTGACTACCTGCTGCGCTTCCTCATGGAGGCGTCGTTCGATCCGGACGTGGAGGAGATCAAGATCACGCAGTATCGCGTGGCGGAAAACTCGGCCGTGATCCACTCCCTGATCGGTGCCGCGCGCAATGGCAAACGTGTGACGGTCTTCGTGGAGCTCAAGGCGCGCTTCGATGAGGAGAACAACATGAGCACGGCCGAAGAGATGCGTCAGGCGGGGATCAAGATCATCTACAGCATACCCGGGCTGAAGGTGCACGCCAAGGTGGCCGTCGTCTTACGTCGTGGCGAAGCCGCTGACTTTGCCTGCCTCAGCACGGGCAACTTCAACGAGAAGACGGCCAAGGGCTACTCTGACATGGCCCTCCTGACCTGCGACAAAGCCATCGTGGGCGACGTCTGCCGTGTCTTTGAGGTCTTAGAGGGGCGCCTCGCGGAGCCACACTTCGACCGCCTATTGGTGGCGCGTTTCAACATGGTGCCGGAGCTGATCCGAATGATCCGACGTGAGGCCGACCTGGCGCGTGCCGGTCGTGGAGGGCGAATCATTCTCAAGATGAACGGCCTCCAGGATAAGCAGATGATCGACGAACTCTACGAGGCCGGTCAGGCGGGTGTGGAGATCGACCTGCTCGTGCGCGGCATCTGTTGCCTGACGCCCGACCGTAGCTACAGCCCCAACATCCGCGTCACGCGTATCGTGGACATGTATCTCGAGCACGCCCGCCTCTGGTACTTCCGCGGCGATGGCGAAGAGACGATGTACCTCACCTCCTCCGACTGGATGCGGCGCAACCTCAATCGACGGATTGAAGCCGCCGTGCCCATCCTCTCGCCCGACGTCCGCCGCGAGATCCTCGACCTCCTCGACATCCAGCTGCGCGACAACGTCAAGGCTTGCCACATCGACGGCCAGCTGCGCAACATCTACATCCACAACGACGCCCCCCCCCTTCGCGCCCAGCAAGCCACCTACGAATACATCAAGCGCAGGACACACCCAGAGTAGAGGCAAATCACATACGCCCACAGGTACCCGGCCCCGGTGGGCCTTGACCTTCTAACATACACCCCACAGGTACCCGGCCAACTTCCCCGGCCCCGGTGGGGCCTTGACTTTCTTTTGCTTCTTTTCTTGCGTCAAGGCAAGAAAAGAAGGAGGAAAGACAAGAAAAGAAGAAGGAGAGGCAAGAAAAGGCCGGGTACCTGTGGGGCGTATGCAATACGCCCCTACCCCCGGGCACATCCAAATCACCGATTTGCGTCAAGGCAAGCAATATTCCCCCCGTTTCGCCCGTTTCCATCCCACCAAATACAGAGAAAGAAAACTTCATTTATAGCACATACATACACCCATACACAACAAACATCCCCCCCATTTTCTGCCTATGAAAAAGATTACCCCTTCCGCCCCCGCCGAACGTCCGGACAACCCCTCCAACCGTCCCCCATCCTTCGGCCCTCGCCCCGAGACCCTCGCCCTGCTCAGCTGGTTCGCCCGCATTTATACGCCGGACAACGCGCCCAACCCCGCCCTCCCCATCGCCAACTGACGCCCGCCTCGCTCATACCTATATATAGCGCACAATGAACCATCTCATAGCCCCATCGCTCCTTTCGGCCGACTTTATGCACCTCGGCCGCGACGTGGAGATGATCAATCGCAGCGAGGCCGACTGGCTGCATATCGACGTCATGGACGGCGTCTTCGTCCCCAACATCTCCTTCGGCTTCCCGGTCATGAACGCCCTCCGCGGCGTCTGCCACAAGCCCACGGACGTGCACCTGATGATTGTCGAGCCCCAGAAATTCATCCGCGAGGTGGCCGACTCCGGCGCCTACATGATGACCGTCCACTACGAGGCCTGCACCCACCTTCACCGCACCGTCCACGCTATCCGCGATGCCGGCATGCGCGTCGGTGTGGCCCTCAACCCCCATACGCCCGTCACGCTCCTCGAGGACATCCTCGGGGATCTCGACATGGTGCTCCTCATGTCCGTCAACCCCGGCTTTGCCGCCCAGAGCTTCATCGGCCACTCCGTCGTCAAGACCGCCAAGCTGCGCCGCATGATCCGCGAGCGCGAGCTGAAGACGCTCATCGAGGTAGACGGCGGCGTGAACACCGAGACGGGCCGCGTGCTCCTCGATGCCGGCGCCGACGTGCTCGTGGCCGGCAGCTACGTCTTCCGCTCGCCCGACCCCGAGGCCACCATCCGCGAGCTGAAGGCGCTCTAAACTATCGCCTACCATTTTCTTTGAAAAGCGACCGCTCCGACGCCGTGTCGGGTGGCCGCTTTTCCATTCTTGGGGGACACGGGGGGCGGAAATAGTGTATTTCGGGCATTGCAAAACCTGCGGCAGCCAGAAATAGTGTATTTCGAGGCCATGCAAGTCTGCGACAGTCAGAAATAGTGTATTTCGAGGCCATGCAAGTCTGCGGCGACCAGAAATAGTGTATTTCGG
>ERZ772807.583-NODE-583-length-22365-cov-6.946930_pt1 | contig 22365 bp, 17 predicted proteins | sample MGYA00511472_ERZ772807 | MGnify/ENA primary metagenome ERZ772807 (study PRJEB29015, sample SAMEA2737947) | human oral metagenome | biome: human oral; feature: human-associated habitat; material: dental | place: China | collected 2039 ...
GTATACAGCAGATACTTGAGACCAACTTAATGTTTGGTATAGAGTTGCTTAACACCGGGACCTTTTTTAACACCGGGACCTTTTTTAACACCGGGACCTTATTATATAAATATTTAAATTATTACGCTTTATCGAAAAAACAATTTGAAGAGTGGTTGCAATTGGCGTCTGATAAAATACAAGTGGTAAACTTAAAATTAGAACATATGTTTGGAGAACAAGATGGCAATGACAAATTTACCTCTTGGATCTTGAATGAACTCCAGCAGGAAAAAAACATAATCCCACTCACCGCAGGCACACAAAAGCGTGATTTTATCTATATAGATGATGTGGTAAGTGCCTACCTTACTTGTTTAGAACAAGCACCACAACTAAAAGCCTTTAATGATATAGAGGTAGGTACTGGAGTGCTTACCCCTGTAAAAACTTTTGTAACATTAGTAAAAAACACACTAGAAAAACTAAAAGGTAGTCCTATTGAAACCCAATTGAATTTTGGAGCACTTCCTTACCGAGAGGGTGAGATTATGGAGCCCCAAGTAGATAATAGTAGGTTGTGCTCTTTAGGGTGGCAACCTAAAAGAAGTTTAGAAGAAAATATAGAACAATTTGTAAAAAACGAGATACAATGAAATATTTGATAACAGGCGGTTGCGGCTTCGTAGGAAGCAACTTAGCTCAAGAAGTATTAAAACGAGGAGAAGAATTGGTAGTTTTAGACAATCTTTTCCGTTATGGTAGTGCCCAAAACTTAGATTGGCTCAGAACGCTCGGTAAATTCTCTTATTATCCTTATGATATACGCAACACCAATGATGTAGAAACTGTGATCAAAAAAGAACAGCCTGATATTGTGTTTCATTTGGCTGGACAAGTAGCAATGACTACTTCTATTGAAAACCCACGTTTGGATTTTGAAGTGAATGCAATGGGCACTTTCAACTTATTAGATGCTATTAGAAAATACTGTCCTGATGCTTACATCTTATACTCATCAACCAATAAAGTATATGGCGATTTCGCTAATCTTACTTTTCAAGAAGAACAGATGCGATATACCTGTCAAGAATATCCTAAAGGATTTCCTGAAACTTATCCTTTAGATTTCCATTCGCCTTACGGATGTTCTAAAGGATCAGCCGACCAATATTTATTGGATTTTCATCGTATTTATGGACTTAAAACCCTAGTATTTAGACATTCATCAATGTATGGAAGTCATCAGCACGCTACTTTCGACCAAGGTTGGATTGGTTGGTTTGTGCAAAAAGCAATTGAGATAAAACAAGGTACAAATCGAGAACTATTTACTATCTCAGGCAATGGCAAGCAAGTACGTGACGTGCTTTATGCCGATGATGTAGTAAGTCTTTATTTTCAAGGTATCAAATATATAGAACAAGCCAAAGGGCAAGCCTTTAATATAGGTGGAGGTATTGAAAATAGTCTTTCACTACTAGAACTTTTTGCTATGTTAGAAAAACTTTTAGGTATAAAAATGCAATATAAAGAGCTCCCCTTTAGAGAGAGCGATCAATTAGTATTCGTAGCCGATAATACTAAAGCTCAAAAAATATTGCAATGGCAACCTAAAATGACCTCAAAAAGAGGAATAGAAAAAATGGTAGAATGGATCGGAAATAAATAGATGAATATAAGAAGAACACGAGAGGCTGTCTTTAATAAATTAGGAATAGATGGAGCTATACTCTACACCACCTCTGCAAGGATTATCCAAGCAGGAGGAGGTATTGTTACCGCTTTTCTGCTTGCTAGGTTTCTTTCAAAAGAGGAACAAGGATTCTATTTTACTTTTGCTTCTGTATTGGCTATTCAAATATTTTTTGAGTTAGGTTTGGGAGGTATCCTTACCCAATTTGTAGCTCACGAAATGGCTCATATAAGAATAAAAAATAATACTTTTGAAGGGGACAAAAAGCACATTTCTCGATTGGCTTCTATCTTACATTTTTCAGTAAAGTGGTATGCCATTTTTGCTTTCTTATTGCTATTAGCACTTACTTTTGGAGGAGGTTATTTTTTTTATAGAAACACTGTGGGTATCGAACATATCCAATGGAAGACTCCTTGGCTAATAGTAGCTTTTTTTGCTGGAAGCAATCTGTTGCTATCTCCTATAATGGCTATTTTGCAAGGAATGCATAAAGTAAAGGAAATGGCTCGGTTTGCACTTATTCAACAAATTACAGTAATGAGTATTTCTTGGTTGAGCTTACTATTGGGTGCGAAATTATATGTGGTGGCAATCAATGCTATGGTAGGGTTTATAGTACTTGTAAGTTTATATTTAGGAGGAGGCTATACTAAAATCCTATATACATTGTGGAAGCAACCTCTCGTTGAAAAAATAAGCTATTGGCAAGAAATATTTCCATTGCAGTGGAAGATAGCGCTTAGTTGGGCAAGTGGTTATTTTATTTTTCAGGCTTTTAACCCTATTGTTTTTGCTTTTTATGGACCAGTGGTAGCGGGAGAAGTAGGAATTACCCTCACTATTCTGAATGCTATTCTCTCGTTAGTAGTAAGTTGGACATCTACAAAAGTACCTTTGTGGTCTTCTTTGATTGCTAAAAGGGAATATAAAGAATTAGATAATTCTGTAGAGAGTACCCTTACCAAATCGAGTTTAGTGGCTGTGTTAGTAATCTTAGGAGCGCTTGCTTTTATTGCGGGGCTACAATATTTTGATTTCAGTTTAGGACACCGTTTCTTGCCCTTATCGTTGTGCGCGGTATTTTTTCTATCAGTGCCTATTAACAATATCATCAATACGTGGGCAACGGCTTTGCGATGTTTTAAGAAGGAGCCTTTTTTGTTTCAAGCCTTTTTTGTAGGGCTCTGTTGTGTATCTGAAATGTATATTACTGCCAAATATTTTACTATCGAGACTCTCATTTTGGGGTACTTTTTGATAGCAACTTGTGTGAGTTTGCCTATGAGCTACTATATTTTTAAAACTAAAAAACAAGAATACTATGTATGATACTAAAAAATTATTAAGTATTTGTATTCCTACTTATAATAGGGCAAAAATATTAGACAACGCTCTAAAAGCCATACAAAAAGAGCTGAAAACAATTGATTGTAGTGAAATAGAATTCATTGTATCCGACAACTGTTCTCCTGATAACACTGAAGAGGTAGTACTGAACTATATTCAAACGGGAATGCCTATCATTTATAGCAAAAATACTACTAATTTAGGTATGGATGGCAATTTTGTACAATGTTTTAAAAAAGCAACCGCTCAATACGTTTGGGTGCTAGGTGACGACGACTTTTTAAAAGATGGTGCTTTGTCTTTCTTATTGGCTAAACTCAAGAATACTGATTATGGATTGATTCACCTCAAGATTTTTCCTAAAGAAAAAGATGAAGAAACAAAAATATATCAAACTATCGAAGAATATTTAAGTGATATTAGCTATTGGATAACTTTTATAAGTTCCAATATCGTAGCTACTAAATTTGTACCTACTATCAACTTTGAAAAATATATGGGAACATGGTTTACTCTTATTCCTCTTTATATAACAGCTGCTAAAGAGAGTCAGAAGAATTTAATGATCAATAAGCGTATTTTTGAAGATGCTGCTGATGGAGCTACTAATGGTGGGTATAACTTTTTTGAAGTATTTGTGGTAAATTACCTCACCATTCGCCGAGAAATGTTGGTAGACACGAAAAATGAAATGTATTACTACAAAAAAGAAAAGAAACGTTTGTTTAATGAATTTTTGTTAGGATTTATATATAAATTCTATTTTAAGAAAAATAAGGGAAAATTCAAGACAGAAGGAGGTTGGAGAATATTATTCCAATATTTTGGAGGAAATATCTATTTCTATAAAGGAATATTGAAATTAACAATTAAGAGATTATTACCCCCTCAAATTATACAAAGAATAAAGAAGATGTTGTCATAGTATATGTGGGTATCTATTATCATAATTAATTATAACACTAAAGATATTACACTGAATTGTTTAAAATCTATCTACGAACATACAATAGAGATAGATTTCGAGATTATTGTAGTAGATAACGCTTCCTCTGACAATTCAGTAGAGGCAATAAAGGTAAGTTATCCTTTAGTGAAAATAATAGAGTCCAATGAAAATCTGGGGTTTGGTAGGGCTAATAATCTTGGAGCAAAGTATGCTCAAGGTGAGTATTTGTTTTTGCTTAATAGTGATACTTTGCTTATAGAAAATACATTATCGGTGTTATATAACTTTATGAAAGATAGGGACAGCGAAAATATAGGAGCTTGTGGAGTTTCATTGCTTAATGGACAACAGCAAAAAACTATTTCAGCAGGGCATTTCCCTTCATTACTACAAGAATTTTCTGATATAGGTTTTAGGCATTTATATAATAATTATTACAATAATAATTTATCTTTAGCTTTTTCTATTACTAAAGGAGAAGGTGTGAGAGAAGTAGATTACATTTGTGGAGCAGATATTTTTATAAAAAAAGAACTTTTTAATGAATTAAAAGGTTTTGATGAGGATTATTTTATGTATTTTGAAGAAACAGACTTATTTTTTCGATTGAAAAGAAAAGGATATTCTTCTGTAATATTAACGAATCATCATCTTATTCATTTAGAAGGAGGCTCTACTGTTCAAAAAGAGACAAAATGGTGTTTGAAAAAATACCAAATGTTAATGAATAGTAAGATTCTGTATTACAAGAAACACAAAAGCTTTCTTGCTCTTTTCTTAATGAAGATATTTAATACTTTATTTACAACGATTCACCCTATTTACAAAGGTAATAGACTTAATATTTACAAAACAATATGGCAATAACAAAACTCCTTTTTATATTTGGCACACGTCCCGAGGCTATTAAAATGGCTCCGCTTATAAAGACTTTTCAAAAAGAAACAACTTTTGATACAAAAGTATGTGTGACAGCACAACATCGTGAGATGTTGGATCAAGTGTTAGATTTCTTTGAGATAAAAGCGGATTATGATCTTAATGTGATGAAGCCTAATCAAAATTTGTATACACTTACCGCTACAATTATTACAGAACTAAAAACTGTTTTAGAGCATTGTAACCCTAACTATATATTCGTGCACGGCGATACTACTACCACTATGGCGGCGAGTATTGCAGGCTTTTATGCAGGAGCTAAAGTGTGCCATATAGAAGCAGGACTTAGGACTTTTAATAAATATGCACCTTTCCCAGAGGAGATTAACCGAAAAGTAACAGGAGCCATAGCCGATTTTCATTTTGCTCCTACCCAGCAAGCAAAGCAAAACCTATTAAAAGAAGGGGTAGACGAAAAAAGTATTTTGGTAACGGGCAATACAGTGATAGATGCTCTTTTAGAAAGTACAAAAAAAGTAGAAAAGTTACAAGACAAAGAGATTGATGCTTTAAAAAAGGCAGTAGATAGCACTAAAAAGCTAATCTTAGTTACAGGACACCGACGTGAAAATCAAGGCGAAGGCTTTATACATATCTGTCAGGCACTGAAAAAAATCGCTTTACAAAATCCTGAGGTACAGATAGTCTATCCAGTGCATTTAAACCCTAATGTAAAAGAACCTGTTTATCGTATATTATCAGGTATTGAAAATGTGAAGCTCATAGCACCTTTAGCCTATCCTGCCTTTGTTTGGCTGATGAACCAATCCTATCTTATCATTACCGATAGTGGTGGCATACAAGAGGAAGCCCCTAGTTTAGGAAAGCCAGTATTGGTAATGCGTGACACTACCGAGCGTCCTGAAGCAGTAAGTGCAGGTACAGTTATCTTGGTAGGTACCGATGAGCAAAAAATAGTAAATGAATGCGAACAACTACTTAATAACCAAGAAAAATACTCAAAAATGAGTGCTTTACATAACCCCTATGGCGATGGCAAAGCTTGCGAAAGAATAGTTGAATTTTTTAAGAAAAAGAAATGAAATATAAAATATTTTTTGAGCAGGGAGACAGACACGATGCTACTATTCACTATGTAAATATTATTAAAAAGGCTTTGGAAAGAGAGTCTGGAGAAGATGTCCTTATAGTAGATAATATTAAACAAATAGAAAAAACAGAAATAGTAGTTGTTGTCAATGCTAAAGCCCATCTAAAACTCCTCTTAAAAAATAGAAAACAGAAAGTAATATGTTGGTATCAAGGCATTATGCCTGAGGAAATATTAGTAAATTATACAAAAAAAGATAAATGGCTAAAATATATTCTTTGGCGATGTTTTGAATATATATCACTAAAATTAGTTTCTTTTGCATTATTTGTTTCCGATAGAATGAAATATCACTATGAGAATAAATATAAAATCAAATTTAAGGATAATTTTTATGTAATGCCTTGTTTCAATCAGAAATTAATAGAGGAAAGTTTTTTTGTGAAAGAAAAATATAAAACTCCTTCATTTGTGTATGCAGGAACTATGTCTAAATGGCAATGTATTGATGAAATGTTACAGATATATAAAGAAATTAAGACTAAAATACCAAATGCAACACTTACTCTATACACTTCTGAAAAAAAAGAAGCTCAAGATTATTTAAAAAAATATAACTTAGAAAATGTCCTAATAGATCACTTGCCTTATAACCAGTTGTTTGAAGCATTACAACATTATAAATATGGATTTATTATCCGTAAAGATATTGAAATGAATAGAGTTGCTACTCCTACAAAAATGAATACTTACTTAGCTAATGGAGTCATACCAATATACAGTAACTATATTTTTGCTTTTAAAGAAGGATTAAAAAATACACAATATCAAATTGAAATATCAAATAATGATGAAGTTTTAGAAGAGATTATCTCTTTTGAGAAAAAAAATATTGAGGCTATTAATGTGTTAGAAAATTACAAATCAACAGTATTTAGCCATTTCTATTCTGAAGATTTTCATATAAATAACCTTATTGAGAAAATAAAGAAAACTAACCTATGAAAATATCATTAGTAACTGCTACTTTGGGGCGTGTAGATGAAATTAACATACTATTAGACTCTCTTGTAAAACAAACATATAAAAACTTTGAACTTATTATTGTAGATCAGAATGAACACTATAAAGTTCAGAATATTGTTGATAGATATACTAATATTTTAAACATTAAATACATTAGAAGTAGTACAAAAGGGCTTTCTTATAACAGAAATGTTGGTATTAAAGAATGTTCTGGAGATATTATAGGCTTTCCTGATGATGATTGTTATTATAGTGATAATCTCTTAGAAGAAATTGTATATACTTTCAAAGAGAAAAAAAATAAAATTACATTAGTAGAGGCTTATGATAGTATTACTAAAAATATTTTTATCTCTAAAACAGATGTTGTAAGTCGTAAATCTCTATTTAAATACGCTATTTCTTTTAACTTGTTTGTAATCTTTGATAAGAAGAAATTATTTGATGAGCGTCTTGGAGTTGGAACTTTCTTCTCTTCAGGTGAGGAAACTGATTATATATGGCAACTATTAGATAAAAAAGACATAGCTATTTTTGCAAAAAATACTAAAGTATTTCATCCTCAAAACGCTGCTTCTAACAACTATCAAAGAGCTTATTCCTATGGGCTCGGCTTTGGAGCACTATTTAAAAAAGAAATTTTAGGAAGAAAGCACTATACTTATTTTATAATGTACCTCAAATATCTTATCCGTAGCATAGGGGGAATTGTATTATCCTCTAATAAAAAGTTCTATTGGGGAAGCTTAAAGGGGAGAATTAAAGGTTTTTTATTATTTAAATTATAAATGTACTTTTTAGTGCCCATATATTCGTTTTTAGCTTTTACAGCTCGCTTCTTCTTTACAGAGAAACTCTCTAAAGAAGTCAAAACCTATATATATGTATTCAGCTATATCCCCGTTATTTTCGGGCTTCTATACATCGCAGGATTAAGAGATATAACAGTAGGTACAGATACTGCTCATTATCGAGATATTTTTAATAACCCCGACGATATTGAAATAGGTTTTCAGTGGTTCGCTGAATTTATAAAATATATAGGAGGTAATTTCCACCTTTTTCTCTTCTTATTTTTCTTTATCTCATTATCCCTAAAGGTATACGCTTTTAAAAAAGTCTCTTTATATCCCTTACTTTCTATTTGTATTTATTCAAGCTTTTGGTTTTTAGTATATGAAATGAATGGTATTCGCCAAGGGCTTGCCTTAGGTTTTATAGCTCTGAGCTACTATTCCCTCATTATAAATAAAAAATGGTATTTCTATCTGTCATTGTTAGGAGCAATCTTGTTTCATTACTCAGCACTTGTCTTTCTACCAATTATTTTTATTGTAAAAAAGAAATGCACAAATCTTATTTTTTGGATAGTGTTGGGGGTTGTAGTATCTTTTGCTTATTTAGGAGCGACAACTTTTATATTAGAAGGATTAGGTACTATTATAGGGGTTGATTTGCGCTTAATAGAAAGAATTATATCCTATCAAAACGATGAATCTTATAATGCTAATATTCTCTATTCATCCAGTACATTTGTGAGATTTGTAATATTATTCATTACTTTTTTCTTTATCAATAGAGTGCATCTTTCCGAAAGAGCAAAAAATTTATTCTTATGGTGTGCTCTTCTAAATATTAGCATCTATCTTTTGTTTAGTGAGGTAGAGATTATTGCTACAAGGCTCTCTTTATATTATCGTTTTTATGAGTGTTTCTTTTTTGCTTGTCTGCCTAATGCTTTTAAAGGGAAAGTAACTAAATTTTTGATAGGATTCCTTTTGTGTTTATATGCTCTTTCTAAAATAATAAAAACATTAGCCATCCCAAATAATGGTTTAGTGCCTTATAAATCTATATTGTTCTAATAAATATGAAAATAGCTATCGATTGTAGAATGTATAATAGTTCAGGTATTGGAACTTATTTACAAGGTATTCTTCCTTATCTATTGGCTGAGCAGAAGAATAATTACTTATTGTTAGGAAATTTCAATATACTATCTAAATATAAAGCAAAGAATGTAGAAATTCAAGAAGTAAATATACCTATATTTTCAGTAAAAGAATTATTTTGCTTCCCTTGTGCAAAAATCAACTCTTACGACGTATTTTTAACCCCTAATTTTAATATCCCAATAGGAATAAAAATACCCATTTATGCTTTTATCCACGATGTTGTTTTCTTGGATATCAAAGAACTTACTTCAAAAATAGGTTACTATATAAGGAAATATTACTTAAATAGAGCTATTAAAATAGCTAAAAAAATATTTACCGTTTCTGAGTTCTCTAAGAAAAGGATTTCATTCCATTTCAAAAAAGCAAAAGATATTGTTGTAGCTCCTTGTGCTATTAAAAAAGAACTTATAAATTATTCTCCACAAAAAGCTTCTAATTCTAAAGAATTTATTATCTTTGTGGGCAACATCAAACCTCATAAGGGATTAGAAACCTTAGTGAAAGGCTGGAGATATGCAAGAAAAAAAGGATTTGATAAACAATTGTTAATAGTAGGCGAAAAAGAAGGATTTAAAACTAAACTCTCTAATGAAGATTTCCTTAAAGATCAAAATATTATTTTTACAGGTAGAATATCCGATGAGGAACTCTATAACTATATGAACAAGGCTTCTATACTGGTGCAACCATCAATTTATGAAGGTTTTGGGCTTCCTCCCTTAGAAGCTCTTTATTTAGGAACAACTTGTTTATTGTCTGACATTGAGGTTTTTAAAGAACTTTATGCTGAATTCCAAAATTGCTATTTTTTTAATAAAGAGAGTGCAGAAGATTTAGCAAAAAAATTATTGTCCTTATCTCCTCAAAAAATAGAACAAAAAGATTTTATAACTAATCATTTTGATTTTAAAAGAACTACTCAAATTATTTTAGAAAACATAGTATGAAAGTATTACATATAGGGAAATTTTACCCTCCTTATTTTGGGGGTATCGAAAAAGTTAATTATGACATTGTAGAGGGTTTGAATGTAAAGGGTATTCAAACAGATGTGTTATGCTCTAATCATACTCAAGGAAATATATTTACTAACGATACTTATAAAATATATCGCACTCATACTTTAAAAGTTATTGCTTCCACTCCTCTTAGTTTTTCTTTCATCACTACTTTAAAGAAAATACAGAATGAATATGATATTATACATATTCACCTTCCTAACCCTATGGCTAATTTAGCCATCTTTCTTACTCGTCCTAAAACTAAAATTGTATTACACTGGCATAGTGATATTATTAAACAACGCAAATTAATGATTTTCTATAAGCCTCTATTAGATTGGTTACTAAGAAAGGCTACCTCTATCGTTGTTACCTCTCCTACTTATGTAGAAGGATCTTCTATCTTAAAAAAATATAGAAACAAAATAGCTTGCATTCCTATTGGAGTTGATGATAAAGAATTAACTGTAAAAAGAAGTGTATTTGATAATCTTAAAAAAATATATAAAGACAAGAAAATAATATTTACCTTAGGCCGATTAGTTTATTATAAAGGTTTTGAATATCTTATTGAAGCTTCAAAATCCCTACCTAATAATACAATTATTTTAATAGCAGGAATAGGGGAACTAAAAGACAAACTACAAAAGCAAATACATTCCTATAATTTGGAAGGCAAAGTAAAACTCTTAGGGAAAATTCCTTTTGAAGAGTTAGGTGCTTATTATCAACTTTGTGATATATTTTGTCTCCCCTCTACAGAGCGTTCAGAAGCTTTTGGAGTAGTACAAATCGAAGCTATGGCTTTTGGAAAACCTGTTATCTCTACAAGTATCAAGGGTTCAGGGGTAGATTGGGTCAACCTCAATAATATATCGGGTATTATAGTCCCCCCTAAAGATGCTAACAAATTGACAGAAGCTATTATAGAATTACTTACTGATGAAAGGAAGTGTCAACAGTTATCAATAGGAGCCAAAAAAAGATATGAAGAAGAATTTACAAAAGAAAAAATGGTAGAAGAATTTGAGAAACTATATTTAGAGATATTAAAAATATAGCACTATGAATATTTTAGAACGTAACAGCCCCGCTCTTCTCTCTTCAACATTGATTATACTGACCACCTTTACCAAGATCCTCTTTTAGAACACCTCAATCTCATCCTTCACTACACCAGCTAGGGTGGAAACATTCCATAGAACTCCAAGAGGGAATTAAATTGATGTATGAGTATTATTTGCAAAATCAAAACTTCTTATAATTAATTTTTTTCATATTCTTTAATGTGAATTTGGGCTAAGAATTTTAAGATTCTACTTAAAGAGATATGTGAAACAATAAAAAAGCTGTCCTGAGATAGGACAGCTTTTTATTGTTTTAATAAATATACTATACTATTTGATAGCTTCGTAAGCACGAATAGCTTTGTCGAAGCGGTCGTTTACACTTTCTAAAGTGTAGAGACCATCGGCATTGGCTTTCACCCCTTTGAGCTTTAAAGGGAATACCACTGGCGGATTTTGCATATCCAATAGTTCCATTCCACGCAATTGTTCGGTGGTTTGGTATACAATGTTTACCGATACAAACTCTTTACCGCTGTTGTCTACCCATTTTTCAAACACGAGTTTGCTGCCTATTGGAGTTTTCTTCTCAATAGATTTTGGCAAGCTGTATTCTTCCACTTCCAAAGCGGCATTCACGCTGGCAATGTTAGAATCGTGACCACAAAGGAATGTGAACTTGCGGTTTTTGGCGTTGAGCTCGTCTTTCATATACACCAATAGTGGGTGTGCTACGTTCACGGCTACAATAGGAGCGGTGAAAAGCACATCGCCATAGACATCTTTTACCTTAGCGATTTTTTCCCAGTCGGAGGTGGTGAGGTTGTTGCCAAATGCTGCTTGCACAGGGTCTTTATCTTCATAATATTGCAAGATAAAAGCATCGGAAGCGGAGTTAGCTAACTTCAACGAACCTTTCATATTAGGTTCATCACCTTTTTCGAGTTTCAACTGGGTGTTGTAATCGTTGAAAGCACACACTTCACCGGATTTACAAGCTGGTGAGTTCTTCAAATCGAGTACTTTTTCCAAGAGTTGGTAAGAGTCTTTCAAACCCTCGTTGATGCCCACAATGCCTTTTTTACCTCCCATAGCAGCAATTTCTTTCATTGCTTGTGCTTTGAAAGCAGGGCTACTTTTAGTAAGCGCAGGGAAGAACACAGGGTCCATTTTGCTGGGGGTAAAGCGGTGGTTGATATGCAAATTGGCTACGGGCATAAATCCTGAGGAGAAATATTGTGCCGTCGCAATGGTGCGTTGCATACTATTAGCATAGAAATTCACTTCATCAACAGAGGGAACTGCATTTTCAGTAAAAAGTCCTTCGGCTACTGTCCATTTGCGGAAAAACTGACCCATAATGGTTTCGAGTGCTCCCCCACGAAGGGTAAGTTCACTGGGGGCAGCGCTCCATTTTATCCACTCGTGAGGCGTCATTTTTTGCAAGGTACTCCCGTTCACTGATAAAGAGGAGCGAATGTTATGACGGCTGAGGATCACCACTTCTTTGAGCTTGTATTGGCTTTTGAAGCTTTCGGAGCGGTTGAGTTGTGCCATCGCTAAGAGCGGACACAAGAGGAGTAGTAATGCTTGTAGAGTTATGATTCTTATTTTCATACTGTGTTTTAATTAGAAAATTTGTTAGGTTCAACTTTGCCAAAGCTCGTAGCACGAGATGCTATTAAAACTTTGGCAAAGTATGTGATGTAAAAGTAATTGCCTGTGCGGCTCGCACTTAGAATTTGATTTGCAAACGAGTTTCGATAAGACTTAAATTAGTGTTCGCTATATCATTACCTGCTGCATCTTGACGGTAAGTAACACCGGTGTAGGAAGCACGTACACGCCAAATCATATACTTATTGATATAATAGTTGAAGGTAAGCGAATAATCGTTGAGGCGACCTCCTAAGATACCCGCTTTAGGGTCGGATAAATCGGTATAGTTATAACCAGCAACGAGTTCCATAGCACCAGGTCTGGGAGTAGCGATACCTCCATCGATATCAGTATATTCATAAGGGCTTCCTTTTACGATAGCACGGAACATACCATAAGCACCACTTGCTTTGAAATTATCGAAACCACTCTTGCGATTTACATTCACATAGTAATATTGGGCTTCTAACCCTAAACGACCACGTGCAAAGAGCAATTCGGGAGAGAATTTATAAAGGAAAGTAGCGTTATCAATAGTTGCTTGTTGTGCGGTTACCTTAGCGATACGAGTAGGGAAAGGTGTTTTGAGCACATAAGAGTTGTGGTTAAGTGCTGGTGTTTCGTTATAACGAGGTGTTTCGAAAGCACCTGAGAGTCCTACGTGAAAAATCTTGCCTTCTTCACGTTGTGGGCGATAGAGCAAACGGCTCATCATACCCATACCTTGGTCGCCTGTAGCATCAGAGCTTTTCTTCATCGTTTCACCTTCGGCAAAGAGGCTTAAAGTACCCATAAAGTCATCTTTTTGGTGTAAGAGCATCAAACCGATGAGACGAGAGTTGAAGAAAGCCTCGTTACTTTGGGGTTCTTCCATCGATATTTTGAAAGAAGAGCTGGTGGCACTTTGCATACCGAATTGGTGTACGAAATAACCTCCACGCAAAAGTGTGTGTTTGCTGAAACCGTATTCGATAAAGATATCCTTAGGAGAAACTTTGCCATAAGCAAAGCCAATATCTACTTTTCCTTTCCAATTACCATAGCGTACGCCTAAGCCCATACGCACATCGGGGATAGCTACCCCACTTACAAACTTATCTTTTTGCTCATTGGCATTGAAATAACCAGCGTCCAATAAAATACGTCCTCCGGGTTTTACTTCTAACTTTTCTTCGGGTTTAGGAGCTTCCTGTATAGGTGTAGCGGGCATAGGTTCGGTGGTATCGGTAACGGTGGTTGGTTCTTCTTGGGCATAGGTATAGCCCACAGCCATTAGGCTGAACATCATAAAATATATCTTTTTCATAGTTTTAAATTTTATTTAGTCATACGTTCACTTTTCTTTACTTTGCCTTTTTTTACAAGTCCTTCAAATTCTTTTTTAGCTTTTTCGAGTTGTTTCATAAAGGCATCATTGGCGTGGAGACGCGCTACTACGGCACTTGCTACGAGACGAGCAGCATCTACATCACTTTGGAAATGGTAACCACAAATCACGCGACTTTGTCCCATTTCATATCCGCGTTTGAGGATTTCGTTTTGTCTATCGACATTGATTTCGGCAAGCACCAAAGCGGTAGCCCACCCGATAGCGGTGTGACCAGAGGGATAAGAGCCGTTGGTAGAGAGTTCTTTTTGTTGTTCGGGGTTGCAAGTGGTCTTTTCGTAGAAAGCAAACGGACGCACGCGCATATAGTGTTCTTTGGCGGCACGAGTAGCGAGGTCGCCTGCATCTTCGCGCATATTTACTACGAGTTTGAAGATTTCGGGAGTAGTTTCCTTAGAAATCTTGATGCCAAAAGCTTCGGAAAAAGCATTAGGCACGCCAGGACCGTCTACACGAGCATCGGATACAGCTTGCTCACCACGAGGGGTACGGCGTTGCATTAAGCCCCATTGGTATTGGGCTTCGTCGTTAAGGAAGAGGATACTACCTGGTTGAGGAGGAGGAGGTAAGAGTTCAAGGCTGTTTGCCACATCACCTATTTGCAAGAAATAGAGGTCGGGTTTGGTTCTTACGTCTTTGATTTTCTCTTGTGCGAATGTAGTTGCCATCACCGATAGCAAGGCTACGAATAATAATGTTTTTCTCATCTTATTATACAGTTAAAATTTATTGTATTCTCTTTTGGAAGGTATTTAGGTTTTAAAAAACACTACAAATGTAGAAAGAAAAGAATAAATGTGCAAATTATTTCAAAAAAATATTTACTAAAAAAGAAAGAAAAAAAACAAAAGAGGTGATTTTGTGGTTTTTAGGTGCAAGGTGCACAGGTGGAGGAGAAATTAGAGAATGAGAAAATGAGAGAATGAGAAAATGGATGTGAAGTTTCATTAGAGGAATGAGGCTGTGCCTCAGAAATCAAACAAAATTTAAACAAAATCAAGGCTGCGCCTTGTGAAATGCGGGAGAAGCGACGGGCGGTTGTAGCACGACGGGCGAGGAAAATGAGGAAATGAGGAAATTAGTAAATTAGAAAATGATAGAATGAGGTAAATGCCAAAAATACCAGAAATGCCAATAGTGCCAAACAATCAACTTTGCCAAAGGGTCGTAGCACGACAGGCTATTAACCCCTTGGCAAAGTCTTTTTATTTTCTGTTAAGCTATACGACTTTTAATTCTCTTTTATCAAAGAAAACTCTACTTTGTATTCTTTGCCGTTTTCTTCGATGAGTACATAGCCTTTGGGTAGGTTGTTTGCTAAGTATTCATAATCATTATCTGGTAGTGCAGATAAACTTCTTACTGAGATAGGGAAGTAAGCCAATTTTTCTATTCTCAACTTAGGGAACACTATGGCTTTTACTTTAGCATTGCCTATTTCTTCGGTGAAAGTAACAAACACTTGCTTAGCTAACCAACCAGCATTTTTATCATAAATCGTAGCATCTCTAACTTTCAAGCGTGAGGTGGGAGCAGGAGCTACTTTTTGAACGGTAATCTCTTGGCTAAAAACCTCTGATTTCTTTTTTATTTGTGAAGAGAAGACTACTTTATAAGTACCTGAAGGCACATCGTCTCCTATTATAAAAGTAGCCTCAGTAGGTATTTTATGATTAGCAAAAAGCGTTGCTTTTTCTTCTCCATTTTGCATCAATAGTAAAGAGCAAGATTTGTAATCATCATTATCATCCATACTGCTATAGGCAAAGTTTTCTCCTGTTATGGTTAATTTATCACCTGTTTTTAGGAAAGTCTTCGAAAGTGATTTGATTACTGGGGCATAGGTAGGCACTATGTTTATCGCTTGTCCGTCGCTGTTTACAAAAGGAAGTATTTGCTCTTTAGCACCCCCTTTTACTACAAACTTAAAGTCATTACCTCCGCTGAAAGCTCCAGTAGGAGTATTGAACATCTTAAATTCGAGGTTATAACCTGAGATATCTTTTACAGTAAGCGGGTAATCTTGTCCGTTTCTGCGCAAGTAATAAGTGTATTTCTTTAAAGCTTCGGCGTTAGCATATATCAGTGTTTTAAAAGTTTGCACATCGGTGGTTGCTAAAGAGGTAACAGACTTTCCACTCATAGGGAAATTATCTAAAACCTGCATTACTATTTCACTACTATCTAAGGTAAAAACACCACTTTCCACTTCTTCTTTGTCGAAGGTTGCTTTAAAGCGATATTGACCGTTTTTATAAGTTGCGGGCAATACCACATATACACGTCTTTCTTTTTTGTCTATCTTTTGCACTTTGAGGTCGTAAGAGAGAGCGCTTCTGTATTTAAGGAGCTTTACTTTTATTTGCTCTTTTTTGACGGGTAATGTATTTACCTCGAAGAAAATCACCTCGCCTCCTGCTTTGTTTACCGTATATTCATTAGGAACGTGCCCAATTTCTATTGGGACTTGCGGTTGTTCGGTTTTTTCGGTGGTAACCAGTACTTTGTAGGTTTTAGTACTTTTGTTTTCGGCGGTTACAGTGTAGGTTACTTCCTTAGAGAAGTTTTGAGCTACCCCTGTATTGGGGCTTACGGTAGCGCCCTTAGAAACCGTGATGGTAGGAGTAAGGGTGGTGACATCGGTGTCTTCAGGTAATTGGGCGGTGATAGTGGTATTGCTGATAGTACCACTATAAGTGTTACCCTCTACGGTAAAGACAAACGAAAGAATGTCTTTTTCAGCGCTCAGTGGGAGCGTTTCATCATTGTCTTTCTTGCACGCAAAAGCGATGAGCAAGATGCATAAAACGTACAATTTTTTCATTGTAGATAAATTTTTTTGAATTGCTTGCTATTAGAAAGTGCAAAGATAAGACGTAATTAGCAAATGAGCAAATAAGAGAATGAGAAAATGAGGTACTACATCTCTCCTCGTTTCATCTTTTCGAGATTAGCTTTTACCTCCTGGCGTTGGGACTCAAATTCATCATTAGTTTTTGAAAGGAGTTTTACGGCTTTTTCTTCGAGCTTAATAGCTTCTTGTTTTTCACCGCGTGTGTACAAGAGGTGTGCAAGGGTATCTAAATAATAAGGATTCTCAGGTTCTAACTGTACTGCCGAGCTTGCCCACTGATAGGGTTCTGCTAATTTAGCGGGGTCGTTTTTATGTTCTTCGTACACTTTCCAAGCGATGTTATTGGCGCGGTTAGCAAAGCGCATTTTGTAATACTTCCAACTGTTTTCTTCATCGCTTTCGGAGAAAGCCTTATCGAGTGCTGCAATGAGGTTACTATCTCTCTTCAATAAATTTTTATAGTATTCGCCGAAATAAGCACTAGCTTCTTCTACATTATTTTCATAGAGAAAATCGATGTAATCATCAGCGGTAAGTACGTTCTTTTTGATACCTTCGATATAAACGGCTTTTACAGGTTCAAAAAGAGTTTTATCGTTGAATACAAGGCGGTCGAGAAGAGTACTGAAATGCCCATAGTTTGCTTCTATTACGCCTTTCTCTAAGCGTTGTTGATAGTCTGTATAGTCATCGTTTTTAGGAATGAGTTTTTCGTTATGAGCTTTTATTTCCTCGCTGAACTTCACCAAATAAGCAATAGCATCTACATCAGCAGGGGAAGCAGGTTTTTCGGCATTGAAAATTCGGTAATAATAATCGCTATCGTTGCTATTAAGAGCGAGCAAAAAAGCATATTCGGTATCGAGTTTGTTATCGTTTTTATGAGCGTTTACGATGCGTTGCCATTGGGTAGTTACTTGCTCGGGGGTAAGTTGCATTTGGTAGATGCCTTTTGGGTTTTTTAAATCGGAGAAGTAATCTTCTTGCTCTTGCGCTATATAGTCGAAGGCTTCTTCCTCATTAGCATCGCCTGTTTTTTGCACGGGACGATTTTTAGCTAACAAATACACACGCTGACTGTCTTTTTTGAGGAAAGTGGTAAAAATAGCTTGTAGTTCTTTTACAGAGAGTTTAGGGTTACCCAAAGCTTTGTCGAGTGCACGCGCCATTGCTATTGTACCGAACTGCTGTCCGTAAGCATCACTTGTTACTATTTCGTCATTGGCAACCTCTTCGATAGTAGAGGGCTGATTGTAGAGCAGATCACCGGCTACGTCAAGCACAGCCATTTGGTTACCTGTAGGTACGCCTTTGGCTTTGAGGGTTTTCATATCTTTGGTAGTTGCCAAATAGAGTTCATACGGATAGCCGTTACTACCTCCTTCTTCTTTATATTTGGCAAAAAGGGCAGCGAATTGTTGTTGAGCCTCTTTGTTATCGGGTTGTTGGAAGACTATTACCAAACGGCTATATTTATCGGCTGAAGCAAGGGCAGCTTTCAAGTTCTTGGGTACTGAAATATCTGCTTGGTTTTTGTGCTTAGCTCTTTGTTCAGGATTATATTCGGGGATATCCTGTTCTTCCTCGAAAGCGATAAGATATTTCCAATTCTTTACATTTTCCTTATTGCTACGGGCTACTTTTGCTGGATTAGGAGCACTTGCCTTGTTACTGAACAAAATTGCGTTATCGGAATCGCCTTCGGTAAGAGAAATCGTTCCTTTATCGGGGTTGTAAGTCCCTTTTAAATTAAGCATATTATTGGTTCCTAAAAATTCTACTTCCACGCCATTGGTTGTCTTTCCGATAGGATATTTCTCAATAATTACTTCTTTAGATTTATTGTTGAATGCTACTGAATGGGCATTCACTAAGTAAAGGTTTTCAGTACGTGGCACTTCAAAACTTTCTAATACGTAATAACCAACTCCATTGCTGTCTTTTGTTTTTTCTACATTTTCCAATGACGTGATTTTGTTATGTACACACACATATTCCACTTCACCTTTGTTGTTTTCGTAGCCTACATATAAGAAATGTGGGTCGCCAAAGAGCCCCGTTCCTATTTTAAAGGTAATTTGCAACTGAGGGCTATTGCTCTGTTTCTTCTCAACCAAAAAAGACGATGCGTCGGAGGAGAACTCTATTTTTTTATCCTTTAAGGTATAGTTGCCCGAAGCGCCTACCAATTCGTAAGTGTTGTTATTACCTATCCTAAGCTCCAAAGCATTGCCAAGAGAGCTGGCATTGTAAGAGCCAGCAGGAATAGGGTTTTGGGCTATGAGTGATAGCGGAAATAGTGCTAATAGGGGAAGTACTTTCATTTGAGTAAAAAATTAAAAGTTAAAAAGCTGAGACTTTTGTAGCAAAAAGTGAGCCAGATCATTCAGTATACTTTTTGATAAGGCGAATCATTAAGTCGCTGAGTTTTTCGACTTGATACTCCCCTACACTGGGTTCTAAATGAGCGTTACCTATACCGCTGTCGTCGGTGATAAAGACATAGGTACCATTGGTATATATTGCCATAAAACGCATTAAGAACTCGGTGGGCTTATCGATACCACTGGCTACGATAGGAATAAGTTTGATACCTTTCTCGGCAGCGGTTTTAACTGATGCTTGTACGCTTTTGAGTATCTTATCTTCGTGATGTGGAGGAGCATCGAGTACTAAAAAAGCAATACGTGTGCGTGCCTCAGCGTCCCATTGGAGTTTGTTGAGCTGATTGAGGGCTGTGTGTACTGCTTCGGGGAAGTCGCCTCCACCATCAGCTTTTTGCCCATTGATAAACTGAATGGTTTTATTGATATCCTTAGTAAAATCGGAATGTTTGACTACATACTCATCGCCTTCGTCGCGATAAAAGACCGTAGCGGTGCTTATTTTGAGGTTTTTATTTCCTTCTTCTACCTTAGTGATTACGTTCTTTAAGTCCATTTTTAGGAACTCTAACTCATCACTCATTGAGCCCGTAGCATCTACCATAAAGGCAATTTGTACTTCGTTTGATGCTTTTTTTACTTCATTTTTAAGTGCAATACGGTTGAGTGTGTTTTCGCTAATTGCTTTTTCTGTGCTCACCCATTGGTCGTTTACTTTTAGGCGCAAATGCTCGGTGTTAAGCTCTTTTTCTTTTTGGAAAGCACTCACCCATAGTTCAGCTTTACCTGTGTTATCGGTTTTAGCTGTCCATAGCAGGGTATTGTTGCGATAGAGCGCAACGGTAACATTCACAGCAGGCTTACCATTAGCGGTTACAAGTACCGCTATACGGTGATTGGTGTACATTTGCCAATGTTCGGGGAAAGAAGCAAATTCATTTTTATTGAGCGTTTTTTGATAGAAATCCCAACTATTAAGGTCGTTCCATTCACCGGCAGTTACCAAGCCGGACTGAGGTTGGGGGTCGCTTTCGGGACGATGTTTGCGGTGCTTAGGTTCAGTGCGTTTTGCTGGTTTGCTGGTTGCTACATCTTTTGCTACCGACATTTTAGCTGACATTGTACTTTCGTCATTTCTGCTAACATCGACTGTTGTTTTAGAATGTTTTCTCTTAGCGCTCTTTTCGCCGTAGCCAACTACGGCTATCTCGGCTAATTCGCCACTACTTTCTTCTCGGTTTTCTTCTCGGTAATCGGTGGCAGAGCTTTCATATGGGTATTCGGTGGTACTGCTTCCACGATCAACGGGTTTATAAGCGTTTCGGTTGCCACAAGCTCCTATGAGTAGGGCAAGGCATAACAATAAAAAATAAGATATGTTTTTCATTTTGGAATATAGTTTTTGTGTTTCTAAGAGAAAGTATACGAAAATAATGCCAAATTAGTGCAATGATGCCGGAAATGTGGATAAAAAAGATTATTAGTAGGCAAGAGCTAGAATAAAGCCCCCGACCCCCCGAAGGGGGACAAGCCACAAATAGGGTTACTTGGTTGAAAAGAAACATTCTCTTGTTACATACTCCGCTATCGCGGACTTCTGTTCAAAGGGGGAATGTAGTGACGGTGTGAGGTTGTAGCACGACAAGCGGGGAAATTAGGAAATGAGAAAATGAGAGAATTAGAAAATGGGTAAGTGGAGAAAATAGTTCTTTGAGCTGTAGGATTAGTGAGACAGGTAGAACAAGAGTATTGAACAAGTGGAATTTGTGGGACGAGTTTAAGGGTTTCATTTCAGGCAGAAGCTTTGGTAACGGTTGTGGCAAAGAGCTTGAAAATCAGGGGTTGTATTATATTTAACAAAAACTTTAACATTATTTTAACATATGGGGGGGGGTAAATTCGTACTTTTGCTCTAAATTAATTTATAAAAGAAAAAAATGTACAGAATTATTACCACTATTGCAGTGGCGTTTGCTACTATTACAGCAGTTAACGCCCAAGAATTTAAAGTAGGAGCTAAAGCAGGATTACTTTTTCCTACAGTTTCTAATATTAAAACTACTTTTACCGATTCTGAAGGGATAACAGCCATTGAATATAAAACAGGCTTTAAGACAGGCTTTCATTTTGGAGGTTTTGTAGAATACGGCTTTAACGACCATTTATTTGTAGAAGGAGGTATAGACTATTCTTTTCAAGGAGCTAAATTGAAATCAGTTGAAGCTACTACCATAGATAACAATGGTAAGATTGACATTCAAAAGAAAGATATTCAAAAGGGGAAATGGAATACGCAACAGCTTAATATTCCTCTTTGGGTGAAGTATGATATTGCTGGTTTTCGCCCTAAAGTAGGGGTAAACTTAGGTTACTTAACTAAAATAGAGATAAAAGGAGAAGGAAATAACCAAAAAGAAGAGACTCAATCACTTCCGCCTAAGAAAAGGTTTGACTTTGGTTTAGGTTTGGGTGCTGAATACAACTTGCCTTTTGGCTTATTCTTCGACGCTACTTTCAATTTAGGACTTACTAACTTATCTAACGAAAGTAAAACAGAATTAGACAATCAAGGAAGAGTTTCTTCCTTCCGTCCTTCTGTAGAATTTAAAAACCGTGTAATCCAAATAGGTGTAGGATATAAGTTTTAAAAGAACATTATTACTTAAAAGAAAAGACTGCTTTTTACAGCAGTCTTTTCTTGTTAAAGTACCTATCAAGAGTTGAACAATTTGATTGTAAATATAATTCTTTACTCGGTTATAAATTTCCGACTCACTTATGAACCTCCGAAGGGAGACAAGCCAATATAGTTTTTGTGTTTCTAAGAGAAAGTATACGAAAATAATGCCAAATTAGTGCAATGATGCCGGAAATGTGGATAAAAAAGATTATTAGTAGGCAAGAGCTAGAATAAAGCCCCCGACCCCCCGAAGGGGGACAAGCCACAAATAGGGTTACTTGGTTGAAAAGAAACATTCTCTTGTTACATACTCCGCTATCGCGGACTTCTGTTCAAAGGGGGAATGTAGTGACGGTGTGAGGTTGTAGCACGACAAGCGGGGAAA
>ERZ772807.585-NODE-585-length-22335-cov-5.782989_pt1 | contig 22335 bp, 19 predicted proteins | sample MGYA00511472_ERZ772807 | MGnify/ENA primary metagenome ERZ772807 (study PRJEB29015, sample SAMEA2737947) | human oral metagenome | biome: human oral; feature: human-associated habitat; material: dental | place: China | collected 2039 ...
TGTTATCGTAAGAGCGTTCTTCGCCCTTGGGAACAAGGATCGTTAGCTTCTTTTTAATATACCACCAACACAGAACGGAAGCAACAGCTTGACTCAAGAAAGTGGCGAGACCTGCTCCTTCTACGCCCATTCTCAATAAGAGAATAAGCACGATATCAAGCAAGATGTTGAGGAATGACGATGCAATTAGGAAGTAGAAAGGTTGCTTCGAGTTCCCCAGTGCACGTATCTGACCCGATAGTAAGTTGTAAGCAATGGTAAATGGAATCGTACAGAACTGTAGGAAGAGGAAGACGTAAGCGTCATGGAACACATCCTCTGGCGTGTTGACAAGGTGAAGAATCTTACCACAAAAAATGCACGAAAGCAATGTGATGACAATTGCCAATACAACGGCAATACGGATGGAATTGCTTACGTAGCATCGCATCTTGTGATAATCGCCTGCTCCGAAAGCCTGTGCTATAGGGATGGCGAAGCCTGCGCACGAGCCGTTACAGAACCCCATGATAAGGAACATAATACTGCTTGAGGCTCCAACAGCCGCTAATGCGTTCACTCCTATCCATCGCCCGACGATGGCGGCATCGATGATTAGATACATCTGCTGCAATAGGTAGCCGAGAATAAGGGGTATGGCAAACTTGATGATGGCGCGAGATGGTGCGCCTTGGGTCATACTTTCTGTATGAATTGATTGTGGCATGGTGTGGTTGTGTTAGTGGTTGATGAGTTAATGGGTAGACAAGTTGACGAGTAGACAAGTTGTTTGCAATGAATACCGATACTATCAAGCAACTTGTCAACCCGTCTACTCGTCAACTTGTCTACTCTTTCTCCGGATACAGAAGATTAGCTTCTGTGATGTTATCCAGCACCTCTGTGAGGAATTTACGTGATTCCCACTTAGCCATGGGGAGGTCATGTAGTAGATAGTTACCGCAGTCGCATGGTGCAGCACCAGGTATCTCGCCCTCGTAATCAGCGACGAATTGGAAGGTGCGACGCATGAGTTCTACAATATCCTTCGACTCCAAGTCGCCTTGAAGGATAAGGTAATTACCCGTCAGGCAGCCCATTGGTCCCCAATACACAACTCGGTCTTTCCATTCCGGGTCGTTGCGAAGATAGGTAGCCGCCAAATGCTCAATAGTATGGATAGCCCCCACGTGCAGCACAGGCTCACGATTTGGCTCCTTCATACGTATGTCGAAAGTGGTAACAATCTCGTTGCCTACCTCGTCTTTACGGCTTACGTAAATGCCACGTAGCAATCGCTCGTGGTCAATAGTGAATGATGGAATCTTGTTCATAGTTGCTTTCTTTTGTTGTTATATTGCTGTGTAACGAGGTACTCACTCCTTTTATATGATACTAATAAAGTGCTTCGTCACCTCAAAGCTACCGTTAGCTATCCTGTTCCAGAAGTCGAAGTACTGGCTCGCCTTGTTATCCTTCAATGGAATATCACTGATGACACGGAAGGATAGAAAGGGTTTCTTGTAGATGTGGCAGACCTGTGCAATGGAGCAACTCTCCATGTCGACAGCCGTTGCCGATGGGAACTTATCAAGGATCTGTTGCATCTTCTCTCTTGTATTAACAAACCATTCGCCACTGACAGTGAGTCCTGCTTTGATGTTAATATCCCTGCAATCGGGTTGTGTATTTAGTGAGAGAGCCTTCTCAATGAGCTCTGTTGGTGCCTTAAAACGGGCTGGCATCCCTATGATCTGACCAAACTGCACCTCGTCACCACAATATGCGTCATGGTAAGTACACTCGCTTGCTACCACCACATCAGTTACCTCCAAAGAGGTGTCGGCACCGCCTGCACAACCACTTGATATAACTAAGTCGGGGTTGTAATGATTAATCATCTCCACAGCACCAATAGCCGAGTTAACCTTACCAATACCACATTGTTGCAGGATAATCTCCTTATCCTCTAACGTTCCGGTTACGAAGTCTTTATGATGATAACGCTCTATTTGCGTGTCTGAGAGAATTGACTTGAGTTGCGTGAACTCCTTGTCCATCGCAACGATGATTCCTATTTTCATACTGCAAAGGTACGAAAAAGTTAGAAGTTGGATGTTGTAAGTACTTTGTTTTTTGTAACTTTGCACGCATTAATACGCATACTTTAGAAGAAACAAAACGCTATTAAAATGAGAACTTATAAGAAATTTCTACCTGATGTAGTGGTTATCTTGGTGTTTGCGATTATCTCTTTCGCTTACTTCCTCGTGCCTGTTACACAGGGAAAGATACTCTTTCAGCACGATGCCTCGGCTGGTGTTGGCTCGGCACAGGAGTTTACAGAGTATCAGAATCGTACGGGTGAGACAACAAGATGGACTAATTCTATCTTCGGAGGTATGCCTACTTATCAGATGTCACCATCTTATCAGTCGACAGATGGACTGTCACAAGTGATGAACGCATACCATCTCTGGTTGCCTGATAACGTATGGTTCCTCTTCGCCTACCTGTTAGGTTTCTATATTCTGTTGCGTGCCTTCGACTTCAGACAGACGTTAGCTGCACTCGGAAGTATTATGTGGGCATTCTCGTCCTACTTCCTAATTATCATCGCAGCAGGGCACTTGTGGAAGGTAATGGCATTAGCCTATCTACCGCCAATGATTGCTGGTATCGTCTTAGCCTATCGTGGTCGATACCTGTCGGGATTCATTGTTACGGCACTCTTCACGGCATTTGAGATAAAGGCGAACCACGTGCAGATGACGTATTACTACCTGTTTATCATCCTCTTCATGGTGATAGCTTACCTTGTAAAGGCTGTGCGTGAGAAACAACTGACAGGCTTTATGAAGTCGACAGGCGTCGTGGCAGCTGCCGCAGTGATTGGTATAGCTATCAATCTATCGAGCCTCTATCACACATGGCAGTATCAGAAGGAGAGCATGCGAGGCAAGAGTGAGTTGGTAAAGAAGGATGCCGCCAATCAAACAAGCTCTGGTTTAGACCGTGACTACATAACACAATGGAGTTATGGCATTGATGAGACTCTAACGCTCTTAGTGCCTGATGCGAAGGGTGGGGCTACTGTCCCATTGAGCAAGAACGCCACTGCTATGGCAAAAGCCGACCCACAGATACAATCGATGATACCGCAACTCTATGATGCAATACCGCAATACTTTGGTACGCAGCCAGGCACTAGCGGACCTGTTTACGTGGGTGCTTTCGTGTTGTTCCTCTTCATCTTAGGATTGTTCATTGTGCGTGGCTCTATGAAATGGGCACTACTGGCGGCTACTGTTCTGTCGGTTCTTCTCGCATGGGGACATAACTTCATGGGCTTTACGAACTTCTTCCTCGATTATATACCGATGTATGCTAAGTTCCGAACAGTGGCTAGTATCCTCGTAATAGCCGAGTTTACGATACCTCTTTTGGCTGCGCTTGCGCTGAAGAAGATAGTTGATGAGCCTGAAGTACTTACCAAACAGATGAAGTTCGTTTACATCAGTTTAGCCCTTACAGCAGGTGTTGCACTATTGATTGCCCTGTTCCCTGGCATGATGGAACCCTTTGTCAGCGACCAAGAGCGTCAGATGATAACCAGTATCCAAGGCATGGATGGCAATACTGCTAACATGATCCTAGCCAACATCGCAGCGATGCGTGGGGCAATGGTGAGTGCTGACGCATGGCGTTCGGTCATAGTGATCTTGATAGGTTTCGCCCTCTTGTTCCTCTACAAGATGAAGAAGTTACGTGCCGATTATATGGTTATCTGCATGGCGGTACTTTGTCTTGTTGATATGTGGCAAGTGGACAAACGATACCTAAATGATGAGATGTTTGTACCCAAGAGTGAGCGTGATATGCCTCATCAAGCCACTTCCACTGACCTTGCCATTATGAAGGATAAGAGCCTTGACTACCGTGTGTTGAACCTCGCTTCGAACACCTTTAATGAGAACGAGACATCTTTCTTCCATAAGAGTATCGGTGGCTATCACCCAGCGAAGTTGCGTCGTTATCAAGAGATGATTGATGCTTACATTGCACCCGAGATGCAAGCTGCTATGCAGGCAATCGCTGCTAAGAATGGAAATATGCAGGAGGTGGACGGAGCGAAAGTGTTCCCTGTATTGAATATGCTTAACACGAAGTACTTCATCTTGCCATTGCAAGGAGGTGCAACGATGCCTTTGCAGAATATTTATGCACAAGGGAATGGATGGTTCGTAGATAAGATTAACTATGTAGCTGACGCCAACGCGGAATATGCTGGAGTAGGTAAGATTGATGTACGTCACGAAGCCGTTGCAGATAAGAAGTTTGAGTCTGTCCTCGGACAAGCACAGAGTAACGACTCAACGGCTATAGTGAAACTCGTCAAGTATGAGCCTAACAACCTGCAATACATTATAGAATCTAAGAAGGGTGGAGTGGTTGTCTTCGCTGAAATCTATTATCCTGGATGGACAGCAACGATTGATGGTCAGCCTGCAGAACTCGGTAGGGTGAACTACATCCTACGTGCTTTGAATGTGAAGGCAGGCAAGCACACGGTTGTACTCGACTTCCATCCAACGAGTATATCCACGACTGAGACCATCGCTTACATCGCTATCGTCATCCTGCTCTTGGCTATTATTGGAGCGGGATATATGAGGTTTAAGAATAGAAAAGAAGCCTAATCTCCCAATAACAGCCCCCACACAGTCCCTCTACAGCCTCACCCCCAACCCCTCTCCGAATGGAGAGGGGAGTGATTAGGGACGGTGGGTAACGAGGTAACAACTTGTTTACCCGTTTACTCGTAAACTTGTTTACTCTCCCACAATAGCATATATAAGAGGTGCTTTATGCAAGTGTTACACTCGCACAAAGCACTTCTTTTTGTTCGTAGGTGATAGGGGGAAGAGTAAATGCGGGCGCGCTAATAGGTGCGCTCACTTATATGGAAGAATGCCCTGCATAGGCTTTTGTCACTCAGTATCATCCTTATGATACTCGAACCAGCGCATGGTAATGAAAGTTTCAAGCCTTGAGACTGTGTGTTTCAGAGCCTGAAACTGTGTGTCTCGGAGCCTGAAACAATAAGTATCATAGTTTGAGATGCGTTCCATGTATTGAGTTACAATTCATTGTACAGGCTTGTATAATTGTGTAGAATAATGGTTTTGCGGGTGATAAGACCTTATTGAACGAATAAGATATACATAAGAAAAAGGGGATGTATCAGTCGTTAACAACGCTTGTGATATATCCCCTTGAGTGAAGTTTTACTCTTCCATTAGTTTGCGATACCTGCCTTTCTTGATTTCTTCATTACCTAGACGGCGCGCTTTGTTGATCTCGTAATCGGAGAAACCGCCTTCGAAGAATACGACCTCGCCATTGTCTTCGAAAGCAAGGATGTGCGTACAAATGCGATCGAGGAACCATCTGTCGTGGCTGATGACTACTGCACAACCTGCGAAAGCCTCTAAGCCTTCCTCAAGTGCACGTAGCGTATTCACGTCGATGTCGTTCGTTGGCTCATCGAGGAGTAACACATTGCCTTCCTGCTTGAGGGCTAATGCCAGTTGCAAGCGGTTGCGCTCACCACCAGATAGCACTGAACAGAGTTTGCTCTGGTCGGTTCCTGAGAAGTTGAAACGTGACAGATAAGCACGCGAATTGATGTCACGCCCGCCCATGCGGATGGTTTCGTTGCCCTGTGCCACTACGTCATAAACGGTCTTGTTAGGGTCGATGTCCTTGTGTTGCTGGTCTACATAAGCCAACTTAACGGTCTCACCCACCTCAAACGTACCGCCATCTACCTGCTCAAGTCCCATGATGAGGCGGAAGAGGGTGGTCTTTCCTGCACCATTAGGACCGATGACACCAACGATACCATTAGGTGGCAACATGAAGTTGAGGTCGTTGAATAGCACCTTATCGCCGAACGCCTTCTTCACGTGCTGCGCCTCAATCACCTTATTACCGAGGCGTGGACCGTTCGGGATAAATATCTCTAACTTCTCTTCGCGCTGCTTCTGTTCCTCGTTGAGCATTTGTTCGTATGAGTTCAAACGAGCCTTACCTTTTGCCTGTCGAGCCTTTGGCGCCATGCGAACCCACTCCAGTTCTCGCTCGAGAGTCTTACGTCTCTTCGATGCAGACTTCTCTTCCTGTTCCATGCGTTTGGTCTTTTGATCGAGCCAAGAAGAGTAGTTTCCCTTCCAAGGAATCCCTTCCCCGCGGTCGAGTTCGAGTATCCATTCGCTCACATCATCTAGGAAGTAACGGTCGTGAGTGACGGCAATAACGGTGCCTTCATACTGCTGTAAGTGCTGTTCCAACCAGTCGATACTCTCTGCATCGAGGTGGTTGGTAGGCTCATCAAGTAGTAGAACGTCGGGCTTCTGTAGGAGTAATCGGCACAAGGCAACGCGTCTGCGCTCACCACCAGACAGATTTGTCACAGGCAAATCGCCCTTAGGACAGCGCAAGGCATCCATCGCCCGTTCTAGTCGGGAGTCGATGTTCCATGCGTCAGTAGCGTCGATGATGTCTTGAAGTTCAGCCTGTCTCTGCATGAGTTTATCCATCTTGTCGGCATCAGAGTAATACTCCTCCAAGCCGAACTTCACGTTGATATCGTCATACTCTTTGAGTGCGTCATAGATTTGTTGCACTCCCTCCATGACGTTCTCTTTGACTGTTTTACTCTCATCGAGCGGTGGATCCTGTGGTAGATAGCCCACTGAATAACCCGGGCTCCACACAACTTCACCCTGCGTAGGCTCTACGAGCCCTGCAATAATCTTCATTAAGGTGGACTTACCCGCACCGTTAAGACCTATGATACCTATCTTTGCGCCGTAGAAGAACGATAGATAAATGTTCTTCAGGATTTGTTTTTGGTTCTGTGGGATGATCTTTGACACGCCCACCATTGAGAAGATAATCTTCTTGTCGTCAACTGTTGCCATTGAATGTACTGTTTTGTTTGGTGGACAAAGATAGCTAAAATAATCCGTATTGACAAATCAATAGCATTGCAGAAGGGCGTCTGCTCGAAATGAAGAGAGCCTTTCCTTTATGCGAGAAGAGCCTCTCTTCGGGTGGAAGAGAGGCTCTCTTGAAATGGAGGAAACGCTCTATTGAATGCTAGTTTGTGTATGCTTTGTATATAAAGGTATTCTTTTCTGCTGTGTGTAAGGCGTTTATGACCGTGAAAATGGTAAGAAGAATATTTAGTCAAGGTGCTCATTACACCAAGTTATGAGCGATGCTACTAATGGGAACAACTCTTTACCTGTTGTAGAGAGTGCGTATTTACCAGCCTTCTCAGTGATAATCTCGTCCTGTATTAATACCTGCAAGGAATTGGCGAGTTCGCTCTTAGGAACATCCTTTAGTAGTGTGTTGTATCCTTTCGAACCACTTGCACCGAGTAACTGGATAATCCACAGCGTGTCCGGTCGGCATATCCTTGCAAGGACATTACGTATCGGACACGTTGGAAATAAGGGGTCGGTTACCATTTAAGTGGCTCATTTAAGATATTGCCATCACTAGCGGGAGAGTCGCTCTCAACGAAGCTGTTTGCCTTATATTGTATGCAAAGCATGAGCAACTCGCCCTTACCTGTATTCTTCAATGCGCGTTTGCCTTCTGGAGCAACACGTATGATACTACCTTCAGAGACTGGGAATATATCGCCATCTACCTGATATTCGCCCTCACCTTTTAGTATGAAGTAAAGTTCCTCGTGCGTCTTATGTGTGTGCAAGAAGCCACTGTCTTGTCCTGGAACGAGTGTTTGGAATGATAGCTCACTACCTGTTGCGTGTAAAGCCTGCCCTGCGAATACCTTACCAGGTATCTCAATCTCGCCCATAGGGAGCACATAATCTTTGATCTCGTTGAGCTTTCCAACTGTTACTGCAGTGTAGTTCTTACCATTCTTAATTGTTTCAATCGTCTTCATAATGCTTTATTTGTTTAATTGTTATTATTTTGTTTTGACGATGCAAAGGTATATTCTTTCATAGAATCGCACAAGTAGGCACGCAAAGGTCAGCCAGTTACCTCGAAGTAAGTAATACGGTAAATAGAGAGATTGCCGTTTCTTAGTTTTACATAGTTTAACTATAAAGTAAAAGGGAACGTTGACTTTAATGGTTACTTTTGTATAGTAATAAGACACATAGACGTTATTAGAAATGAACAGAAGTGATATTAGAAATGCTCTTTACCCTAATTGTCCTATCCGAAATGTGCTCTCTAGGGTAGGAGATAAGTGGTCAATGCTGGTACTCTTCACCCTTGAGTCGAACGATAACCAACGCTTTAAAGAGTTGCAAAGGAATATCCCAGACATCTCTCAAAAGATGTTGACAGCAACGCTAAAGATGCTTGAGGCTGATGGACTCATTCGTCGTGAAGTCTTTCCAGAGGTACCACCTCGTGTGGAGTATTCGCTTACGAAGAAGGGAAAGAGTCTGTTGCCTCTGATTGATAATCTACTCTCGTGGGCAAGTGAGAATATGGAGGATATCATTGAGTCGAGGCGGAAGTTCTTGTTGAAATAAGTTTTCCACTATTATATAAAGGTGTATAAACGAAAAGACTCCACCCATGGTGCGGTACTTATCCGACCATGAGTGGAGTCTTTTGTGATGTGTGTCTTATAGGTTATCAGGTATCTGCTTCTTCGGAGTAATCCCCAGCGTCTTCATCCCTTCGAGGCGTCTAATGATATTGCCTTTGCCTTCGTTGAGTTGTCCCTTAGCCTTGTTGAAGTCTGATTGGAGCTTCTCTATACTCGTTCCAATCTTTACGAAGGTTTCACCGAAGGTCACGAACTTATCGTATAGATCGTTCGACTGGCGGAGAATCTCGTCTACATTCTTATTCAATCGATAGTTCTGCCACATCGTGCGGGTCAGTTGCAATGCCATGAGGAGATTGCTCGGACTGAGTACGATGATATGCTTTCTGTAGGCGTATTGTAGGATAGAAGGGTCGGTCTTGAGGGCTGCGGAATAGCCACTCTCGTAGGGGATGAACATCAAGACATAGCCGATACAACCAGGGACAATCTTCTCGTAGCCCTTAGCCGATAGCTCGTCAATGTGTTTCCGCACGGAGTTTACATGCTCTTTCAGCAATCGCTCCTGCTCATCAGGGTCTGTTTCCTTTATTGCCGATTGGTAAGCTGTGAGCGAAACCTTCGAGTCAACGACTGCTCTCTCCTTATTCGGCAACTCGATAACAGCATCTGGTCGGAAGTTATTACCCTCCTCGTCCTTGTAATTCTCTTGTAGGAAGAACTGCTGATCCTTAATAAGCCCGCAGTCTTCTAAGGTCTTTTCGAGAATCATCTCACCCCAGTCACCTTGCATCTTCGAGTCCCCCTTGAGTGCTTTCGTTAGTGAGGCGGCATCATTTCCAATGCGTTCTGTCTGTTCGCGAAGCTCCTTCACCGTTCGTTCTTGGTCTTCACGCATCGCCTTAATGGTCATTTCTTGCTCGGCATGAAGTCTTTTCATCGCCTCTTCAAAGGTCGTTTTGATCTCTGTTTTGTTAGCAGCTGTCTCCTTACTGTTGTTTGTTACCGTCTGATTGAAAGCCTCCAAGCGGTCCTTCAAAGGTGTGAGTAAAGCCTCGAGACGCTCTTTATCAGCCGTATTCATCTTCTCACGACTCTCTGAAAGCATCTGCGCTGCCATGTTACGCACCTCCTCTTGCAGCAACTTGTTCTTTGCCTCCGCCTGTTTCTGTAGTTCGCTACGTAATTCCTCGTTATGTTTGCGCTCTGCTTCCAAGCGTTGGATGTAGCTGTTCTTGACCTCTTCTAATTGTCGGTCAGCCGCTTCTTTCGTTGCAGTCACCTGTTGAGTCGCATTCTCTTTAGCGACAGCAAGGCGATCTTCTACGCTCTTCTGCTCCGCTTCCAGCTGACTGCGGAGTGCTGCCAGTTGCTCATTTGCTTTGCTCACATCCTGTGTCATCTTGCCTTTTAGCCACAAGAATGAGATGACAAAACCGATGATAAGTCCCAGAATTAAGTATATTATCTCCATAAATCTTATAGTTGTTTATTTGTTACTAAGTTCATCTTAAACACAGAATACACGGATAGAAGGAAGTCATGGAGACTCCTTTTATCTGTGTATTCAGTGTTGAAAATGAGCAAATAGGGATGAGTTTGATAGATTATATCCCCTCTTCAAGAGAAGAAGAGGGGATGAATAGCACTCGTTAGTCTTGGAAGTAAACCCGTTTCACACGGTTACTAATGGTGGTGAGAACCTCGTAAGGAATCGTGTCTAATACATCACTAAGGACTGTAACAGGTAGGTGGTCGCCGAAAATCTCAACGCTATCGCCCTCCTTACAATCGATACCTGTAACGTCAATCATGGCTACATCCATGCAAATATTGCCTACATACTCTGCCTTCTGACCGTTTACCAAGCAATAACAATGCCGATTCCCAAGGTGGCGATTGAGCCCATCTGCATAGCCAATAGGTATTGCGGCGATAACACTATCATGGTCTATTGTACCCTTACGAGAGTATCCTACCGTGTCGCCAGCAGGCACATGGCGAAGCTGAAGGATGGTTGTTTTGAGCGTAGAAACATTGTTGATAATCTTATTTGTGCGTGGATTGATACCATAAAGACCCAATCCTAGCCTACACATATCTAGTTGACGTGCTGGGAAGTGTTCGATTCCTGATGAATTATCTATGTGTCGGATGATCTTGTGTTTGAATGCTGCTTGCAGCTTCTTACTACCCTCGTCGAATAAAGCAAACTGCTTGGCAGAAAACTCATCGAAGCTATCTGCATCAGAGCCAACGAAGTGAGAGAAGACAGAACGCGGTATGATTGCATTCTGATGTTTAAGTCTATCAATCAATTCATCCATGTCTTTCTGTGGATCAAAGCCCAGTCTGTGCATACCAGTATCGAGTTTGATATGAACAGGGAAGCCTGTTATGCCTTCCTTTTGAGCGGCTTTGACGAGTGCATCAAGGAGTCGGAAACTATAAACCTCAGGCTCAAGATCATAATCGAAGAGCGTCTTGAAGGATGACATCTCTGGGTTCATGATCATGATGTTACTTGTGATACCATTCTTGCGGAGCGTTACCCCCTCATCAGCCACAGCCACAGCAAGGTAATCGACACGATGATCTTGCAACGTCTTAGCAATCTCTACGGCTCCAGCTCCATAAGCATCAGCCTTGATCATACACACTAGTTTGGTCTCAGGCTTCATAAAAGAACGGTACCAGTTGAGGTTATCTACCACCGCATTGAGGTTTACCTCCAATACAGTCTCATGTACTTTCTTTACCAGTAGTTCGGTGAGATGGTCAAAACCAAACTGTCTTGCACCCTTTAAAAGGATCACTTCATCGTGCAAGTTAGCAAATACCTCGCTATGAATGAAAGCATTGATAGTAGCAAAGAAATGCTTTTCTCCTAAATGTTTAAAGGCATTGCGCTCTGCTAAAAGCCCTTCGCCAATGCCGATGAACTTATCAACTCCACGCTTCTCACATAGGAATGCCACCTTATTATATAGTTCCTTGTCATCCTCGCCACTCTGAAGTATATCACTCAATATCAGTGTTCTCTTGCGTCCCTTATGGTCTGGACGACGATTCATGAAGTCGAGTGCAATGTCAAGTGAGTTATAATCAGAGTTGTAAGAATCGTTAATAAGCGTGCAACCATGCTGTCCCTCTTTCACTTCCAATCGCATAGCAACAGGTTCCAATTGCGCCATTCGCTCTGCAAGAGCAGCCTGCGTTACACCTAAATGTAGTGCAACAACAGCACAAGTGATAGAGTTCTCCACACTTGCATCATCGATAAATGGGAGCTTATACTGGGCTTCTTTCCCACCTTTCCATGTGTAAGTAACGGTAGTCTCAATGTCCTTTTTCTCAATAGACTTTATATAGAACGTTGCGTCCGTATGCTTTGTTGACCAACTAAGTTGCTCTCCTTGGTAGTTATATTGAGCCAAGCAATGTGTCAGAACATCGTCATCCATAGAATAGACAATCGCTTGCGTGTCATGGAAAAGACATAACTTCTCCTTACATTTAGCCTCTATGGAAGGGAAGTTCTCTTGGTGAGCTGTACCCAAACTAGTGAACACTCCGATGGTAGGTTGTATGATATCGCGCAACGCCATCATCTCTCCTGGCTTACTGATGCCCGCTTCGAACACCCCTACTTGAGTGTTTTCATTGAGCAACCAAACCGATAGTGGGACACCGATCTGAGAGTTATAACTTCTTGGAGAACGCGTTACCACCATTTGAGGAGATAGTAGTTGATAAAGCCACTCCTTAACCATTGTCTTGCCATTAGAGCCTGTTATGCCCACAATCGGTATGAGGAACTCATCGCGATGACGCTCTGCTAAACGCTGCAAAGCCTCTAGGCTGCCCACAACCTTTAGGAAGTTTGAACCCGAGTAGAGCGTTTCCCAGTTATCTGGAACTACCTCTACTACGAAGTTCCTAACGCCCCTTGCATATAGTTCCGGTATATAGTTATGACCATCATTACGCTCTGTTTTGAGTGCAAAGAACAATGTTTCTTCAGGGAAGCAGAGTGATCGACTGTCGGTGAGAACGAAGCTTATATTAGCCTCTTTAGTACCATATCGGCGTGCACCAATTAGTGTCGTTACCTTCTCAATAGTATAATTCATTACTATTCTAATTGTTTTAATCTCTTGCAAAGATAATCAAAACTATTAATACAACATCTTATCTTGACCGTTTTTTATTACTTATTGATAAAGAATCTACCGATGGGAGCAATCTGGGCAGATTCCTTTAATCATGTAGTTAACGGCTGTTTGCCTATAACCAGTAGGTAAATTGACTTGCGGAACGGGTATTTCATTGAGGCAGAAGGTGCGATGGCAGTGTTCACAATAGAAGTGTACATGTATGTCTTCATCGGTTTCTTTGTTCAGACTATGGCATAGTTCGTAACGCACAATGTCGTTCCCATCTTCCAACTGATGCACTAAATGATGGCTTTTGAAGTGTGATAACGTGCGGAAGATACTTGACTTATCCATCGTGAGGAGCATTGTTTCCAATTCTCTCATTGATACTGGATAATCCAAGGAAGACATGATTTTGGCTATTAGTATTCGATTGGCTGTTAGCTTAATACCGTGTTGCTCCAGTAAGCGTTCTATCTGTTGATCGTTCATATCAGCATTGTTTCAGTTGTTCTTCGTCTATTTCTATGTCGGGATATAGCTGTTTTAAGTGTCGAACTTTCTCTTTGGTCTTCTCTAGAAAGAGCCGATAAGTCTCCGAATCGGGATTGAATGGGCGATGTCCTAACGCCTCCTTGATAGGTCGCCAAGCCTCCAGAAACTTCTTAGCTTCTGATGAGAAGCAAGTCTCAACGAGCCGTTCCCAGATGTATTCAACGGCTTGTTCGTTAGGATGTAACATATCCGCTTTATAGAAGCGATAGTCTCTCAGCTCATCATTCACTATCTCGTAAGCAGGGAAATAATAGACCGCCTCGCCTTCTTCTTGTGCTAGTTTATCAGCTGCTAAAAGTAATGTCGCCTTTGACAACTGGCTCCCGTGAAAGCCATATTTTGCATATCTTATCGGACTAACAGTCACTATCACCTTCACATTTGGGTTTTGTTTCCTTAATAAATGGATGGCTTCACGTAGGGCATTAGCCGATTCGTCAATCGTTAACTCCTGTTCGTTGAAAAGGTTTTGAGGGCGTTTTTGACAATTATCCACGATCTCTCCCGTAGCTTTCTCTATGTAGACATGGTTCGTCCCAAGCGTGAATACCACTATATCAAACGCCTGATTGGATAGTTTCCGTACTGTGTGAAGGATGGAAACAGGGTTATACATCACCCCAAAAGGGTTGACTTTCGTGCGAAACTTCTCCTCTTTAAATCGCTTCCCGATGTTATCTGCAAAGCAAGAACCCACAAAGAGGACTCTTTCGCAGGGCTTGAATGAGAAGTTCGGAATAGGGATGTCTATAATAGTTCGGAATTTCATAAAGGTAAGATAACTTATTCTTTGCATTGAAGAGGGCGTTTCCTTGCTATGAAGGAAGCCTCTCTTTGATGGGAAGAAACGCCCTCTTTAATATAAGGAAGGCGTCTCTTTAGAGGAACCCCTGCTGTCTTAGTGCTTCAAGCAAGCCCACAGACATAGCCTCGTTATCCTTCTTTGTATAACGAATATCGGTATATACCTGTGCAAGTGTTTCTTTCTTGTTCAGCTCAACGAAGTCTTTATTCTCTTTCAAGTTCTCCTTTTGCGTGTAAAACTCGTCTATTCTCTCGGGTGTATAATCGTTGTAAGTCTCATTGTGAATAATACTCTTCAGTGGCAAACGATCGGTCTGCTCGGGTGTTTCAGCAGCCCATCCCAAGGTGATAGTAGCAACTGGCATGACCAAACGAGGCAATTCGAGTGCTTCAATTAACGCTTTTGGACTATAGATCGTAGTGCCCAGGAAGCAGGTTCCCAAGCCCCTTTCTTCAGCGAGATTACAGAAAGTTTGGCAATAAAGGAGGGCATCTGTCGCCGCATTTAGGAATGATAAAAAGTTGTCATAACCGGGTGTTCCTTTCCTTTGTGCCGCCCATAAGGTTGTTCGGCGATAGTCTGCACAGAAGGTTAGAACCGCTGGAGCTTCCGTAACCATGGGTTGATTGAAGTGTGCCGGAGCGATCTTCTTCTTCATTTCCGGGCTTCGGGTGATAACGACCGAATAGAGTTGCAGGTTGCCCATAGTTGGTGTTCTCTCTGCAACCGATAGGAGTTCTCTTAACAAGTCATCCGATACATCCTCTTGAGAATATCGTCTTATAGTTCTTCTTGAATTGATAGTTTCCATTGCTAATAACTTTGTTTCGACAAAGTTAAGCAAATGTTTTAGAATTAAGAAAACAATTCGTAACTTCGCAGTCGTTAATTTTCTAAAAAGGACAATGGTAACTAATCAAACTTACTCATTCGATGAGGTCTATCAGACTTCATTAGCTTACTTCAATGGAGATGAGCTTGCCGCTCGTGTATGGGTGAACAAGTATGCCATGAAGGATAGCCTCGGTAACATTTATGAGAAGTCTCCGGAGCAGATGCACAGACGTATTGCCAAGGAGATAGCTCGTATCGAGCACAAGTATAAGAACCCCTTAACAGAGGAAGAGATATTCAATCTTTTGGATCATTTTCGGTACATTATTCCAGCTGGAAGTCCGATGACTGGAATCGGCAATGACCATCAGGTGGCATCGTTATCCAACTGTTTTGTGATTGGATTAGATGGCGATGCCGATTCATACGGTGCTATCCTGCGTATAGACGAAGAGCAGGTTCAACTGATGAAACGCCGTGGTGGCGTTGGACATGACCTAAGTCACATCCGCCCGAAAGGCTCACCTGTTCATAACTCTGCCCTTACCTCTACTGGACTTGTCCCATTCATGGAACGCTACTCCAATAGTACAAGGGAGGTTGCACAGGATGGTCGTCGTGGTGCATTGATGCTCTCTGTGAGTATTAAACACCCAGACTCTGAGGCGTTCATAGACGCTAAGATGGAGGAAGGAAAGGTCACTGGGGCTAACGTGTCAGTAAAGATTACGGATGAGTTCATGCGTGCTGCCATTGATGATAAGCCTTATGAGCAGCAGTTCCCAATAGATTCTACGGAGCCAAAGTGCACTAAGAAGGTTTCTGCAAAGGCTCTTTGGGAGAAGATTGTGCATAATGCTTGGAAGAGCGCAGAGCCTGGTGTGCTCTTTTGGGATACTATTATCCGTGAGAGCATACCTGATTGTTATGCCGACTTAGGCTTCCGCACAGTCTCTACTAACCCTTGCGGTGAGATTCCTTTGTGCCCTTATGATAGCTGCCGATTGCTCTCGTTGAATCTATACTCCTATGTTTTAGATCCGTTCACAGACCATGCTCGCTTCGACTTCGACCTCTTTAGCAAGCATGCACAGCTAGCGCAACGTATCATGGATGATATCGTTGACCTAGAGATGGAGAAGATTGATCTTATCATGGAAAAGGTTAAGAGCGACCCACAAGTTGATGAGGTGAAGGAAGCCGAGTACCATCTTTGGGAGAAGATAAAGGATAAGAGCGGTAAAGGTCGTCGAACGGGAGTGGGCATAACTGCCGAAGGTGACATGATAGCAGCAATGGGTCTGCGTTATGGAACACAAGAGGCTACCGACTTCTCTGTTAGTGTTCATCGTGCGTTGGCATTGAATGCTTATCGTTCTTCCGTTCGAATGGCAGAGGAGCGCGGAGCCTTTGCTATCTATGATGCAAAGCGTGAGGAGCATAACCCATTCATACTTCGTTTGAAGGAGGCTGATGCACAACTTTATGAGGAGATGATACGTTACGGGCGTCGCAATATAGCCTGTTTAACGATTGCTCCAACCGGTACTACGTCCTTAATGACACAAACTACTTCGGGCATAGAACCCGTCTTTATGCCTGTTTATAAGCGTCGCCGAAAGGTGAATCCAAATGATGCTGATGTGCATGTAGACTTTGTTGATGAGGTTGGAGATTCCTTCGAAGAGTACATCGTGTACCATCGTAAGTTCCTAACATGGATGGAAGTGAATGGTATTGATACTCAAAAGAAGTACAGCCAAGAAGAGATTGATGCGTTGGTAAAGCGTTCACCTTATTATAAAGCTACTGCCAACGATGTTGACTGGCTGATGAAAGTACGCATGCAAGGTGCTATTCAGAAGTGGGTTGACCACTCCATTTCGGTTACAGTGAACCTCCCTAACAGCGTTGATGAGGCTCTTGTCAATAAGTTATACATTGAGGCTTGGCGCAGCGGATGCAAAGGCTGCACCATATACCGTGATGGTAGCAGGTCCGGAGTGATGATATCTGTATCGAAGAAAGATAAGAAGAAGGAGACTAATACAGCCGAGGAGGAGAAGGCAAAAGACCTTACTTCAGCAGAAGAACACCATGAGCATGTATGCAACCGACCGCAAGTAGTGGAGGTTCGACCTAAGGAACTCGAGTGCGATGTGGTACGTTTTCAGAATAACAAGGAGAAGTGGGTGGCCTTTGTTGGGTTGTTGGATGGTTATCCATACGAGATTTTTACGGGTCTTCAAGACGATGAGGAAGGTATTGCCTTACCAAAGAGTGTTACCAAGGGAAAGATCATCAAGCAGACAGCAGAGGATGGTAGCCATCGTTACGACTTCCAGTTTGAGAATAAGCGAGGCTATAAGACAACTGTTGAAGGATTGTCGGAGAAGTTCAATCCAGAGTATTGGAACTATGCAAAGCTCATCTCTGGTGTGCTTCGTTACCGTATGCCGATAGACCATGTCATGAAGCTTGTAGGCTCATTGCAGCTTAAGAACGAGAGTATTAACACTTGGAAGAATGGTGTGGAACGTGCTTTGAAGAAGTACGTAACCGATGGTACGAAGGCATCAGGGCTCCGTTGCCCTGTTTGCGGACAGGAGACTCTTGTTTATCAGGAGGGTTGCTTGATTTGTACCAATTGTGGTGCTTCTCGTTGTGGATAATCTTATGGGGGTGTATTAAGTGCTTATAGGGCATTTAATGCACCTTCTTTTTATCTTTAAAACTAATATTTAATGATGGAATTAACGTCTACTTATATTCTTTTGCAGGGTCTTCAATATCATGCCTTTATAGGAGTTGGAGAACAAGAGCAGGTTGTTGGCAATGATTATGTGCTTGATCTCCGATTGGGTTACCCCTTTGCTGCAGCAATGGAGAGCGATGTTGTCGATGATACATTAAACTATGCTGACGTGTTCAATGTCGTTTCAGAAGTGATGAAGCAACCTTCGAAACTGTTGGAAGCAGCAGCTGGAAAGATTATAAAAGAGTTGTGTGTGCGATACAAGCGGCTGGAGAGTATAGACTTAAAGTTGGTGAAGAGGAATCCACCGATGGGTGCAGATTGTGATAGCACAGGCGTTGAATTACACTTAATAAATGATAAAACCAAGGTTTAGAACCATGGTTTCCAAATGAAAAACCGTACCTTTGCTCTCTAAATAATTAAGTATGTTTAAGAAAATAACGCTTTTCATTGTTTTCTTTGTATTGTTCGTGGGCACTTCATGGGCTGCGAACGGACGCTTCACACTTGTTATTGATGCTGGTCATGGCGGTCATGACGCTGGTGCTTTAGGTGCTATATCAAAGGAGAAGGACATCAATTTGAACGTAGCATTAGCCTTTGGACGTTATGTGGAGCAAAACTTACCTGACGTGCAAGTGATTTATACACGCAAGACGGATGTCTTTATTCCTCTACATCAGCGTGCCGATATAGCGAATAAGGCTAAGGCTGACCTCTTTATATCGGTTCACACCAATTCTGTTGTACCCGGTCATTATGCTAAGGGATTCCAAGTTTATACCTTAGGTATGCACCGTGCGAAGGATAACCTTGATGTTGCGATGCGCGAGAATTCGGTTATTTCAATGGAGAAAGGCTACCAACAGACTTATCAAGGCTTCGATCCGAAGTCGTCCGAGAGCTATATTATGTTTGAGTTCATGCAGAATGCAAACATGGAAAAGAGTGTTGAGCTGGCCAGATTGATACAACGTTCGGTGTGTTCTAGTGCCAATCGCATTGATAAAGGTGTGCATCAAGCTGGTTTCTTGGTGTTACGTGAGAGTTATATGCCTAGTTGTCTGATAGAGTTAGGCTTTATTACTGCAGCAGATGAGGAGGAGTTCTTAAATAGTCCAGATGGTATTGATGCCATGGCAAAGGGTATTTACAATGCCTTTGTCAAGTATAAGAACATGTACGACACGCATATTGTCGTACCATATAAGGCTGCTGACAATAGGAAGATTAGTGTTACAAGGGTGGTGCCAGTGCCTCCTTCGGGGCAACCAAACCTCGTGTCATCTAACACTAGGGCGCAATCTACAAAGAAGGTTCCTACTAAGAAGACGATAAAAGAGACTCCGAAGAAAGAAACTCCGGTATCTTCTTCTAACAAAACAAAGACTGATGCAAAGAAAGATAATAAGGTAAGTGCACCCATTAATGCACCTATCTTCAAGGTTCAAGTGATTGCTTCAAGTCGTCAACTACGCCCTGGTTGTGAGCAGTTTAAAGGTCATAAGGATATAGAATGTACCCAAGAAGGATCTTGGTACAAATATACAATAGGTAACAGTACTAACTATAATGAGATAGCACGCCTACGTGAGAAGTTGAAAAAGGACTTTCCTCAAGCATTTGTTATAGCTTATAAAGCAGGCAATCGCATGGACACGAACGATGCTATCAACGAGTTTTTAAAGAATAAAAGGAATAAGTAAGGAAGTAATATGAGTAAGTTTTTCACGCCACAAGTTAAGATTGCACTCGTCGCTATATTGGGTGTTGTAGTGTTGTTCTTCGGTATGCAGTTCCTAAAGGGACTCTCTATTTTCTCGACAGACACGCACTATCAGATGCGATTCAGTAATGTAAGTGGACTCTCAACATCCACTCCTGTGTATGCAAATGGCTTTAAGGTTGGTACCGTAAAGAGCATAGAATACGATTATGCTAAGCCTGGAGAACCAATCATCGTCGGCGTAGATATAGATAAAAGTATGAACATTCCCGAGGGAACAAAGGCTGATATTATCAGTGATGTTATGGGTAATGTGAAAGTTGACTTAGTGCTTGGAACGAGTAGCAAGACGCTAGCCTCGAATGGAATTATTGATGGTCGTATTAATGACGGAGCTTTGGGACGAATGAAAGATATGGTTCCCTCCATTCAAAAGATGCTACCCAAATTGGATAGCATACTTGTTAGTATCAACTCACTCTTGGCTGATCCTGCGGTGAGAAGTTCCATCCATAATGTCGATCAAGTTACTGCAAACCTTACGACTTCGACGCGTGAAGTAAACCAGTTACTCGCTCAGATGAATCATTCATTGCCAGCTTTAACCACGAAAGCAGGTAGAGTGATGGATGGAGTTAACGGCTTAATGGCAAATGCAAATGGCGGTATAACAGAAGCACGTGGTGCTATTCGTGGTGCTAATGGCATGATCTCTACATTAAATAATAAGGTGAGTGGAATCGACGTAGAGGGTACGATGGCAAAGGTAAATACCACCCTTGATCACATGAACTCACTCACTGCAAAGCTAAATAGTAATGAGGGAAGCCTTGGACTATTGATGAGTGATGCCTCTCTTTACAATAACTTGAACAGTACGATGCGTAGTGCTGATAGCTTACTTGTCAATCTCAAGGCTCATCCGAAACGCTATGTTCACTTCTCACTGTTCGGTAGAAAGGATAAGTAATTTAAATATCGTCTAAATTAAAAGATAGGTGTTTCACATGCAAGAGATAAGTTAAAAGATACGTGTAAATCAGTTCCTTTGCTTGTTTCTTGCTTCTGTTCCACTCTTTAGACACGTTTTCTCTCTTTTCATATCGAAACCTTTTGACAATCAAGATATTATAATTGGGCAAACGACACATTATATATATAGATGCTTAAACAGCTGCAAAGTACGATAAGATAGCTATTTATGCGATTTAGATAGGTGTAGAGTAAATCGGAGGAAATAGGTTGTTTATTATTTAATTATTACCTTTGCATGTGTATAAGAACTAGGAATGGTTTATTAACACACCATTTGTAGAAAGACATAAGTAACGTAGATATCAATATGAACGTCAATCCTAAACAACTTTGGGATCAGTGTCTCCAGCTTATAAAGGAGAATGTTACCGAGCAGCAATACGATACTTGGTTTCGTCCGATAGTACTTCAATCCTATCAGCCGGCTAGTAAGACATTGTTGGTTCAGGTGCCAAGTCAGTTCGTATATGAATATTTGGAAGAGCATTACGTCCCTTTGTTGCGTAAGACTCTCATACGTGTCTTTGGTCAAGGGGTTCAATTGAGTTATCGTGTGATGGTCGATCAGGAACATCACTTATCACAAGATTTACAACCAGACACAGTCGAAGAGATCTCCTCACAGAGACCTACTGCTCGTGGCAATCAAAGTCCTACGATTTTGGATGCAGTGCCTCAAGACCTTGATTCGCAACTTGATCCTCATAAGTCATTCACTACCTATATAGAGGGAGATAGCAATAAATTGCCTCGTTCAATAGGACTTTCTATTGCAGAACATCCTAGTACAACGCAGTTCAATCCAATGTTTATTTATGGACCTTCTGGCTGTGGTAAGACTCATCTTGTCAATGCCATTGGATTGAAAGTCAAGCAGCTTTATCCTGAAAAGCGTGTGTTATATGTTTCTGCACGCCTTTTCCAAGTGCAGTACACAGATTCTGTTAGACAGAACACCACCAATGATTTCATTAATTTCTACCAAACGATTGATGTCTTAATTGTGGATGATATACAAGAGTGGATCACTGCTACCAAGACACAAGACACTTTCTTCCACATCTTTAATCACCTTTTCCGTAATGGAAAACGTATAATCTTAGCCAGTGACCGCCCTCCTGTAGATCTTAAAGGAATGAATGATCGCTTGTTGACACGTTTCTCTTGCGGTCTTATTGCAGAGCTGGAGAAGCCAAATGTACAACTTTGTGTGGACATCTTGCACAATAAGATTAAGCGTGATGGGCTTAGTATCCCAGAGGACGTGATTAAGTTTATCGCAGAAACGGCTAATGGTAGTGTGCGAGACTTGCAAGGTGTTATCAACTCTCTCTTGGCTTATAGCGTTGTTTATAACAGTAACGTTGATATGCGACTAGCTGAACGTGTTATCAAGCGTGCCGTAAAGATCGATGATGAACCACTAACCATTGATGATATCTTGGATAAAGTTTGTACACACTTCAGCGTTACCACCTCTGCTGTCAACTCTCGTTCACGCAAGAAAGACATTGTAATGGCGCGTCAGGTGAGTATGTATATGGCACAGAAATATACGAAGATGCCTGCAAGCCGTATCGGTAAGTTGGTGGGCAATAGAGACCATAGTACAGTTATTCACAGCTGTTCTAAGGTAGAAGACAGGCTTAAGGTGGATAAGGGTTTCTATGCAGAATTGGCAAGTATAGAGAGTTCTTTCAAATTAAAAGGATAGGTTGTTTTTTCCTTATTGACAGCCATAAACAGCGTAATCTTTCAGTCTCTTATTTCACTCAATCTTTTATTTTTTCTTCTTTTCCTTGCCTAGTTAATTTATTCTTCTTACCTTTGCCGCCGTGAAACAATTAGCAATGACATATCAAGTGAACGAAGTAC